>Ga0105240_10013450_pt1 | contig 11239 bp, 12 predicted proteins | sample KBSC54metaG_FD_80426 | JGI IMG/M metagenome (GOLD analysis project Ga0105240, IMG submission 80426) | Corn rhizosphere microbial communities from Kellogg Biological Station, Michigan, USA - KBS C5-4 metaG | ecosystem: Host-associated > Plants > Roots > Rhizosphere > Soil | place: Michigan, USA...
AAATAAGCGTGACGTCCGAGCGTCCATCGTGACGCCCTCGAACCGAACCGGTGCATGTCTTGCAAGTTGCTTTGATCCATGCGCGGAGCGTTGCACTAAATAATTGAATATCTATTAAAGTTGGCCGCATGACGACTTCTCGTCCACCACTCATGATATGACCTTTCTCATCGAGAGAGACGATCGTTATTAATGACCCGGCAATTCGCTTCCGAGCTGCCTCCGCTCGCTATAGCCTAAACCCCTCCGTCTCCGCCCGTTAATCTCGAACGTCACCCGCTCCCCGTAATCGCTCGACCGCCAGCGGCTTTCGCCTGATCCGGGGCCGTTATAGATGGTCGCCCGCGTCCTCAGCACCGCTCACAACCGGCCGATAAACTATCCACCACTGCGGATTGTCCGAGTTGCTATTGATTTTCAGGGTGATCTCCACATCGTCGTGGTACCAGCGCATGTAGCGATAGTAAGAGGGCTTATCGCCACCTTCAGCTTCGCACAGCTTTGACAGGGCGCCGAGGACGCCGCCTGCATAGCTGTTGCCGCAATCAACGCGATCAACGCCATTGGCCTGATCGTCTGGATCGCCATATTTATCGTGCAATGTCTTGAGCACGACGAGGCCGCAGCGATTTTCAGCCTCATCCCGTCCCGTGAATTGGAGTGCGACGCGCGACAGACCCTTGTTTCCGTTGTACTGGGGGGAAACGAGCATGTAGCAGCCCGCCGTTAGGGGAACATGGTCGTGTGGCAGCAGCGCCTTGACCTCTGCCTTGCTCATGCCGAGCCGCAAATTGTGCCAAAGGAGCAAGCGCCGGTCCTGAGCGGAGCTTGATGATTGAGCAAGCGCGGGCGCGAATGCGCAGGCCGAGGTCAGCAATGCCAGTGCGTTGCGCATAAACTTGTGGGCAGTGGTCATTTTGCGTGAATCTCCGGTAATGCCGCAGCGGGGATCAGGAATGCAGCCAGGGCATAGTCAGCCGAGGAAGCGATGGGAGGGCATTGCTTGGGCTATGGCCTATACGCGGTGCCATCGGCGGCATTGACGATGTAGCGAACCGTCCCAGTGCCACCGCGATATTCGACACAGGTGACTTCGAAGGCGTCGCTGCTCACCCGAAGAGGCTCAACTGCAACGACGCGGGCACACAGCAGCCCGTTCAGGTTAAGGACAGTGGCGATCACTTCGCCATGTTCGCGCAACGCTGCCGAACCATAGCCGCCATAGGATGCGGCCTGCCTTTTGCGTTCGGCTCTTTCCTGCCGCTCCCGAGCACGTTGCTCCTCGCCGATCTTACGTAGCTCCCGCTCCTTGGCTCGCTTCTCCGGAGGTGAAGGGCTGCAGGGATCGATGATATCAGTGCGAGGCGACACCGTCGGGTCGATGACCTTACTGCCTGCAAACACCTGCCGAGGTGAGCCGACGCCATCGCCGGGTTCGAAGTATATCTTCAAGGTCGCGGTGGCGATCCGCCGTGTCAGATCAAGCTTGATGTCATCCACAGTTTGACCGGAGGGGCCAACATCAATGGGCACGAGCACGGTTGTCCGCTTACAGCCTCGTTCGTCCACCGAATCGATGGAAGGCTCATATTGGCCTCTGTTCTGGGGTTCGAACTGCCCGCTGAGATATAACGAATATGAAGCCTTATCGCCTGAACGCTTGAGGTTCCATTCTAGAGCTTCGACCTTGGGTGGGGATTTGGAGCATCCTGCCAGTAGCACCGCTAGAGCCACGATTGATGGGCGGCGGAGGGACGTCATTGCGCTCACCGTCCCAAGTCGCTGATGGTGCCGCAGCGCTGGCAGAGCCAGCTACGATCATATTTCTTTTGATCTTCCCCATGCTTCTGCAGATCCTGCCACAGCATCATGGTCCCGATCGGGATGACCAGCACGACGCTGACGATCCAGACCCAGCCGGGCCAGTTCCAGTGAAGCGCCGCTAGAGACAGCAGTAGGATAAGCGTGGCACAGCCGGAGAAGCTTTTGCCGTCCATCGCTGGTGGCGCGGTCCTTTGCGCCAACAGCGATTGCGACGTGCCCTTGGACTTGGCCGCGCCGACGCCCAGTCCACCACCACCAATGCCCGCTCCCACGGTGACGCTTTGAATGTCGCTGGTGCCAGCCTCATGCGCCAGGCTGGCCTTTACCATGTCGGTTGCCCCGCATTTTGGGCACTGTTTGCTCATCTTCGCCCCCATCCGATAGGGCGGTATTCGCTTGACCGATGCCGCCCCTATGTCCGCTTGGGGCGACGGCCGAAGCCGGATGTTGGAAACCTGTGGAAACCGCAGGCGCATGCGCCTTTACCGGCGAACCGGCTGGACATGCGCGCATGCCACCCGGCCTCCAAAATTTGGCGACCGAGTTCGTTTCCAGAGGTTTCCACGCCCCACTTCCCCGCTAAGGGAAGCGGGCGATGTTTACGGGCGGATCATCCGCTTTGGCAAGTGATCGATGGCAGAACTGTTCCGGGGCCGTTTCAATCCGAAACAGCATCGGTGAAGGTTGAAGCGTTAGGGAAGCTCGATAGACTGACGCCGCAATGCAGGACGAAATCTCAGTCAATTTCGAGGAAGCCGACTTCGTTGATGCATATCGCCCGCATCCACGATCGCGGCGGATGCGATCGCTCGTCCTCCTTCTAGCGGTGATGCTCGTGGCGCTAATCGTCGTCCTTCTCGTCCGCTTTCCAAGCGTCCACTATTCATTCGAGCATTCCCGCCTGATCATGGGTCTCAGCGGCGCCGTGGTCCTTGCGGCCGTACTGATCACAGCTTTGCTGATCGCGGCCCCGGCCCTGCGACGCCGTGCGGCGCGCAACACGCTGGCACACCATCCCGGCCTGCGTGATCCCGTGCACTATGCGTTCGATCCCGAGCGGTTTTCGGTGCGGACGACCTATACGCAGGCGTCGTATCCGTGGGCTCAACTGTGGGATTGGCGAGAAACGGAGCGTGTCCTGATCGTTCTTCCGACGCCGCAGAATTTCTATGTGATTCCGAAACGCGGCGTCGATCCTGCCGTCCTTGATCGTCTGCGCGGACGCCTGGCGAACGCACGTAAGCGCTTAGCTAAGCGCTAGCAAAGCCCATTCGTTGACGAGAGCGCTGCGTCGCTGTGCCGAAACTCAAGTTATATGGTGCTTAATCCACCTCATCCGCCAACACCCGCGAAATGGCCAGCAGCACGTCCGGCCTAACTTGCACCCCGAGGTGGCTGCTCCGGATTTCGATGCCCCGGCAGTTGTCGTCCCGGCAGATTGTGCCAGCAACCAGCCCGTCTGACCGGCTCCAGATTGCAGTTGTCGGCATCGGCAATGGCTTGGCGATGGCGGCGTTGCGCGCCATAACTGCCGGATCATCGAGCCGTTCGCCCGTTGTCCATTGGAATATGCGCCACACATTGGTCGCCGTGCCTGGCCCGACAAAGGGCGAACTCACTGTGATAACCTCGCGCACCAGCTCCGGCCGGCGGTGGGCCGCTAAACGTGCGATGATGCCGCCCAAGCTGATCCCGATCAGTGTCACCGGGCCGCTTGCCGCCGCCAGGGCTTCAAGGCGGGCTATCAGTTTCTCTGCATCGGCTCCAACCGTTCTCGCACCGAAATTTCGGCCCAGCCCCCATCCCTGAGCATCGTAGCCGAGCTGCTGTAGAAAGCGCCGCATCACGAAGTTGGATCGATCGCTGTTGAGGAGGCCTGGAAGCAGCATGACCGGACGGCCGTCTCCACGGGGGGCACCCGCCAAGGCCTTGCGGTGCTGAGGCCAGCTTGCCACTGTCCAGGCGGCGCGCGGGAGTTCCGCCGCCCATAGCAGCTTAGATGGCGCGCGAGGCGGCAAGGGCGCTTTGGTCATTGCGTCTCATAAACCAGATCGAGAGACAAGCATTGGGCGCTTGCGCAGAATAATGGTGAGCGTACCGCATGCTTCCGATTTTTGGCAACATTGGGACTAAGCTGACAAGCTGCTCTCCAGGACAGCTGCCCATGAGGATACCGTCTCCGCGTCTCGCTTCGTTTTGCGGGCAATAGCTCGCGCGATCTCCTCATCCACCCGATGTCGGGCGCGCTGTCGTAAGCGCCTGACTTGCCCGTGTATCTTTTGTCCGGCAGGACCGAACTCCTCAACGGAGCGGACAACGTAGGTCCAGAAGGTCCACTTCTTGCTCGTCGAGGCAGGCTCGAAGCCCTCGACTCTGCCGAACCGTTTCGTGAAGCTCTCGAAATTGAACATGTCGCAGAGCTGGGTGTAAGTCTTGCCGGGGTAACGTTTGATAGTAGCCTCGGCCTGGTTGCGAGCCACGGCAGCAACCTTCCTGTGGAGGTTTGACATGGTCGAGTCGCGGAGGAACACGCTGCGGCCGTCGTATCGGAAACCGAGGTACTCAAGCCCGTTCCGGCCCCTGCCCGCTATCAGTTCGCAGGTCTGCTCACCGCCTCCCGTCCGCGTGTATCGCACGAGGGACGATTTGTCTGGTTTGATGAGGAGCTCATCGCCATAGGCACGAATGCGCGACGGCAGCGTATCCATAATCGCGCGCGCCTGATCCACTCCGATCGGCAGGATGAGGAGTATGTCGTCCGAATAGCGCACGTAGCTGCCACCAAAGCCTGTCGCCAGCGCATTCATCTCAACATCGAAGTCGATGAGGTAAAGATTCGCCAGCAGGTCGGAGATGGGTGCTCCCTGCGGTATCCCATGTAGCTTGTCGTTGGGTTTCACCAATGAGAGGCCTTCTCCGTCTTCGCCCAATATCTTCTGCCTAAAGTCGTGAGGCGAGCAGAGTTGCGTCGGCACGTCTTTATAAGGGATGAGATAGCCGTTGATAGGGTGGCCGCTCTTCGTCCAGCTCTTCACACCGTAGAAGCCCAGGCGGGTATAGACGCCCATCCGATCGACAACGCGGTATTTCGTGATGTTCTTGAAGACGGCAAAATGGTCCGGGGCCAGACGCTCGACGCCCAACAGGCGGCACCAGAGAGCCTTGAGGCGCTCGTGGTCGATTGACTCGAAATAACTGCTGATATCGACGGCAATGGCGCAGCAGTCGCCGAGGTGGCGTATTCGATCGAACGCCTCACGAGCGAACTGGATGTTGCACTTCCCGCGCCGCGCGTCGCCCTCCGTTAGGATGCGCCGGTATGCTACCGGGCAATGGCTGATACCGAGCCGGTGCAGTTCTGCCTCGTAGGGGCCGCTCAACAAATGCCTGTAATATGCGAAGATGTATGCGTCCCGGCGCGCGGCATACCGGATGGGGCGGTCCTTGGGCTTCGGCTTGCCACCGCCCCTGTCATCGCGGAATGGCTGCCACTTCTTGGTGTAGCGCAGGAAGGGGAAGAAGCTGTTTTTAGCGACGCGGTGCGGGTCCGTCACCAGTGCGATAATCTCGGCCGGTTTCAACACCTGATCAAAGTGCGGATAACGCTTGAGATCGCTTTTTTTGAGCTGCCAGTCCGCCAATGTCTTTGCCTCCAACGAGAGGGGGCGGTAGCAACCGGTTCCATCCGGTTATCGCTTCCGCCCCGCACCGTTGGCAGCGAGCTCGGCGAACCTTGCTCTGTCTGGAAAGAGCTTCGACGAAGTCGAGTATGCTGTCGCTGTGGCGGTCATCGCGGGTTTCGTGATGATCGTTCGGCCGGCGACGCGGGTCTCGGCGTTCAACGGAGTTGCCAATATGACTATCCGCCTTCTGCTTCGGTCCGCGTTCATCCTTTACAGTCATAACGCGCTACTCTGCCCCCCTAGTGAGCAGATGCGTGATCATTACTGATGCCGCATTAATCGTGTCAATCTCGCAACGAAAAAGTGTGAACAAATCGGGAAAGTGTTGCCTTCTCTCCACAGTCAGATCCGGTGTAGTCGGGAAGCGGGGCGAGGTCTTTCTGTGTCGCCGACATTGGGGGGGGGGCACATCCCCAGGTTGGCGAGGCATTCACGATGCTGACGCTGCAGTGCGATCGCGGAATTGCGCCACGTTATAGCCCAGGCGGATCGCGGTGCTGAGTCCCACACTATGGGTGGATTGACTTGATCTCGCGTACTGGCGGAGGATGTGCTAACTGCCGGCGGGATGGCTTGAGGTGGCACAATTGGGATGGTCGCCGGCCCGATTCGCTTTGCTGGTAGCCAATTCAAACAGAAACCCTGTCAACACCCTCGAGAAATAAATCTTGTTCAGCCAAAAGCTATGTGCGGAACGCACCCTCCGTTGTGAGTGAAGGGGGCAGCGGGCGCATTTAGGATGGCGCGCGGCTCGCATCGCTCGGGCGCCAATGCTAGTGTGATTGGAATCGCCGGCAGACAGTGTTCTAACCGGCGGCAGAGCGAAAAGGATACTGTCAAACATCATGCAGTCGGCGAGCGCCCAGATCCTGTTGTCGCGCTTAGCCCCCATGCCTTCCGCCGCGCGCCGCCGCGTCGACCGGCAGCTACTGAGAGCGCTCGATCGCGGTCGTAAGATTCTTTTTCTTGATATCGAAACTACGGGGCTTAGCCGCTACTATGACGAGGTAACCCTCGTGGGTTTCATGCGTGACGGTCACTACCGCGTCTATGTCGCAGGCGACGATTCGTCTGAATTGCTTGATGCGGTTGCCTCTGCGGACACGCTTGTCACGTTCAATGGCACACTCTTCGATGTACCGTTTTTGCGCCAGACGTTCGACACAATACGCGTGCCTACCACGCACATCGACTTGCGCTATGCAGCGCGGCGCCACGGCTTGTCGGGGGGACAAAAAGCGATTGAACGCATGCTCGGGATTGACGCTCGTTCAGGTCTCGAAAACATTGATGGCGCCCAAGCAGTGCTCCTTTGGCATCGCTATTTGCGCGGGGACATGGCCGCCCTCGACCTTCTTATCCGCTACAATCTTGCAGACGTCCGTGCGATGACCGCCATCCTCGACCACATCATCGATCAAGTCGAACACCCTGACCTCCTGATTAAACCGGCGCGCTTTGGTGAAACGCCGGTCCAGCCCACTGGCCATGCCGCCGAGGGCGCAACGTTGCCCGAGCCCTCCCGCCTCGCTCGTGCCAAATTCTCGTTTGAAGGGCTTTTCGGCAACAAACGCGCGGCTCAAGCGGTCGTCGTCGGGATCGACCTGACCGGTTCCGAAGCGCGACCTTCAGGGTTTTGTTTGCTCGATGGCAGGCGCGCGACCACTCGGCTTGTACGCTCGGATGACGAAATGGTGGACGCCATCTGCGCCGCGCGACCCGAGGTAGTGTCGATTGACTCGCCGCTGTGTCTACCTCGAGGTCGACTGCACGTTGGCGACGATGATCCGGGCCGCGATGAATTCGGGATCATGCGGATTTGCGAGCGCACGCTGAAACGCCGTGGGATCAACGTATATCCCGCACTCCTTCCCAGCATGCAGCGCCTAACCGCACGCGGCATCGCGCTTTCCAGTCGGCTGCGTGCTCTTGGCGTACCGGTCATCGAGAGCTACCCCGGTGCCGCGCAGGATATTATGGGCATTCCCCGTAAAGGTGCGGGCCTCCATTGGTTGCAGCAAGGGCTGGCGGATTTCGGGATCATCGGCGATTTTGTCGAAAGGCTGCCAAGTCATGACGAACTCGATGCGATCACCTCTGCACTGGTAGGGACCTTCCACCTCGCCGGACATGTCGAAGGCCTTGGCGCCGAGGGCGAGTCCCCACTGATGATACCGACGCTAAACTCTGAGTCGCGCCCGCTCGTCATTGGCATCAGCGGCCGTATAGCTGCCGGCAAGACCACCGCTGCCAATCGTATAGCCGCGTTGGGCTTCGCTTATACGCGTGTAAGCCTGGTCATTGATGAGGAAATCCGCGCGCGGGGACTTCCGCTCGATCGCGCCACCCGCCAGCAACTGGGCCTCGAACTGCATCGGGGACGAGGTCAAGCTTGGCTGTGCGAGCGCGCAGTAGCCCTCACCGGCGATGCTCCACAGATCGTCGTCGATGGTTTGCGCTGGCCGCAGGACCACGCCTATTTCGTCGAGCGTTACGGTCATCGCTTCGTCCATCTACATCTTATCGCACCATTGGAGGTACGCACCGCGCGGAGCGGTATTCCCGCGCCCGTCTTTGCTGCCGCCGATACCCAGCCCGTTGAATCCGGCATCGACGCGCTTGCTGCTTTGGCTACAAAAGTCATAGAAAATTCGAAGAGTCTCAGCGAATTTGAAGCCGAGATCGACCGCATCGTTGAGCACGCAATCCAGGAGAGCCGTTGAAATGCCTTTGTCTGTAATTGTGGGAGGTCAGTACGGTTCGGAAGGCAAAGGAAAAACATCGCTGCACATTGTCCGCAGCGATCCGTCGACCGCTGCAGTGATTCGTGTCGGTGGTTCGAATTCAGGGCACACCGGAATTGGCCGTGATGGTCGTAGCTATGCGCTACGCCAGCTGCCTGCGGGCGCGATCGATGGTCGCGTCAAAGTCATCTTTCCGGCCGGCGCTTACATTGACGTCGACCTCCTGCTTTCCGAGATTGATAAGCTCAACTATGCACGTGACCGCATCGCCATTAACCCGCTCGCGCATGTCATAACGGCCGATCATAAAGCGTGGGAAGCGAAGGTTCATCTTCGTGATTCTATCGGTTCGACGCAGTCCGGAACTGGTGCAGCTGTATTGTCGCGCGTCGCACGCGGTGCCGGCTGCTTGCCTGCTGCTGTATGCGCTGAAGATTTGCCTGCGCTTGCACCGTACATCACCGACACCACTGCGCTGGCGCGAGGTCTGCTGATGCAGGGCCGACGCATCGTTATCGAAGGCACGCAAGGGTTTGGGTTGTCGGTGCTCCACGCGGAAGCGTGGCCTAAGGCTACCAGCCGCGACACGACGGCGGCGGGGTTCATTGCCGAAGCCGGTCTCAGCCCGCTTGATGTTGACGATATAACACTGGTGATCCGATGCCACCCGATTCGCGTAGCCGGGCGTCAGTCGGGACCGCTCCCACATGAAACCAGCTGGGCGGAAATCGCGGATGCCGCAGGGATCGACCGCGATCTGACGGAACTTACCACCGTCACACGCGCCCGGCGCCGCGTTGGGCAATTCGATGCCAACATCGTCCGTCAGGCCATTGCCGCCAACCGCCCAACTCGGATCGTGCTCAACCATTTGGATTATGTCGCACCCAATTCAACCGGCCGTGTGCTTGATCCAATCGGGCGCGCGTTCGTCGATAAAATTGGTGATCAGATCGGGCAGTGCGTCGATTGGGTAGGCACCTCACCCGCCGATCTCACGGCCTATGACGACCTGTTGGCTGTTGGAACGTGACGGCCGCCGGTGCAAAAACGTGGAAAGACCTCGTGCAGCGCGATTGGCGATAAGCTGGACGTCACATGACGTGGCGTGAAAAATCCCTTAGCTGGCTTGCGAGAAAGAGCGCGCGCTGGGCGAACCTCCCGTTGGCTGAGGACGTGTCAGGCGCCGTGATCTCGACGCCCGCCTTCAACGACCTACCAGCACCTTTGGCTAACGATCCTGCGCGGATCGAAGCGCGTGAGAAGTTCGAGCGTTGGAAGGATATTGATCCTTTTCCCAAGGTTGCGCCCGCGCTGCTGAATGCTGCCGATATTGACGACTACATGCGCGCTGCCGCGATGGTGTTTCCGTACGACCCAGCTAAGCGAAAGACAGCATCCTATGCGTTAAGCGTTGGCAATGAGATTGCATACTGGGATGCCAAGGAGCCTAACCAAGCACCGATCCGCGAACTGCAGCCTGGTGCACCCGTGATGATCCCGCCCAACTCCCTCGTTTACGTACGCACGGCCCAGGATTTTCAGCTGCCTAATTACATGGCAGTTCGTTTCAACCTTCATATCGATTTAGTGCACAAAGGCCTGCTGCTCGGCACCGGGCCGCTGGTTGATCCTGGCTTCTTTGGCAAACTGATGGTCCCACTGCACAATTTGACGAGCAACACCTATGTCCTTGCAGTCGGCGACGATTTTATCTGGGCAGAGTTCACGAAGACTTCGCTTTCGACCCGCTGGCAACGAGAGGACGTTGATCGTCCGGAGCCGTCAGGCCAACTCGTCGATTTCCCTTCGCGTAAAGAAAATCGTACGCTGGCCTATTATCTACACAAGGCTCGGCTCGGCCATGAGCGAATCCAGCCTGGCCTCAGCCATCACGCGCTTCAAAATGCTATCCCGGATGCAATTTACAAGGCGCGTAAAACCGCTCAAGACGCCAAAGCGAGCGCAAACAGAGCGAAGCGCCGCCTGACCCAGACGCGTAATTTTGTCGCTGGGTTTGGTCTCTTGGCATTCTTAGGGGCCGGCGCGACACTCTATTCCCAAATCCAAGCGAGCCGGTCGGCGCTGCAATCAACCTTGGGACTCGTCAAGGATACGAACCGAGAGGTCGGTCAGCAGGAAGCGCGATTGCATGCTCTGGAAACGGAATTAGCGCGGTTGCGTGAAGTGCACCGGCAGGCATCATCCGCCCCAGCCAATGGGAGAACCGCACTGAGGCGAGCGAAGTAAACGTTTGCCGTCGTCGTAGGCAGCCACAACCAAACGAACGTCACCTCCGGAGGCGAGTTCCGGTTCAATCGGCCGGGGTGTTCGGCTCCCAAAAACCCATTTGCAGAAGATTTTCATCCGCGTCACCCGGTAGCCCCCGTTACACCCCTCCTTCGTCCACGGCATCCTTCGCAGACCAACTCGAGAAGATGCCCGCCAATCCCTCACGTCCCAACCATGCGGAACATCCGCCGACCTCAGGGAAGTTGACCGGCCGATAAATCTTGTAGCTCTCTATCCCCATAGAGAAGGCGCGGCCGGGTTCTACGGCTGCCACGTAGACGAGTTTTCCCGATACGGCGTGCGGGTACCCTTCTTCCTTAAGCTCGTCCGCAGGGCTGCCCGCAGACGTTCGAGAAGGGACATTCCCGGCCGCCCCTCGCCGCCATCGATGCATTGCATCTTAAAGAATTGCCCGTAGTGCCTGCCGGAAGGGAGCGATCCGTGGACAGTTATCTTGTCATCAAGACTTTCCACATCATCAGCGCCACCGTGCTGTTCGGCACGGGCATGGGAATTGCCTTCTTCCATTTTGCCGGCCAGCGGTCGCCTGATTTCGCCGCAAAGCTGTTCGCCGCGCGCGTTACCGTATTGGCGGACTACTTGTTCACCCTGCCAGCGGTGATCATCCAGCCGCTGACAGGAGCCTGGCTCATCCGGCAGGCGGGCTTCGATTGGGCAGATTATTGGCTGGTGTGC
>Ga0105240_10013451_pt1 | contig 11239 bp, 10 predicted proteins | sample KBSC54metaG_FD_80426 | JGI IMG/M metagenome (GOLD analysis project Ga0105240, IMG submission 80426) | Corn rhizosphere microbial communities from Kellogg Biological Station, Michigan, USA - KBS C5-4 metaG | ecosystem: Host-associated > Plants > Roots > Rhizosphere > Soil | place: Michigan, USA...
CGCGATCAGCTGCACCTGGTTGTAGATGCGCCGGAATTCGATGACCTGGGCCTCATCCATCAGGCCGCCGAACAGCATCGATTCGCCGATGCCGGTCGCGATCTTGTTCGACAGGAAGAAGGGCTTGCCGAAGTCCTCCGGCCGCAGCTCGATCCAGACCTTCTCGTCCTTCTGGTAAAGCGTGAACAGGCCGCCTTCGATCTTCTTCGCGTCCTTGATCACGGCCGCGAACGGCTGCGGGCTTCCGGGCGGCGTGGCGCCGGGTTGCGGAGTGCCCGGCGGCACGCCGGAAGCGGCCGGCGCGGCTGCGACAGCGCTCGGTCGAGCCGAGCCGTTGCCGCTTGCTGCACTTGCTGCCGAAGCAGCGGCGCCAGGCCCGGCCGGCGCCGGGTTCAGCGACGCGCAGCCGCCGAGCAGCACCGCGGCCAACGCCCAGGCAGCGCGCGGGCTCGCGAAATCAGGGGTCGGAATCGGAGGAAGCGTCATGTGTCTGCGCCTGGATGAAAAAGGGCGACATGGATTGCCATGTCGCCCGATCAGAGCGGTTTTGCCGCATTCGGTTCAACGATTCTGCCAGCCGCGCAAGCCCCATCGCCCACCCGGGGTTTCGCGCCGTGTGGCCTACTTCAGGGCCTTGAAGCGCAGCCGGTGCGGCCGGGCGCCCTCTTCGCCGAGGCGGCGCTTCTTGTCGGCTTCGTACTCCTGGTAGTTGCCGTCGAAGAACACCCACTTCGAGTCACCCTCGGCGGCCAGGATGTGGGTCGCGATGCGGTCGAGGAACCAGCGGTCGTGGCTGATCACCATGATGCTGCCGGCAAACTCGAGCAGCGCGTCCTCGAGGGCGCGCAGCGTCTCGACGTCCAGGTCGTTCGACGGCTCGTCGAGCATCAGCACGTTGCCGCCTTGCGCCAGCGTCTTCGCGAGGTGCAGCCGGCCGCGTTCGCCGCCCGACAGGCTGCCGACCAGCTTCTGCTGATCATTGCCCTTGAAGTTGAAGCGGCCGATGTAGGCCCGCGACGGCAGGACGAACTTGCCGACGACGATGTTGTCCAGCCCGCCCGAGACGTCCTGCCAGACCGTCTTGTCAGCCTCGAGCGATTCGCGGCTCTGGTCGACGAAGGCCATCTTCGCGGTCGGACCAACCTTGACATTGCCGCTGTCGGGCTGTTCCTTGCCGGCGATCATGCGGAACAGCGTCGACTTGCCGGCGCCGTTCGGGCCGATGATGCCGACGATCGCGCCGGCCGGCACCTTGAAGCTCAGGTCGTCGATCAGCAGCCGGTCGCCGAAGCTCTTGCTGACGTTCTCGAACTCGATCACTTCATGGCCGAGGCGGTCGCCGACCGGGATGAAGATTTCGTTGGTCTCGTTGCGCTTCTGGTAGTCGACGTCCGAGAGCTCCTCGAAGCGAGCCAGGCGCGCCTTGCTCTTCGCCTGGCGGCCCTTCGGGTTCTGGCGCACCCACTCGAGCTCCTTCTTCATCGCCTTCGTGCGCGCGTCTTCGGTCTTCTGCTCCAGCTCGAGGCGCTGCTCCTTCTGGTCGAGCCAGGTCGAGTAGTTGCCCTTGTACGGAATGCCGCGGCCGCGGTCGAGTTCGAGAATCCACTCGGCTGCGTTATCCAGGAAATAGCGATCGTGGGTGATCGCCACCACGGTGCCGAGGAATCGCTTCAGGAAGATCTCCAGCCACTCGACCGATTCGGCGTCCAGGTGGTTGGTCGGCTCGTCGAGCAGCAGCATGTCCGGCTTGGACAGCAGCAGCCGGCACAGCGCGACGCGGCGCTTCTCGCCGCCGGACAGGTTGCCGATTTTTGCGTCCCAGGGCGCCAGGCGCAGCGCATCGGCGGCGATCTCGAGCTGCAGGTCGGTGTTCTCGCTGCCGGCTGCGGCGATCAGCGCTTCGAGCTCGGCCTGTTCGGCGGCGAGCTTGTCGAAATCGGCATCGGGTTCGGCGTATTCGGCATAGACCTCGTCGAGCCGCTTCTTGGCGGCAAGCGCGCCGCCGATGCCTTCTTCAACGGCCTGGCGGACGGTCTGCTCGGGGTCGAGCTGCGGCTCCTGCGGCAGATACCCGATCTTCAGGTTCGGCATCGGCACCGCTTCGCCTTCGATGTCATGGTCGATGCCGGCCATGATCTTCAGCAGGGTCGACTTGCCCGAGCCGTTCAGGCCGAGCACGCCGATCTTGGCCCCCGGGAAGAAACTGAGCGAGATGTCCTTCAGGATCTGCCGCTTCGGCGGCACGATCTTGCCGACGCGGTTCATCGTGTAAACGTACTGGGCCATGGGTGTTGCTGCTTTCTGTAGCTCGGCGATTTCGGGCGTGAACCCGCGATTATCCCGGACCTGTCAAGCCCGGGCGGTTCGGTCGGATCGGAAGCCGGCGCCCGACGGCGCTGCGTCGCGCTCGGGTCGGTGCCCGGCGCGCAATCCGCGCAGAAGACGACTCCAAGTACAATCCATGCACCAGCGTGGTCTCCAGTCACCGCGTTGAGGTCAGTTCTGACAGAGCCTTCGCGCTCACCACTGTCTCCTTCTGCCTGCGACTGGCGCCCCGATAAGCGGGCGACGGGCCGACTCTTCCCACAAATCCAATGTCTTTCGACACTCTCGGCCTGGCCGAGCCCTTGCTGCGCGCCGTTCACGAAACCGGCTACACGACGCCCACGCCGATCCAGGCGCAGGCGATTCCCGCCGTGCTGACGGGCGGCGACCTGATGGGCGGCGCCCAGACCGGCACCGGCAAGACCGCCGGCTTCACGCTGCCGCTGCTGCACCGCCTGATGCAAAAGCCCGCGGCGCGCGACGCACGCGGCCGCCTGCCGATCCGCGCGCTGATCCTCACGCCGACCCGCGAGCTCGCCGCACAGGTCGAAGAAAGCGTTCGCACCTACGGCAAGTACAGCAAGCTCACCAGCATGGTGATGTTCGGCGGCGTCGGCATGCAGCCGCAGATCGACAAGCTCAAGCGCGGCGTCGACATCCTCGTCGCCACGCCGGGCCGCCTGCTCGATCACCACCAGCAGCGCACGCTGGACCTGTCGCACGTCGAGATCTTCGTGCTCGACGAGGCCGACCGCATGCTCGACATGGGCTTCATCCACGACATCAAGAAGGTGCTCGCGGTGCTGCCGCAGCACAAGCAGAGCCTGCTCTTCTCGGCGACCTTCAGCGACGAGATCAAGGCACTTGCCGACCGGCTGCTGAACAAGCCGACGCTGATCGAGGTGGCGCGCCGCAACCAGACCGCCGACACGATCGCGCAGAAGGTGCACCCGGTCGGCCGCGAGCTGAAGAAGGACCTGCTGGTCCATCTGATCAAGGAGAACGACTGGCACCAGGTGCTGGTCTTCACGCGCATGAAGCACGGCGCGAACCGCCTTGTCGAGCATCTGCTGAAGCAGGACATCAGCGCGATGGCGATCCACGGCAACAAGAGCCAGAGCGCGCGCACGAAGGCGCTTGCCGACTTCAAGACCGGCGACCTGCAGGTGCTGGTGGCAACCGACATCGCCGCGCGCGGCATCGACATCGACCAGCTGCCGCACGTCGTCAACTACGAGCTGCCGAACGTGCCCGAGGACTACGTGCACCGCATCGGCCGCACCGGCCGCGCCGGCGCGCAGGGCGAAGCGGTCTCGCTCGTCTGCGTCGACGAGAACGGCTTCCTGCGCGACATCGAGAAACTGATCAAGCGCGAGATCCCGAAGGAAGTGATCGCCGGTTTTGCGCCCAGCCCGAACGAGCGGCCCGAGCCGATCGTGCTCGGCCGGATGGTGATCGGCGAAGGCGCCGGCCGCGGCGGCCACCGCCATCACGCGAACCATGCCGCACCGCGCGGCAGGAGCGGCAACAGCGGCCACAACGACGCGCGCTCGAACGCGCCGCGTTCGAAGCCGCCTGCGCAAGCGCACGGCGGTCACTCGACCGGCAATGCACCGCGCCCACCGGCGCGTGATGGGCAGGGCGCCGCAGCGCCGCGCCCGCATGGCCCGCGCCCGGACGGGCAGCGCAACAGCAACAGCGCGCGTCCGCCCGCACGGCTGACCCAGCCGCCGAAGCGTTGAACGGCGGTGCCGCGCCACCCGGCGCGGCATGTAAAGTCGGCGGCATGGTTGCCGCTGCCCACACACGCGTCGCACTCGTCGCCGGCGCGACCGGCCTCGTCGGCCGCTCGCTGCTGCCGCTGCTCGAGGCGAACGAGCACTACAGCCACGTGCACGTGCTGGTCCGGCGTGCCGTGCCGGGCATCGAATCAAACCCGAAGGTGCTGTTCCACACGGTCGACTTCTCGCACCTGCCGACGCCGTTCCCGGTCGCCGACGACGTCTACATCGCACTCGGCACGACGATCAAGGTTGCAGGCTCGCAAGAAGCGTTTCGCCACGTCGATCACGACTTCGTGGTCAATACCGCACGCGCCGCACGCGCCGCCGGAGCGCGCCGGCTGGCGGTCGTCTCGGCGCTGGGCGCCGATCCGAAGTCGCGCGTGTTCTACAACCGCGTGAAAGGCGAGATGCAGGCCGCGATCGCAACCCTGGGCTACGAATCGGTCGTGATCGCGCAACCGTCGCTGCTGGTCGGCAACCGGGCCAGTCTCGGCCAGCCGGTACGCCCCGGCGAAGTGTGGGCCACCCGGCTGCTCGGACCGGTGATGGGGCTGGTGCCCAAGGGTGTGCGCCCGATCGATGCCGGCGCCGTCGCGGGCGCGCTGCTCGAGGCCACGCTCGCCGGTCCGCCCGGCGTGCGCACGCTGAGCTCGGCCAAGATGCAGACGCTCGCCGCACTGCGCGCGTGAGCCCTCGCTCGGCCGCGGCGAACCAGTGAGCAACGAGCTCGCGATCGTTCACGCCGATGCGCACTGCATCGTCGTGTGCAAGCCCAGCGGGCTGCTCGCGGTGCCGGGGCGCGGCGAGGCCGGACGCGATTGCCTGTCCGAACGCGTGCGAGTCGAATACACCGACGCGTTGATCGTGCACCGTCTGGACATGGCAACCTCCGGGCTGATGCTGCTCGCGCGTGGCGCCGATGCGCAGCGCACGCTCAGCATCGCGTTCGCGCAGCGCGAGGTTCACAAGCGCTATGTCGCGGTCGCCGCCGGACAGATGAGCGCCCGCGAAGGCGAGATCGATCTGCCACTCTCGGCCGACTGGCCGAACCGCCCCCGCCAGCAAGTCGACACGTTGCGCGGCAGGCCTTCGCTGACCCGCTATCGCACGCTCGAGATCGATGCCGCGCGCAACACCACGCGCGTCGAACTCGAACCCGTCACCGGGCGCGCGCATCAGCTGCGCGTGCACCTGCTCGCACTCGGCCATCCGATCCTCGGCGACGCGCTCTACGGCAGCGCCGAAGTCCAGGCCGCGGCGCCGCGCCTGCTGCTGCACGCATCGTCGCTGCGCTTCGTCCATCCGGCGAGCGGCGAGCCGATGTCGTTCGACTCGCCGCCGCCGTTCTGAAGCGCCGCTATCCGGTGTTGTGCTTCGCGCGCATCCGGATGCGCGCCTCGCGGCCGCGCTGTTTCCACATCGACACCTGCTGCTGACGCTCGAGCACGCTCATCGTGTCGCGGCGCACTTCGCGCAGGAGCTTGTGGTAGTTGCGAAGGCGGTCGGCGCCGACGCCTTCGCGCACCGCGCAGCCCGGTTCATCGCGGTGCTTGCAGTCGCGAAAGCGGCAGGTCGCCGCCAGCGATTCGATGTCACCGAAACTGGCAGCCAGCGTCGCTTCGTCGACATCGGGCCGCAGCGCGCGCAGCCCCGGCGTGTCGATGATGCAGGCGCCCCCGGGCAAGCGATGCAGCGAGCGCGTGGTCGTCGTGTGCTTGCCGCGGCTGTCGTGCTCGCGCACGGCGCCGGTGTCCTGCACCGCCGCGCCGAGCAAGGTGTTGGTCAGCGTCGACTTGCCGGCGCCCGACGAGCCGAGCACGACCAGCGTCTGGCCCTGCCCGAGCCAGGCCGAGAGGCGCTGCGCGGTGCGCGGCTCGGTGCCATCGACCGCGAGCAACTCGACCCGCACCGGCACCCGCCCGTCGAGCTCGGCGATGCGCGCTTCGAGTGCGCCCTCGACCTGGTCGACCACGTCGGCTTTCGTCAGCACGATCACCGGCGTCACCTCGCTCGCATGGACGAGCGCGAGGTAGCGCTCGAGCCGGCGCGGGTTGAAGTCGTCGTCGAGCCCCATCACCAGCAGCGCCGTGTCGACGTTGCTGACGATTGGGTGGCCGCGCCCGTCGGCATCGCGCCGGCTGATGTGCGTCTGCGGCGGCACGCGCGCATGCACCCAGACCTGGCCGTGCCCGTCGCGCTGCGCGAGCACCCAATCGCCGACCGCAACGGCCGTGTCGTCATCGGCGAGCGCGCGTGTCAGGCGCGGCAGGGAGCGTGCGCTGTGCTCGTGTTCGCCATCGTGCAATCGCACCGCGTCGCGGTGCACTTCGGTGACGCGCATCAGCTGCGTCTCGTCGTTTTCCGAGAGCGGCATCGCCGCCGCCTGGTTTGCCAGCGCGGGCGTGAGCCCGATCGTGCGCAGGCGTTCGAAATCGATTTCGATCATGGGTGTGTCTGAACTTTCGTTTCTCGCGACGCGTGCGCGCAGGCACGCGCCAATCGACCTTGCACGCGTACGCGGCAAGGCGGCAAAGGGCGGGAAAGCGTCGGCCGGGCGGTGCGTCCGCGCGGCGTTCAGACCTTGATCAAGGTCCCCGACGACAAGTCGGGGGAGCAAGCGAAAGCGGTGCGCAGGCTCAGGCAGCGGCCGACACGAGGGCAATGGCAGTGGTCTTCGTCATGGGGCACCTCCTGCGGATCGTGTGGATCGGAACGATGCCGTCGCGGCATCGAGAAGGCGCGCAGTATGAATCGCAGTGCGCCGGTGCGTCAATCGCCGGCGTGTCGCAACGGTATCCACGCGCACCGCGCGCAGCCATTTCGCAACGATGCGATCATCGACGCCGAATCCTGATTGGCAGACAACCGAGGCTGCAATGGAGCATCTCTATGTCATCACCGGCGCGTCGCGCGGCTTGGGCGCGGCGATCGCAGCGCAGCTGCTCGGGCCGGGCAACACGGTCCTCGGCGTCTCGCGGCGTACCGACGACGGCCTCGATGCACGCGCCGCCGCTGCCGGTGCGATCTGCGAGCAGTGGACTGCCGACCTCGCCGCGCCGGCCGATGTTGCCAAGCGCCTGCAGGCCTGGCTCGCCGCGTTCGACACCCAACGCTTTCACCGCGTGGCGCTGATCAACAACGCCGCGATGCTCACGCGCACCGGCCACGTCGAGGATTGCGAGGACGCCGATCTGGTCTCGGCATTGCGGGTGGGCCTCGAAGCGCCGGTGCTGCTGAGCGCGGCCCTCCTGCGCGCAACGCGCGGCTGGCGCGCACGCAAGCAGATCCTGAACATCTCGTCGGGGCTCGGCCGTCGCGCGATGGCAGGGCAGGCGTCGTATTGCGCCGTGAAGGCGGGGCTGGACAATTTTTCGCGGGCACTCGCGCTCGATGAAGCGCTGCGCGAGAACGGAGCGACGGTGGTGTCGCTCGCGCCGGGTGTGATCGACACCGACATGCAGGTCCAGCTGCGCGGCGCCGAAACGGCGGGTTTTCCGGAGAAGGCCTTCTTTGTCGGCCTGAAGGAGAAGGGTCAGCTGTCATCGCCGCAGGCGGCGGCAGCGCGGGTGATCGCGTATCTGAACCGCGGCGACTTCGGTGCGAACCCGGTCGCCGACGTGCGCGACACCTGACGGTGCCGCGCCCGTTCGCGTTCAGACCGGCGCGCCGGTCTTCAGCAGCGATGCGGACGGCGCCTTGTGCGCAACGACGGTCGGCACCGCACCGGATACGCGCTTGCCGGTCACCGTGATGGTCGGCAGCGTCACGACCGCGACCTGCGCCACCGGTTCGCGCTTGCCGATCACGGTGACCATGGGCAGCGTGACGACCTGCGTGGCAGGTGCCGGCGGCGCGGCATGCACCGTGACGGCGGCAGCCAGCGTGGCGACGATCATCGTGAGGCGGGTCAGTTGGGCGGCGGCGTTCATCGTGGGCTCCTTGTGCGTGACGGCCTGCTTTGGCTGTCGATGGAGTCAGTATCGGAAACGCCCCGCATGTTCTCCAGCGGGTTGCGACGAACTGCACCGAATGCCGCTCGAACTGCAGCGGCGCCGGACGAACGCGCGGCCCGGGCGCGCGCGAGCGCCGTGCCGGCACAATATTTCGGCTCCTGAAACGTCTTCAGTGGCATGGACCCGCCGCAGCCCGCACTGATGACCGACCGAGGCGACGAGCAAGACAGCGCCATCACCGCCGCGGTCCGGCGCGAGCGCTCGAGGCTGGCCAACTTCATTCGGCGCAGCGTGCGCGACCGGACGGACGCCGAAGACATCCTGCAGGACGTCTTCCAAGAATTCGTCGAGGCCTATCGGCTTCCCGAACCCATCGAGCACGCGAGCGCGTGGATGTTCCGGGTCGCGCGCAACCGCATCATCGATCGCTTTCGAAAGAAGACGGAGCTCCCGCTGGACGAGATCGGCAGCACTGCCGATGACGACGACGAGGGCGTGTACCTGCTCGATCTCGCGCTGCCCTCGCCCGACGCCGGCCCGGAAGCGCTGTACACGCGACGGCTGCTGCTCGACGCTTTGCAGCTCGCGATCGAGGAGCTGCCGCCCGCGCAGCGAGAGGTTTTCGTCGCGCACGAGATCGAGGGCCGCAGCTTCAAGGAGCTGGCCGCGCGCAGCGGGGTGCCGGTCAACACGCTGCTCGCACGCAAGCGCTATGCGGTCCTGCAATTGCGCGAGCGGCTGCAAGCAATCTATGACGAACTCGATTTCTGAAGGAGAAGCGACATGGTGATGTCAAAGGGAAGATTTGTCGGCAAGGGGCTGCTGATGCTCGTGGCCGTCGCCGTGCTGGGCGGCCTGGTGATGCTGCTGTGGAACGCCGTGGTGCCGGAGTTGCTTGCCGGCGCGCGCTCGATCGACTATCTGCACGCGCTCGGGCTGCTGGTGCTGTGCCGCATCCTGTTCGGCGGCTTCCGCGGTTACGGCGGCTGGCGCGGACGCCACCATTGGGGCCGCTGGAGCGCCATGACGCCCGAAGAGCGAGAGCAGTTCCGGCGCGGGGGACCGTGGGGCCGGCGCGAGGGCGGCGGCGCGGGCCACGCCGAATGAGCGCGGGCCCGAAGGAACCCGCGGCGAGCGCACCCGGCGCACGCGCACTGATGCCCTTCTCGGGCTATCAGAAGACCGTCGTCGGGATGCTGGCGTTCCTGCAGTTCGCCGTCATTCTCGACTTCATGCTGATGGCGCCGCTCGGCGCGCTGATCATGCCGGCGCTCAAGATCGAGCCCAGGCAGTTCGGGCTGGTCGTCTCCGCCTACGCGTTCAGCGCCGCAGCGTCGGGGCTGCTGACGGCCGGCTTTGCCGATCGCTACGACCGCAAGAGGCTGCTGCTGTTCTTCTATGCCGGGTTCGTGATGGGCACGCTCTGGTGCGGCCTTGCGCAAAGCTTCGAGACGCTTCTGGTGGCCCGCGTGGTGACCGGCCTGTTCGGCGGCGTCATCGGTTCGGTCGTGCTCGCGATCGCGACCGATCTGTTCCCGTCACAGATGCGCGGCCGCGTGATGGGCCTGATACAGACCGCCTTCGCGGCGAGCCAGGTGCTCGGCATTCCGATCGGCATCTACCTGGCGAATCGATGGAACTGGCACGTGCCGTTCCTCGCGATGGCCGCGCTCGGCGTCGCCGGCGGGCTGTCCGTGGGCTGGCGCATGCAGCCGGTTGCCGCGCACCTGAATCTGCCGCAGGAGCACAGCCCGTGGAGCCATCTGCTGCGCACGCTGACGGTGCCGCGCCACCTGCTCGCGTTTGCGACCACGGCCTTGCTGACGACCGGCGGCTTCATGCTGATGCCCTTCAGCAGCGCGTATGTCGTGAGCAACCTGGGCATCGATCTGCACAGCCTGCCGACGGTCTACCTGGTCACCGGACTGTGCACGATCTTCGTCGGGCCAGCGGTGGGAAGAGCGTCCGACGCGTTCGGAAAGTTCCCCGTGTTCGCGCTCGGCACGGCGCTCTCGATCGTGATGGTGCTGACCTACACGCATCTCGGCCCGGTCTCGCTGCCGGTCCTCGTCGTCATCAACGCGGTGATGTTCGTCGGAATCTTCTCGCGCATGATCCCGTTCCAGGCGCTCGCGTCCTCGGTCCCCTCGCCTGCCCAGCGCGGCGCCTTCAACGCGATCGGCGCGTCGATCCAGCAACTGTCGGGCGGCTTCGCGTCGGTCGTCGCCGGGCATATCGTGACGCTCGCGGCGGACGGCAAGCTGCAGCACTTCGACACGGTCGGCTACATCGTCGTCGCGACGTCGCTGATGTCGTTCGCGCTGCTGTGGCGACTGTCCCGGGCTGTCATGGTTCGGTAAGTGAAGCCACGCTGTAATCCAGGCATCAAGGTGCTTCGGATTGCAAGCGTTTGCATAGGTTGCCATCGACTGGTGCTTCTGAAACGCATGGGGGTTGGACATGCAGCGGACCTTTCGCCTACAGTCGCGCTTCCCGGCAGCTCAAGAGGCTGCCGCAGATACTCACTTTGTCATGGGATCGATGACAACATTCACACTGCTCTCGCCCCGCCCCGGCTTCGCGCCCGCGCGGACCCTCCTGGCGATCGGGACCTTCTCGATGCTGCTCGCGTGCGTGACAGGCTGCAGTCGCACGGCCGACGCGCAGCCCGGCGGCGCCGGAGCGCCCCCTGCAATGCCGGTCGCGGTGGTTGCCGCCACGCTGAGCAGCGTGCCGGTGCTGCTCGAAGCGGTCGGCCGTGCCGAAGGTTCAAAAGAGGTCGAGGTGCGGGCACGTGTCACGGGCCTGATCGAGCAGCAGCGCTATCGCGAAGGCGACCGCGTGAAGGCCGATGCCCCGCTGTTCGTGATCGAACGAGCGCCGTTCGAGATCGCGTTGGCGCAGGCGCAGGCCGCGCTCGCCCAGGAGCAGGCGCGGCTCGAACAGGCACGACGCGAGGCAAAGCGCCTGGCGCCGCTGGCCGAGCAGCGCGCCATCAGCCAGCGTGAGTTCGACGATGCCACGTCGAACTTGCGACTGGTCGAGGCCACCGTTGCGGCGGCGCAGGCCCAGGTGCGGCAGGCGCAGCTGAACCTGTCGTACACACGAGTCGGCTCGCCGATCGCCGGGCTGACCGGACGCGCCGAGAAGTCGCAGGGCAGCCTGGTCAGTCCGACC
>Ga0105240_10013452_pt1 | contig 11238 bp, 11 predicted proteins | sample KBSC54metaG_FD_80426 | JGI IMG/M metagenome (GOLD analysis project Ga0105240, IMG submission 80426) | Corn rhizosphere microbial communities from Kellogg Biological Station, Michigan, USA - KBS C5-4 metaG | ecosystem: Host-associated > Plants > Roots > Rhizosphere > Soil | place: Michigan, USA...
GGATTGTCGCTGCTGGCTTGGGCGGCTTTTCTGGGCGGAAAGCTGGTATGGCGCAATCGGCGGTCCAGCGCGGCGTAAAGTAATCACAGTGACGGCTGCGGTATAATCGCCCGCTTGTCGGATTTGTATTTATCGGCATTGAAACCGGTTCTTTTCCCGCTTATCCAGGTGCGGAACGGAATTCGACTCAATATTAGGCGGCCTAACGGTGAGAGACAGTCAAGTATTGATGGGGTTGGCGCGCCGCGTTTTGGGTGGCGCAGGCGCTGTTGCGGCGGCCCTTGTTTGTGTGCTCGCCATGGCCCCGCCGGCGCGATCGCAAAACCTTGTCCAGAACCCAAATTTCACTGATGGGCTGAACGGCTATGTCACGACCGGCAGCGTCAATGTGGGCGATTTCAACGGAACCCTGACGGCCGTGGTATTTTCACCTGACTCGATCAGCCAGGCGATCGCGACCAGCCCTGGCACGCTTTATACGGTGGTCTTTTCCGCGACGTACGACCCGCCGATCGTGGATAGTCTGGTGGCGTCGTTCGGCAGCGGCAGTTTTTCGGTGACGCCCACAAATCCCGGAGACGGCACTTTCTACACCTATGATTTCAGCGGAACCGCGGAAGGGACGAGCACAAATCTCAGTTTCACTGCGACAGACGGTGCTTTTGCGATCACCGGCTTGTCGGTGGAGGCCGGCGTGGCGGGTGCGCCAACTCCCGTCCCTGGCTCAGGCGCGTTGTCGATTCTCGGTGGGTTGTCGATGTTCGCGATCGCGGCGGTTTGCCGGATGACGGGAAATCGCCGGCTTCCAGCCGCGGGGCAACGCGATTTCTTCGGCTGATTGATCCGGCTCGGATGGGTGGCGGGCCGGGGAGGATCGCGACGATCCGACAGCTAGCCTGATGCGGGGCGGGGCGTGGATTTCATTGATCGTGGGTGCGGATTGGGGCCGCGTCGTTACGCTTGCAGTCCTCGGCGTGCTGGCGACGGCGCTTGCCGGATGGGTCGTGACGAGACCGCTGATCAAGCGCGCCCGGTCCCCCCTGTCGACCAATATGGGCGGCAGAAAGCCTCGCTCGTCGCCGCTATCGGCGAATCTAAGCGGCTGGCGCACATTATTTCGGTTCATCGCGGCATCGCCTCGTCTCGCCCTGGCCGGATTTTCGATCAAGCTGCTCCAAATCCTTGGCAAGGACGTGGAAAATCTTACACTGGGCCGGTGGCCTATGGTCTGGAGCGCCGCCGGTCTGACGCTCGATCTGCTCTTCGCCGTGGCGTGGGCGGCGTTCGCCTTGCGAATTTATCTCTTTGCCCTCGTGCCCGAGGTGACACAGCCGCAAATTCGGACGCGCACCCGGATTGCGATTCTCTACGCGCTGGCTTTTTGGGCGGTCGCCGAGGCCGTCAACATCGCGGGAATATCGCTGGCGGCTGCATTGCATGGCGCCGATCGTGGGCTGATACCCAAGGCGATCGGCTATATCTCATTCGTCCTGATCGTCGTTTCGGCCCTCACGCGCCCGGGCATCGCCGCCGGCCTGCCGAGACCTCTCGGCGAATCGCTCCGGATCATCCGGGAACAATGGGGCGGAGCCTTGGTGACGATCGCATTGGCGGGTATTCCGCTGGGCCTGGTGTTTTTCTGCGTCGCCCTGGTCAGCGACTTCGTTCCCCTTTCCGTAACCGTCGCCCTGGCGCTCGAAGTGCCGATCGCCTGCTTGTCCGCGCTTTGTTACGCCGCGTTCGAAAGCAGCGTCGCAATATTGTTTCGGCGCGTTGCCTTGCACGATCCGATAGCGGTGAAGGCGGCGCCGGGTCGGCGTCGGCTATCGAAGTGACGGGCATATCGTTAAGGTTGCGGGCTGCCGGGCTTTGCTGCTTGGCGGGCGATCGCCGACTCGGCCAGAGAAAAGATTATCGGTGTTCATAAAGCTGCTGACCGGACTGGGCATGGTCGCCATGTTCGGGGCGATGGCGGCGCTTGTCGCTTGGATCGTCACCCGGCAATGGGTGCGAGGGGCGTTCCCGTCCACGCCGCTATCCGTGGTGATCAGTGGCTGGCGTAGCGTCTGTCGCCTGGTGACGACCACCCCGCGGCTGGCGCTGGCCGGCTTTGCGGTCAAGCTGTTTCAGAGCCTCGGCAGGGACCTGCAAAATCTCGTGCTGTCCCCCAGGACTGATGCGTGGAGCGCGGCGGGGGTCGGGATCGACCTTGTCTTCGCGGCGGGCTGGGCCGCGTTCGCCCAACAAATCTACATGAGAATGCTTGCGCCGGAAGCCACGCCGGAAGAGCGAAGGACGCGAACCCGCATCGCCATTATCTACGCGCTGGCCTTCTGGGCGGTGATCCTTGAGCTCAATATCCTGGGCATCGGCATCGTTATCCAGATAAAAGGAGCCGACCATGGAGCCGTGGTGGCGACAGTTGGGTATATCACCTACGCCCTGATGGTGCTGTCGGCGTTGACCCGCCCCGGCATTTCGACCGGCTTGCCGCGGCCGCTGGGCGAATCGATACGGATCATCCGCAATAATGTTCTTGGCATCGCGACGACTCTGGCGTTGGCGGCCCTTCCGCTCGGTCTCATTTATCTCGTCGCCAATTTAACCGCCGCCTTCGTCCGCATGCCGGTCGCCTTGGCGTTGATCCTGGAGGTGCCGCTCGCCTGCGCGTCTTCTTTCTGTTACGCAACGTTCGAAGGCGGCATCGCTGCGTTTTACAAGCGTGTAATGTAGATGTTGGCGGCGAACCCCACCATTGGCGAACCTTTGTCGCCACGCCGATCGCGCAGCGGCGTGCCGGCGGAGGCATTATTCCGCTGGCTCGTCGTCCTGGTAGGCGCTCAGTGCTGGCGCTGGCTGTTGTGGACGGCGGGTCTGCCCGGTCCGGCGCCGCTCCTTTCAGCGCTCTTGAGCGTCAGCGTCATCTATTATGTCGAATGGTTCTATGTCCTGCGGCTTTTGACGCGGCCGGCCGCGTCACACCTCGTCCCGGTTGCCGAGACCGTCGCGGTGCTGACCTATTTCACCTTCGCGATGATGGTGGCCGGACCCGACGCAAGGCTTCTTGCCGTTCCCGAAGCCGTTTACCTCGCGATTCGTTTCCGGTTCAGCCCAAGTCTCAAACTGGCCGGAACCTGTCTGTTGCTGATGGTGCTTCAGCTTTTCGCGATGGCCAAACCGCTCGACGTGGCCGACGATGTGGTCGCCGGGCTGGACGCGGCGGTGGTCGGGCATGTGCTTTTGTTGCTTAAATTTCCCGTCGCGATTTCGGCGCACATCATCCAGTCGCTGGAAACGCCGCATGGGATCGATGTGCGCTCCGGCTGCGCGTCCACTCACGGCATTGCGCTGGTGGTGTCGAGTTTCCTGATTATCGTGCTTGCACGGCGCGGGCGCTGGCATCGCCACGATCTAAGATGGCTTGTTCTTCTCGTTTTCGGCATCTTCCTCGTCAACTGGTTGAGGCTGGGGCCGATGGCGCTCAGCACGCAAGGATATGAATATTGGCATTATGGCGATGGCGCGGCGATCGTCAGCTTCGCGGATTTTTGCCTGACGCTGATCGCTGCGACCGCGGCCACAAAGCGCGATGGTCCCCTTGCCCGCAAACCGGGCGAAGCGGCCATCATGGCGTTGCCCCCGTGACGAGCACGATGCTGAATCTTTATTGCGGGTTGCTGCTGATCGGCTTTCTGGCGGTCGCAGTTCGGCCGGTCGGGCAGCCCCGCCTGACGGCCGATCCGATCGAATCGGCCTTGGCGACGCTCCGGCGCGACGGCGCGACTGATGAGAATCGGCACGGCGTGCGGCTCGGCGCACGCACCTTGGCGGCGACCAAGATCGAGTTCTCCATGCCCGGCTGCGAAAAGCCGCTCAGCCTATGGGCGGTCGATATTTTTGATAGCGCGCCCGAAATTACCGGATATCTCACCGCCGGCGACGGCCGGACGGATTACCGGGCCGAAGGGCGCAGGATTGCGAAGATCGATCTCAACCGGATCAGGCTGATCTGGTTGACCGAGCGATTGAAAAATGTCCTCGGCATGCGGTCGACCGCGCCCGCGAGGGTCTGGATGGCTCTCGTCACGCCGCCGGGCTGTGTCAGCCCCTGGGCGGATTGAGGCTATCGAGCCGGCGATCTCGGCAGGGCGGCGATAGGGCGGCGGCCGCCGCGCACTCGGCTCCGCTCGGCAAATCCGCGTTGCGGTCGCCGATCCAGGCCAGCACATCGTCCCAGACAAGCGCTCCGTGCAAGTCGCGCAACAGCATATGATAACCGTCGGGATATAGCGCGACCCGCACATTGGCCGCCGGCAGGCGTCGCAGGAAACCCTGGACCCCAGCACGCGGCAGGACTTCCTCGTGGGCGCCGAACAGCACCAGCGCCGGCAGCCTCAGCCGGTCGACCTCGGCTCCGGCCTGATCCATCAAATCCATCAGCCCGGCGGTCGTATCGGCACGGGCTCCAACCTGAATCAACGAATCGTGCGCCATGGATTTCAGCATCGCGACGTTGTTCGTCGGGTGAATGCCCAGGCCGCGCGGCGCCTCGAGCCATAGGCCGGGCGCGGCGAAGTCGGCCAGCATCAGCGTCGATCGCTCGATTATTCCCATCACGCCATGTTCCCAGACGGCGGGAGAAACCAGGATAAGGCCATCGACATCGGCCGGCTTGGGTTCGTCGGTCGCCGTGATGGCGACCGCTCCGCCCATGCTTTCCCCGAGAAGATAGAGAGGGATCCCGGGATAACGAGCCCGCAGAAGGGCGGCAAACGCCTTGACGTCGGCCGCCATCGTTGCGGCGCCCGCCCAGTGGAATGTATGCGGTGCACCGCCGAAACCACGCTGATCGAACGCGAAAACGGCGACGCCGCGGCTTGCCCAATAATCGGCCGGCATGCGGAAAGCTTCGGAATAATCGGCGAAGCCGTGCAACGCGATAATGAGAGCGGAGGGTTTGTCCTTCGGCAACCAGCTGCGCATTGGCAGGATGGTTCCGTCGGGGGCGCGGAAACTTCCCGGTTCGATCGCCGAACTTGCCGTCGGGTTTTTCCCGGACCCGATCGAAAGCGCGGGGGGAACGGCGCAGCCTGCGAGCAGCAGGGCGCACCCGGCGAGGGCGCTAAGAAACCGGCGCGCGAACAAGTTGGAGGAAAATATCTTCGAGGTCGCTCTCATTCGTCGACAGGTCCGTAATCACGAGGCCGGATTCCTGGACCGCCGCAAGGACCTCGTTGATGTTGTCCCGGCTCGGCTGGTATCGAACCAACAGCCGTCGCGGTTCCGGAAGCTCAGTATGATAAGACGCCAGCCTGTCCGGCACGCGCGTCAAATCGCCGCCCAGCGTCAGCCATAGCTCCTTGCGATCCATCCGGCTGAGAAGCTTTTGCTTGGGCTCACAGGCGGCGAGCAGACCGTTGTTGATAATAGCTATGGTGTCGCAAAGTTCCTGCGCCTCTTCGAGATAATGCGTGGTCAGCAGGATCGTCGTTCCAGTGCGATTCAGTTCTCTGATATAGGCCCATAGCGACTGACGCAGCTCGACATCGACTCCCGCCGTCGGTTCGTCCAGCACCAGCACGGGTGGCCAATGCACCAACGCCTTCGCCACCATCAAACGCCGTCGCATGCCGCCCGACAGGGTCCGCGCGTATGCGTCGCCTTTGTCGGCGAGGCCGACCGCTTCCAGCAGCTGATCGGTGCGTCTTTCTGCCCGGGGCACACCGTAAAGTCCGGCCTGCACGTCCAAAATTTCCCGGGGCGTGAAAAACGGATCGAGGATCAGTTCCTGTGGCACGACGCCGATCGCGGCGCGCGATTGCCGCGGCCATTCGTCAATATCGTATCCCCAGATATTGGCTTCGCCGGCACTTTTGATCGTTAGCCCCGCAAGGATGTTGATCAGCGTCGATTTCCCCGCGCCGTTAGGCCCCAGCAGACCGAAAAACGCGCCGCGCGGAATGGTCAGATCGATGCCCTTCAATGCCTGTTTCGGCGGGGCCTTGCTGGTTGCGCGATATGTCTTGGTCAACCCTTTCACTTGAACCGCCCATTGGGGTGGAACCACGGTGGTTGACAAAAAGGGCGCGGCAACGGCTTTCATGGGATGATGTTCCGCGGGATCCGGGTCTGGATGATGGTTCTGACGATTGATCGCGCAGGTCAGATCGCTATCATCCGTTCCCATCGTGGTCAACCGAACCGCAGTCCGATCGTGAGAGTCTTGCCGAATGCAGCCAGCCGAGATCATTCATGTCGATACCGCCACTGTGGGATGCGACGGCGGCGGAGGCGCGCTCGGCCATCCCAAGGTGTATTTGCCGATCGGCCCATCGGGCGAAACCGATTGCCCTTACTGCGGACGCCGCTTCATCCTCGATTCATCCACGAAGGCTCACGATCATGCTTGATGCGCGTCGATTTGTCCGGCCGTCCGCCGCGACCGGATTTCTCGTCGCCGTGGCAATGCTCCTAGGGGCGGCGTCGGCCGCCGGCGCGCAGACCGTCATTACAACTTATAACGCGATCGACCCCGACTCCCTGGCAAACATCATCCGTGCCCAGGGTTCGGCGCAGATCAGCACCGACTCAAGCGATAAAGCCGGCCCCGTCCTCAAGGTTCAGGGCGCCAACGGCCTCAGCTATTCCGTGTTCATGGACGATTGCGACGGCGGCCAGCCCAATCTATGCAAAAGCTTGGAATTTCGTGCTTTGCTGCCGCCCGGCGCACTTAATTTCGCGCAGATTAACGGCTTCAACGAAACGATGCGCTATGCAACGGCGTATCTCACCAATAAAGGTGAGCCTATGCTGCGGATGGACGAAAATTTGCGGGGAGGAGTCACGGCGGATTTCATTGCGTACAACGTGCAGATTTTCATCAAGGTGGCGAGCGGCTTCGTTCAGCAGGCAAAATAAGCGCAAATCGCAAATTTAAGGAGGTCTCATGGGCAATTTGGTTCAATTCGGGATGTTCCGGCTTTTGGCCGCAACTGCCATGGTTGTTATTGTAACGCTTCCCGCTGCCGCGGCGGACTGCGTTCAACCTGGGGCCGTGCCGGTCATTCCCGATGGCGCGACAGCGACTGTCGATCAGATGAAGGCCGCGCACGTCGCCGTCCAATCCTATGTCAACGGCCTTCAGGCCCTTCAGGATTGCGACGAGGCCAAGATTAAAATGGCGCCGAAGGGCACAAAAGCCGAAGAGCTGCAGAAACTCCGCGACGAGGGCAATGCCGCGATCGATCAGGCGCAGGCGTTGCAGACAACGTATTCGGCTCAGGTGAAGGCGTTCAAGGCGCGTCCGCAGTGAGGCCATCAGGGTTATGACCGATATCGCCGCCGCCGCCGGCGCGGAGATCAAACCGGCGGCGGGGGCACTCTATTTGATCGACGGCTCCGGCTTCATCTTCCGGGCCTTTCACGCCTTGCCGCCGATGACCCGCAGCGACGGCACGCCGGTGAACGCCGTGCTGGGTTTCACCAACATGCTGATCCGGCTCCTGACCGAATTCGGAGTCGCCCGGGTCGCGGTGATTTTCGATGCCAAGGGCGATAATTACCGCAACGCGTTCTTTCCCGAATACAAGGCCAACCGCACGCTTCCTCCCGACGAGTTGATTCCGCAATTCGGATTGATCCGCGAGGCGACAGAGGCGTTCTGCCTGCCACAGGTTGAGCTTGAGGGGTTCGAAGCGGATGATTTGATCGCGACCTATACGCGGCAGGCGCGGGAACGCGGGGAAGAAGTTGTCATCGTGTCGTCCGACAAGGACATGATGCAACTGATCCAGCCCGGCGTCACGATGTTCGATCCGATCAAATACAAGGCGATCGGACCGGCCGAAGTGTTCGAGAAATTCGGAGTCACGCCCGACAAGGTGGTGGATATTCAGGCGTTGGCCGGCGACGCGACCGACAATGTCCCCGGGGTTCCCGGCATCGGCGTCAAGACAGCCGCGCAACTGATCACCGAGTTCGGCGATCTCGAATCGCTGCTGACGCGCGCCGGCGAGATCAAGCAACCGAAGCGCCGCGATTCGCTGATCCAATATGCCGAGCAGGCGCGCGTTTCCAGGCGGCTGGTGCTGCTCGACGCCTTCGCGCCCGCGCCGGTGCCGATCGAAGATTTGAAGGTCCATGAACCGGACCAGGAGCGGCTGATCGCGTTCCTGGTTCGGCAAGAATTTCGCACAACCTTGGCTCGGGTCCAGTCGCGCCTCCGCGAAGCCGGGGAACTGGTCGAGCATGAACATACGGGCGAAAGCGGACCCGCCGCGCCGCCGCCGGTCGCCGCGCGGTACGAATTGGTGACCGACATGGCTGCGCTCGACCGGTGGATCGCGCGCGCCGGCGAAACCGGAATTGTGGCGGTCGATATCCATACCGATGTCGAACAGCCGGTCGCCTGCCAGGTGACCGGCATCGCGCTCGCCGTCGCGCCCGGCGAGGCATGCTATGTCCCGCTGGGGCATGGCTCCACGGCTGCCGGCGGGCAGCTGGGGCTGGATGGCGGCGAACCTTCCTTGCAATTGCCGGTCTCCGCCGCGATCGAGCGGTTGAAGACCGTCCTCGAGGATGCCGCGATTCTCAAGGTTGGCCATAATGCGAAGTTCGACGCCCAGGTTTTGGCTTGCCTCGGCGTCGCTCTGTCCCCCCTCGATGATACGATGCTGCTCTCCTATGTGCTGGACGGCAGCAGCCAGGATCATGCTTTGCCGCCGCTGGCCGAGCGGGTGCTCGGGCTGAAGGCGCAATCGCTGGTCGAGTTGGTGGGCACGGGCCGTTCGGCGATCGGGTTCGCTCAGCTGGCGCCCGACGCCGCCCTGCCCTACGCGGCGCAGCAGGCCGATCTGGTTCTGCGACTGGCAAAGTCTTTGCGCGCCCGTTTGATCGCAGAACATCAGGTCACGCTTTATGAGCGGATCGACCGGCCGCTGGTCACCATAATCGCCGACATGGAGCGAGCGGGAGTCAAGGTGGACCGCACGATCCTGGCTCGGCTCGGGCAGCGTTTCGGCGAACGCCTCGCCACGCTGGAGCAGCAGATACATCAGGCGGCCGGCAAGCCCTTCAATATCGGCTCGCCCAAGCAGTTGGGCGAAGTGCTGTTCGACGAGCTGAAGCTTCCGGCCGGCCGCAAGGTGAAAAGCGGCGGCTGGTCGACCGATGCCGATGTGCTTGAGCCATTGGCCGAACAAGGCTTCGAGGTGGCGCAGCGCGTGCTGGAATGGCGGGGCTTGAGCAAGCTCAAAAGCACTTATGCCGATGCGCTGGTCGGCGAGATCCAGGGCAATACCGGGCGCGTTCACACTTCCTTCGCGTTGGCGGCGACCAATACCGGGCGACTGTCGTCGATAGACCCCAACCTCCAGAACATCCCGATTCGCACCGAGGATGGCAGGCTGATCCGCACGGCTTTCGTGGCCGAGCCCGGCAATGTGCTGCTCTCGGTCGATTATTCGCAAATCGAGCTTCGGCTGGTGGCAGAGATCGCCGGCATCGGCGCGCTGAAGCAGGCCTTCCTGGACGGCGACGACGTCCATGCGCTGACCGCTTCACAGGTTTTCGGCGTGCCGATGGATCAGATGACGCGGGACATACGCAGCAAAGCCAAGGCCATCAATTTCGGCATCATTTACGGGATTTCGGGGTTCGGGCTCGGCCAGCAGCTTGGTGTCGGCGCGCGCGAGGCGGGCGAATATATCAAGCAATATCTCGAACGCTTTCACGAGCTCAGGGTCTATATGGACGAAACCAAGGCCTACGCCCGGACCCATGGCTATGTGCTGACGCTGGCCGGGCGCAAATGCTATATGCCGGGCATCGGAAACAAGGTGCCATCCGTGCGCGCGGCGGCGGAACGCCAGGCGGTCAATGCCCGCATCCAGGGCACCGCCGCCGACATCATGAAGCGGGCCATGATCCGGGTTGACCGGGCGCTCACCCGCGCCGGCTCGCCAGCCCGCATGCTGCTGTCGGTCCATGACGAGCTGGTGTTCGAGACCCCTGAGGTAGCGGTGGAGGACGCGGCCCGGCTGGTGGTGGCCGAAATGGAGGCCGCGGCCACGCTCGGCGTGCCGCTGGTGGCCGAGGCCCGCTGGGGCAAAAGCTGGGCGGACGCGCATTGAACGATCTGCCGGCCGCTGCCGCAACGGAGGTTCAGGAAGAGTGCCCAAAATGCCTGAAGCCGGCGTCGCTCTGCGTTTGCGAAGGGATCGAACGGATAGCCAACCGAGTCGCGCTTTTGATCCTGCAGCATCCGCAGGAACAGGATAAGGCGCTCGGCACTGCGCGCCTGACCGCGCTGCATTTCAACAATGCGACCTTCAAGGTCGGCCTGTCCTGGCCCAGCCTCGCCAAGGCGCTGGGCCGTCCCGCCGATCCGAAGAGATGGGCGACGCTCTATCTCGGCTCGGCTGATCCCGCGGCGCTCGGTCAGGGCCAGGAGATTCTGGCGCTCGACGCCAAGAACAAGCCGCTGCCGGATCAGGAGACCGCCGTTGCCGGGATCGAGGGCGTCATCCTGCTCGACGGCACCTGGAGCCAGGCGAAGACGCTGTGGTGGCGCAACGCCTGGCTACTGAAAAGCCGCCGCGTGGCGCTGGCTCCGAAACGCCCCTCGCTTTATGGCAAGCTTCGCCGCGAGCCCCGCCGCGAGGGCCTCTCCACCCTCGAAGCCGCCGGCCTTCTGCTCAGCCGGCTGGAGGGCAGGCCGGAAATTGAGACCGCGCTCGTCGCCAGCTTCGACCGGTTGCTGACGCGCTACCGTGAGCTGCCGAAGACGGCGCGGCCGGCGGCTGGCGCCACGAGGGGCAGAGGCGCCCGGCGGAGGTAGCGCGCGAACCGTATCGCTTGTCACGATGCGTGGTCGCCCTGGAACTTCTACACTAATCGCCGGTTGTTCTTTCTGATCGCGCGGCGGCGGGATGGTCCGTATGATCCGGCGATGGAAATGCGGGAGATTGAGATGGCGCGGGCGGGGGAGAGACGGCACGGCGCGAGGCGGATTCCGGGGCGCGTGCCTACGGGCGGCTTGAAGTTCATGCTGGCCGCCGGTGCGGCGACAATCGCACTGGTGGTGTGCGGCGCGGCGCAGGCGCAGCGTTATAACGCCTATGTGACGGATCGCGGGACGCTGCTGGCCGGGCCGTCGCCGGAATATCCGCCCATCGTCGATCTGGAAGGCGGGACACCGGTCACCGTCTATGGCTGCCTGGACGATTATGATTGGTGCGA
>Ga0105240_10013455_pt1 | contig 11237 bp, 11 predicted proteins | sample KBSC54metaG_FD_80426 | JGI IMG/M metagenome (GOLD analysis project Ga0105240, IMG submission 80426) | Corn rhizosphere microbial communities from Kellogg Biological Station, Michigan, USA - KBS C5-4 metaG | ecosystem: Host-associated > Plants > Roots > Rhizosphere > Soil | place: Michigan, USA...
AGTAGGGCAGGATTGCATCCTGCCCAATGGAACTACTTCTTGACCTGATCGACGTCCACATCCAGCGTGTGGCCGATCCGGAACCCGATTATCCCATCCGCATGCACCTTGCTCTTGGGCTGGCGTGCGACTTCTGTGCCGTTGACACTGAAGATCACGTTATCGCCCTGAACCTGGACGGCCAGCGTGTTCGACTGTTTCCCGTCCGGGCCCTCTTTTGCAATGGCGGCGTTCGGAGTCCAATTTACCACCGTCTTAGGTGACGTTCCTTCCCAGTTGGAGATGAAATACTCGCCCGCTTGACGGATCAGGAAATAGGTATAGGTCGGGGACGGGCCCATATTGCTCCCACCGATCACCAAGCCGTATGAGACCGGATGAGAGGCCTTTTTGAGCTGAGTCAGACGAGCCGAGAAGGTGTAGTTGCCGGACTTGGTCCAGTCGTTGCGCCACATGGTTCCGGTGGTTCCCATCTGGAAGTGGTAGACATCGCCTGTCTGGGAGAACTTGATTCCAGTAACGGCTCCGCGATCGGGGCGTGCATTCCAGCCGGCTGGAAATTGGCCGCCCGCCACGGCGCGGTCCGGGTCGCCTTTTCCGCCCTCTTGGGCAAACGCCACAAAACTGGCGGTCAAAGCCAGCGTTAGAACGAACATACGAGGTTTAAGGTGATTGATCATAACGAAGGTCCTACTGAGCCGAGTATATCAATATGAGGTTTGTTATACACTACGTGGTGATATGAACCGCATAAAGTCATCTGCGGCGCTGGCTTTGGGCGTGGCCGCGTTCGCCATATGGAATCTGACGCCTGCACGCGCGCAACAGGGAACGCCCGCCTCGGGCGAATGGCGAGTCAATGGAGGCGATACGGGCAGCACCCGGTACTCGCCCCTTGATAAGATCGACGCGGCTAACGTCAAGAATCTGCAAGTGGTCTGGCGGTGGAAAGCTCAGAACATGGGCCCCACGCCGCAGGCTGCTTGGGAAGTGACTCCGCTGATGGCCGGCGGCAAGCTTTTCTTCACGGCCGGCACTGGACGCACCGTGGTTGCCGCCGATGCTGCTACCGGCGAAACCCTGTGGACCTATCGCGGTGACGATACGGCCGAGCGCGGAGCGGTGCGCGCCAACAATCGTGGCGTCAGTTACTGGAGCGATGGACGCGGCGACGATCGCATCCTGTTCATCACGCCCGGCTACCAGCTCGTCGCGCTGAACGCCAAGACCGGCGCGCCGATTGCGAATTTCGGAAAAGACAGTCATGTCGATCTCTGGCTGGGCCTCGACCGGCCGGTTGTTCAGAACGGCACCATCGGCGCTACTTCGCCTCCTATCATCATTCGCGATGTCGCAGTGGTCGGCGCCTCTCTCAAAGTCGGCGTCGCGCTGCCCACGCGGCTGAACACGCCCGGCTACATCCGCGGCTATGACGTCCGCACCGGCAAATTGCTCTGGACTTTCCACACGGTCCCCCAACCCGGCGAATTCGGAGCCGAAACCTGGGGCAAAGACGATCGCGGCAAGGATTCCAACACGTTTACCGGTAACACCGGCGCGTGGGGACCTTTGACGGGCGATGAAGAACTGGGCTACGTGTATATTCCTGTCGAGGCTCCCAGCGGCGATACCTACGGCGGCCAGCGTCCCGGCGCGAATCTGTTCTCCGACAGCGTTGTCTGTCTCGACGCGAAAACCGGAAAACGCGTGTGGCATTACCAGCTGATCCACCACGAGATGTGGGATTATGACATTCCCGCCGCGCCGATTCTTCTGGATATCACTGTCAACGGAAAAAAGATCAAGGCTCTGGCACAGGTGAATAAATCGGCCTTCACGTTTGTGTTCGACCGTACCAATGGCCAGCCGGTCTGGCCGATCGAAGAGCGGCCCGCACCCAAAGGCAGCGCGCCCGGCGAATGGTATTCACCCACGCAGCCTTATCCCACCAAGCCCGCGGCGTTCGATCGCCAGGGAGTCACCGAAGCCGACTTGGCCGATTACACGCCCGAGATCAAGGCTGAGGCTTTGAAGATCGCTTCCAATTACGTTCTGGGCCCGATCTACACGCCGCCGATCGTGAAGGACACCGGCGGCAAACTGGGGACGATTCAGCTTCCGGGCGCGGGCGGCGGAGCCAACTGGACGGGTGGCGCGGTCGATCCGGAAACCGGGATGCTGTACATCCCCTCGACCACCAGCCCGTACATTTCGTCGCTGGTTCCTGGCGGCGCACGTTCGGAGATGCCTTATATCGCCGGAGGCGGTGGCGGAAACACCAACGTTGCGGGCAGCCTTCCGCTGATCAAGGGGCCGTATGGCCGCATCACGGCGTTCAATCTCAATACCGGCGACCAGGTCTGGATGATTCCGAATGGCAAACCCTCGGACGCGATCGTCAACAACCCGGCACTCAAGGCTGCGGGTATCGACGCCAGCAACTGGGGCGGCGGGCAGCGCTCGCCGATCCTTATCACCAAGACCATGCTGGTCGAAGGCAGCGCCGATCTGCGATTTATCGACAAGAAGACTGGCGCGATCATTTATGAGATGCCCCTGGGCGCCGCAGTCGGCCCCACTATGACCTATCTGGTTAATGGACGGCAGTTCCTGGTCGCTGTGGTAAACGGCACCCAGGGCGGAGGCGCGGAATTGGTCGGACTAGCGGTGGGGCAACCGGGCGCACCCGGTGGGCGTGGCGGACGCGGTGGACGAGGCGGTGCTGCGGGTGGCCGCGGCGCAACTCCGCCTCCCGAAAACTAGACGAAAACATGGTTCTGACTAAAGAAGAACTCATTGCCTCCCTCCAAAACGAGGTTCGAATCCTCCTCCATTTGGCGAGCAAAGTAGATCGCAATCAACTTGACTATCGGCCGACGCCGAAGCAGCGCAGCACCATCGAGCTGCTTCGGTATCTGACCATCATGGGACCCAACCTGATTCCGGCCATCAAGACCGGTGCTTTCGATGGCGCGGCATTTGGCGCTGCCCAGGCCGCAGCGAACGCCATGAACTTCGATCAGGTCCTCGCCGCGATCGAAAAGCAGAGCGCCTACTATGCCCAAGAACTGGGCTCGATGTCGGACGCCGATTTCCGCGGCGAGATCGATATGTTCGGCCGGAAAGTCAGCCGCGGTTCGCATATCGTGTTTCTGGCACTCTGCGGCTTCGCGGCATATCGCACGCAGCTGTTTCTATACTTGAAAGCCTGCGGCCGCGATCATCTAAACACGATGAATCTCTGGGGCGGCGTGGACGGTTCGATGCAGGGCTGAGGGAACTGAATCGTGCATAAAATCTTGCTTGCAACACTGATCGCGCTACCGTTCGTCCATGCTCAGGCGAGCCGTTCTGTAAACCCCGATGAGTGGACTAGTTACGGCCTCACTCCGGGCGAGACCCGCTACAGCCCGCTGAATCAGATCAACACTTCGAACGTAGCCCGGCTAGGCCTCAACTGGTCTTTCGATGTCGGCCACGGTGGTGGCAACCAGGAAGCTACTCCTTTATTCTCGAACGGCACGATCTACAGCATCACCAACTGGAGCATCGTTTTCGCCGTTGATGCCCGCACCGGCAAGGAAAAATGGCGCTGGGATCCCGAGGTCAATCAGGATAAAACCCGCCCACAAATCTGCTGCGGCGTTGTAAATCGCGGCCTTGCGATGTACCAAAACCTGATCATCGCGCCCATCATCGACGGCCGCCTGATCGCTCTAAATGCGGAAACGGGCAAGCCCGTCTGGGAAGCTCGCGTGTCGTATTCGAATGAGGGCTACACGGTAACCATGGCGCCGCGCATCGCCAAAGGAAAAGTAATCATCGGCGTCGCCGGAGCGGAGCTGCCTATCCGCGGATTCTTTTCCGCCTTCGACGCTGCCACCGGAAAATTGGCCTGGAAGTTTTACACCGTTCCGGGCGATCCCTCAAAACCCTTCGAGAATCCCGCCCTCAAGAAGGCTGCGGAAACCTGGTCGGGCGATTATTGGAAGCTCGGGGGCGGCGGATCGGTCTGGGACGGCATGGCTTATGATCCGGACGCCGATCTCCTCTACGTCGGCACTGGTAACGGCGGACCGTGGCCAGAAGAGCTGCGCAAGTCCAAGGGTAAAGAGAATCTCTACCTGGCTTCGATTCTCGCCGTGAAGCCCGATACCGGCGAGCTGAAGTGGTACTTCCAGGTCGTCCCCGGCGATTCCTGGGATTACGACAGCGTCCAGCAATTGCTGTTGGCCGATGTGACGATTCGCGGCCAGCAACGCAAAGTTCTGATGCAGGCCAATAAAGACGGATTCTATTATGTGCTCGATCGCGTCTCAGGACAGTTCATCTCCGGCCAGCCTTTCGCCAAAGTTACCTGGGCCAAAGGACTGGACGAGCGCACTGGCCGCCCCTTCATCAATCCCGAAGCCCACTACGGCGCCGAGTCCATCCAGATTTCGCCTGGCCCGGGAGGCGGACACAACTGGTCGCCTATGTCTTTCAATCCCACCACAGGACTGGTTTACGTTCCGGCTTCGATGGTGAGCAGCTCCAACTTCGCGATCGATCCGGCGTTCGAGTATCAAGCGGGCCGAAGCAATATCGGCGTGAAGCGCGGTGCGCCTCCGGCCAACGGCCAGGGCGTTGCGCCGCCACCGCCTCCGACACTTCCGGCTCCGCCCGCTATCGGCCCCGCAGCCCCTCCCGCGGGACAAACGAACGTCCTGGTCGCGTGGGACCCTGTCGCTCAGAAGGAACGCTGGCGAACCCAGGGCGGCGGATCGATCGGCGGCGGAACGGTGAGCACCGCGGGCAATCTGGTGATCCAGGTAATTCCCGATGGACGACTGGTCGCTTACAGCGCCGACAAAGGCGAGAAGCTCTTGGACATCCAGACCGGACTTCGCGGAGGCATGGGGCCGCCGATCACGTATCAGTTGGATGGCAAACAGTACATCGCGCTGATGGGCGGCCAGGGAATCGTCGTGGCTCGCAGCGCCGAGCCGGGCGCCCCGCCGCCCCCTACAACGGCACAAACGGTGTTTCCTAAGCTAATGACGTTCGTCCTGGACGGGAAGCCCTTGCCGTAGACTTCTCGTTTACTGTGCGGAGAATGCCAGCAACACGTTGCCAGGGATCCCCTGCCGGACCCCGACGTAGCCCGATGGGACGAACAAGACGCCGCGTGCGACTACCGGGCCTGCCGCACCCATGGATCCGCCCTTTGCAGCTACTCCGTTCACGGTGGTGAAGTCCCGGATGGTGTTGTACTCCCAGATCACTTTTCCGTCGGCCGCGGAGAGCGCTCGCAGGACTCCGTCCCAGGCACCCGAAAATACCACGCCCGGAATCGCCGTCAGCGGGCCCTCTTGTCCTGGATGTTGCTTAAGCGCGGGAGCCAGTTCGGGCAAAGTGAACCATTTGCGCTCGCCGTCTCGAAGCTGCACGGCGGCGATTCCGCCTGGGCCCAAGCCGAAGTAGGCGTTCTGGTCGTCGGCCGCACCGCCCCACACGATCTTCCCACCGAATTCGTTCGTGTTGTTCACCAGTGCGGTTTTCCAGATCACCGCGCCTTTCTTGTCGGGATCGTGCGCCCACACATTGCCGCTCTTCTGCCCGGCCACCAGAATCGTCTTGCCGTTTGGCAGCGTTTTTAAAATTGGCGGCGACCCGAAATCGTGATCTGGCCCCAGTTCCTTCGGACAATTTTCAGGCGGCGTCGCCCCATTGCATCCAGCCAGCCAAATATCTTTGGGCGTGTCTTGCACCGACCATAAAATCTTGCCGGTGTTCAGATCCATGGCCAGGATCGCGTCCGTGGTGTCGGGGACCGGGTCCGTGTAGGCATCGCCCGTGCCGATGTAAAGCGCGTGACGGGCCGTATCGATCGTGGGTGAATTCCACACGCCGCCTCCCGCTGGGCCGAATCGCTGCACGCCGTTGGAGTTCTTCCCGGCCGGTTTGGGCTCTTCGGCGATGGTGTAGGTCTTCCAGACTTGCTTGCCTGTTGCGGCATCCAGGGCGACGACGCTGCCGCGAAACGTGCAGCACGGATAAGTTTTGTTGGGACCCGCGCCTTCCTCGCCCGACGATACGGGAACGTACACGCGCCCCTCGAAGACCTTGGGAGCGCCAGTGATCTTGGCCGACGCGTGATCCTCCACGTGAACTTTCCAGATCTGCTGACCCGTAGCCGCATCCACGGCGTAGGCGTTGGCCTTGCCATCGCCGAAGTAAGCGGCATACCTCGCGCCTATGCGCTCGATGCTGACTGCGGTGCGCACTCCCGATTCCGCCTGGAACATCCAATACACGCAGCCCGTTCCGGCGTCCAGCGAGTAGACGGCACCGGTATCGACTCCTATATACACGCGTCCGGCGACGACCGACGGCTGGCCGTAGACGGATTTGACTCCGGGAAATCCGAACGCCCATTTCAGTTTGAGCTTGGGCACATCGGCGGCGGCGATCCCGGCGCCCTTTTGATCCTGAAATCGGGTGTTGGCGATGCCGGCTCCCCAGCCATTCCAGGATGCAGTCGCGGCCGGATCGCCGAACCGGGCGTTAGCGGGGCATGCATTGATCGTTTGAGCGGGAAGGTTGTGCGCGAACCATAACAAGCACAAGCACGCTAGCGCGGGAAATCGAGTCATTGTGAATTGGCGGCTCCCTCGTAGTAGGATACTGCGGCAGAGTCGCGCAATGAGTACGGTGTTGCGGTGTAAGCCTCCTTGGGCATGATTGCTAGCATAAATCCATGCTGGAATCGGCGAGTAATAGGCGGTTGTTCACGGTCATCATGGATTTTGAAGGGACTACGTCTGCTGCCCAGTTTCGAACTGGCTCGGCTCAGGGTGCGGTAAGACTGTGGCTGGATGATCTCAAGCAATCAGATCGGTTCGGACTGACTGATCTTCAGCGAACGAGGCTTGCGGAAGGCTGCAATGACTTTGACCTCGATCTGTCACCATCACCACTTGATGGCCTTCAGAGTATATGGTGTTCAACCGTTTCGGCCAGCGGAGAAAGCATGGCGCTTCTGAATATCATTGAAACCGTCGATCCGCGATAACCCTTTCCTGGTGACGGCCGGGGTTACTCCTCGGTTGACCCGCCGACCTTCAGCACCGCCAGGAACGCCTCTTGCGGGATATCCACTTTGCCCACGCGTTTCATGCGGCGCTTGCCTTCCTTCTGCTTCTCGAGCAGCTTGCGTTTGCGCGAGATATCACCGCCGTAGCACTTAGCCAGCACGTTCTTCCGCATCCCCGAGATAGTCTCACGCGCGATGATCTTACTGCCGATGGCGGCCTGCAGCGCCACTTCGAACATCTGTCTCGGGATTAACTTGCGCAGCCGCTCGATCAGCATCTTGCCGCGCTCATAGGCGAAGTCCGCATGCACGATCATCGACAGCGCGTCCACCGGCTCTCCCGCCACCAGCACGTCCATGCGCACCATCTTAGAGACGCGATAGCCAGCCAAGTGATAATCCAGCGAGGCGTATCCGCGCGAGGCCGATTTCAGCCGATCGTAGAAGTCCATCACGATTTCGTTAAGCGGCATTTCATAGACCAGCATCACGCGCCCGCTGCCGATGTATTCGAACTTTTTCTGAATGCCGCGCTTTTCTTCGAGCAGCTTGAGGATCTCGCCGATATACTCTTCACGCGTGATCACGGAGGCCTCGATGATGGGCTCCTCGATCTTCTCGATCCCCGACGGATCTGGGAACTTGGACGGGTTATCCACCTGCGCCACGGTTCCGTCCGTGAGGGTAATCTTGTAGCGCACGCCTGGCGCAGTGGTTATCAGATCGATGTTGAACTCGCGCTCCAGCCGCTCCTGTACAATTTCCAGATGCAGCAGGCCCAGGAATCCGCAGCGGAATCCAAAACCCAGCGCGGCTGAATTCTCAGGTTCGAAGCTGAAGGCGCTGTCATTCAGCCGGAGTTTTTCGAGCGCGTCGCGCAGCATGCCGTGCTCGTGCGATTCCACCGGATACAAGCCCGCGAACACCATCGCCTTCAGCGGCTCGAATCCTGGAAGCGGCTCGGTGGCCGGATTCGCGTTGTCGATGATGGTGTCGCCGATTTGCGCGTCCGAAACAGTCTTGATGTTGGCGAATAGAAATCCTACTTCACCCGCGGCCAGTTCATCACACGGAATTGGTTTCGGCGATTGATACCCGACTCCGTCCACCTCGAATACCTTTTCGCTCGACCACAGCCGGATCTTCTGGCCTTTATGCAGCCGCCCTTCCAACACGCGTGTCAGGATGATCACGCCGCGGTAGGGATCGAACCAGGAATCGAAAATCAGCGCGCGTAAGGGCGCGTCCGGTGAGCCTTTAGGCGGTGGAATGAGATGCACTACCGCTTCGAGCACATCCTCGATGCCGACGCCTTGTTTGGCGCTCACCAGAATGGCGTCCTTGGCATCCAGCCCGATCAACTGCTCGATCTGCTCCCGAATCCGCTCCGGCTCGGCCGACGGCAAATCGATCTTGTTGATCACCGGAATGATTTCGAGATTGTGGTGCAGCGCCAGGTAAGTATTTGCGAGCGTCTGTGCTTCAACGCCCTGCGACGCATCCACTACCAGCAGCGCGCCCTCGCAGGCTTGCAGGCTGCGCGACACTTCGTAGGAAAAGTCCACATGGCCCGGCGTGTCGATCAGGTTGAGCTGATATTCGATACCGTCTTTAGCGCGGTAGTTCAGCCGCACCGCGTGGGCTTTGATGGTGATGCCGCGCTCGCGCTCCAGGTCCATCGTGTCCAGCACCTGCGCCATCATCTCGCGCTGGCTGAGCGCGCCGGTCACCTCGAGCAGACGGTCCGCGAGCGTGGACTTGCCGTGGTCGATGTGCGCAATGATGCTGAAATTCCGGATTCTCTGGGGATCCATGCTTACTTAATGTCGTATGAGCGCGGTATGATTGAAGCCGAACCGGTATCTTGATTATCCCACGATGTCCCGTGAATCCCCACATTTTACGGCCGACGCCCGCGGCCTGAAGTTTGCTGTTGTGGTGGCGCGCTTCAACTCGGGAATCACCGAAAAGCTGCTGGAAGGAGCACAGGAAGCGCTCACCAAGGCCGGAGCCAGCGGCATCGAAGTATTCCATGTGCCCGGCGCATTTGAACTCCCCCTCGCCGCGCAGAAACTCGCAAAATCTCATGACGCTGTCATCGCTCTCGGCGCCGTGATCCGTGGGGAGACGCCACATTTCGACTACGTTTGTGACGCCGCCGCTCGCGGCCTCTTACAGGTATCGCTCGAAACCGGAACGCCCGTGGCATTTGGAGTGCTGACCACCGACACCTTGGCACAGGCCGAAGCTCGCGCCGGAGGCGAGCACGGCAACAAAGGGTATGACGCCGCCATGACCGCGATCGAGATGGCGCGTTTCGGAAAGTAAAATGCCAGCCCGACATCGTTCCCGCCAGCGCGCTCTCCAAGTTTTGTTCTCGTGTGATTTGCGCAAACAACCTGTAGATGAAGCCATTGCTGCGTTCTACAAAACACTGGACTCGGAAGACGAGGATCCGAATCCCGAGCAACCGGACGAATTTATGGAAGCGCTGGTCCGCGGAGCTACGGACCAGGCGGCTGCGATCGATCAGCGCATCACGGCCAAGTCCGATCACTGGCGTCTGGATCGCATGGCGGTCGTGGACCGCAATATCTTGCGCCTCGCGGTGTACGAAATGACCGATGTGGGCACGCCCGCTCCCGTCGTGATCGACGAAGCACTCGAGCTCGCGCGAAAATTCTCCACCGACGAGTCGGTCGCGTTCATCAATGGAGTGCTCGACGCCGTTCGCCGTGATGGAGTATAAAAATCCGCTTCGGATCGTTTTAGTCGCCCCGCGAAATCCGCTGAATATCGGGGCGGCTGCGCGGGCCATGAGCAATTTCGGCTGCATGGAGCTGCGCCTGGTGAATCCCTACGAGGTCGCATTCCGGGAAGCCCGCTCCGCTGTCAAGGCTCACAAGGTTCTCGAAAAAGCTAAGGAGTATCCGACGCTCGGCGAGGCTGTGGCCGATTGTGGGTTGGTAGTCGGTACCACTTCTATCGGTCATCGCGCGCTGGAACATCCTTTGAAGCGGCTGGAGTTGGGCGGCAAGCTCATCGCCCGGAAGCTTGCCAGCGCTCCCGTAGCGCTGCTATTTGGATCGGAAAAATTCGGACTGTCGAATGCCGACATGAGCCACTGCCACTGGCTGATGCGGATTCCTACGCGCGAAGAGCATGGGTCCATGAACCTGGGCCAGGCCGTGGCGGTGTGTTTGTATGAGATCGTTCGCAGTCCGGACGCCGCGAAGGCCCTGCCAGAGACACGCCGCGAGGCTCGGGCGGGAGATGTCGAGCGAATCACGGCAATGCTGGAAGAGATCCTGGAACAATCCGGCTACGTGCACGAACGCGTCGAAGGATCGACGGAATTGAAGCTTCGCCGCCTGATCCGACGCATGAAGCTCAACGCGCACGACGCTGAGGTATGGCTAGGAATCCTGCGGCAGATTCGCTGGAAGTTGTTATCCTAAGCCTTCTATGACCAAGGTCACGCTCCACTACGATCTCGAGCGCAAGCTCACCGACGAAGAAGATTACGATCACATCGCGGCGATCCATAGCGTGTATGGAATGGTACGCGTCCAGTTAGCCCCGTCGCTCGATAAGATCACCGTGGATTACGACGCCTCGCGGCTGATGAAGAAGGACGTGGAAGCCACGCTGGCTCGCTACGGCATTCCCATCGCCCAACGGGCCGCAGCTTTGGCGGGCTGACGCCGTTTCGACATCCGATTCTGCCGATCTCAGGGAGTCGTCTCGTCTAAAAGCTTGGCCAAAGCTGGTCTCATCGCGACTGGATATTCCTGCATCAACTTTTGCTTGAGATCGTCCGGCACCCCGCGGAGTCGCCTTAAGTCGTCGATCAGCGCATTCGCTGTATACGGATCTGCTCGAACATCCCATTTTCGGAGAATTCGTTCGATGGCATTGGCGGCTTCAGATACGTGAGCCTTGGCGAGGTAGTTCGCGGCAATAAGAAAGTCCTTGCCGCTTTCGAGAACGAATTCCAGGTGCGGAAGTCCTGCTTTGGATCCAAGGTCAAACAACACGGCAGCCGCGTGCGTCTTGGTCTCGTCGTCCGCCGGTGTTGTCAGCAGTTCCTCCAGCAGGGGCCGCACGATCACACCGAAACGCAGGAGTCCTTCGGCCACAGGAACTTTGGCTGTCGAATTAA
>Ga0105240_10013459_pt1 | contig 11236 bp, 8 predicted proteins | sample KBSC54metaG_FD_80426 | JGI IMG/M metagenome (GOLD analysis project Ga0105240, IMG submission 80426) | Corn rhizosphere microbial communities from Kellogg Biological Station, Michigan, USA - KBS C5-4 metaG | ecosystem: Host-associated > Plants > Roots > Rhizosphere > Soil | place: Michigan, USA...
CCGAGCATCTCCGGCTTGCCAGCGGCATGCGGCAGGAAGTCCTTGATGTGAAGCATCGGGAACCGGCCGGGGTATTTCCTCATGTACTCCACCGGATCGTGTCCGGCGAAGATCATCCAGCCACAGTCGATTTCGAATTTCACCAATTGCGGATCGGTTTCCCGCAACAACACGTCGTAGCCGATCGCACCATTACCCTGGTCGGCAAATTCGAAGTTGTGATTGTGGTAAGCGAATTGCAGGCCCGCGCGCCGCGCGCCCGCTCCGATTCGGTTGGCCAGCGCCGCAGTTCGCTTGGCCTCATCCAGGCTCATGCCAGTCTTGAATACGTCTGTCTTGGGGGCCTTCGGGTCGGCCACGAGCGCATGCATCATCGAGCTGACCGCGTACTTCGCACCGAGCGCATTCGCATCGTCAAACGCGCGGCCGAGATCGTCAGGGTCGAACTGCAGGTGCGCGCTCGGGCATTTCACGCCGGCATCGTCCAACAGCGCACGAAATTGCTTGGCCGACAGGCTGCCGAACCCGGCCGTCTCGACTTCCTGATAACCCATCTGCCGGAGCTTTTTCACCGTGCCGGCAGCATCGGCGCGCATCGCCTCATTGACGGTATAGAGCTGGATCCCAGCGCGTTTCGCCGGCGATTGCGCCAGCGTCCCACGTGACAGCGCTGCTGCGGCGAGCGTCAAGGCGCTGCACGTTCCAAGAAAGGCCCTACGGGATTTCACCATGGCAGCCCCCCGACAACCATTTGCCGGCCAATCTGATGGCAGGCAATGTAATGGATTACATTTTCGCAGGCTACACACTTTGCCGTGGTTTCGCAAATGGGACCCGATATAATCCAACCCGATGAGCCGCGTTTGCGCGTAGCGGCTACCGCGCTGGCGGCAAAGCACCGCGACCATGGAGCTTCCCCTGATGAACCAACAAGAGCGCAGCGCGCCGTTCAAACCCAAGCGCATGAAGCTCAGTGTGCTTACCGCGGCATTTCAGGAGCTCACCCCGCGCAGCCGTCGCGATCCGGATCCCGACCTGGCCATCGAGGAATGGCTCGATTTCGCCCGCACGATCGATTGCCCGAATATCCAGCTCTCGGCGGCAATCCACCCCAGTGAGAGCGACGTTCCTGCCGCGGCCCTGCTCGACCCGGTAGCCAACACCCTGGACCTGCGGGCGCCCTTCGATCGCGCGCGCGCCGCGCGTGTGACCTCGGCCATGAGGAACACCGGTGTAGGTCTCTCGGACCTTGGATACTTCGATAACATGCTGGCGTCTGACCGCGATGTCCGCGCCCGTAAACATGAATTCATGTTACGGGTTTTCGATACCGCTGTACTACTCGACTGTCCCGCCGTGTGCGGCTTTGTGGGGCGCAATCCCAATCTGGGGATGGATGCCAACCTCGCGATGTTCGAGAGTGAGTTCGTGCCCCTGCTGCGGGAGGCCAAGGCACGCGGCCTGGTGTATCGGGTCGAGCAATGCCCCATGCCCGGCTGGACGACGAGCGATGCCTGGCACAACAATCTGGCTTACGCGCCCGGGCCATGGATCGCTTTGCATCGCATCTGCGAGCGCCACGGCGTCGGCGACCAATTCCGCATCCACTACGATCCGTCCCATGCGATTCTGATGGGTCAGGACACCCGCTCCGTCTTCCAGTACCTCAAGGAACAGGGCTATGCCTTCCTGATCGGGGGTTTTCACGTGAAGGGCCAGGTCATCGACTCACGCGGCATCGCGGCTTGGGGTTACGGCGGCCAGACTCTCCTGCGCGGCGATCGAGTTGGCGATGAGCCGTCCCCGAACGCCGCGGATCGAGCCAACGCCTGGAAGAAACAGACGGTGCTCGCGGAGCACGAGTTGCCGGGCACAGCGCGTCACGACCCCCTCGCCTATCTGCAGAATCGCAGCGTCGACTGGCTCGACCATCAACTCGCCGCGCGTGAGCTGTTGGAAATCGACCCCGCAGAGACGTACCTGGTCGTGGAGCACGAGTACCCCAAGGCGAGGGTTCAGGACAAAGCGCTGTTGGCGCCGATTCTCGCCGGCTCACTCGACTTCGTGCGGGCGATCGACGCGGCGGCTGCGGCCATGTATGCCCTCCAACACGAAGTGCTCCGCTCGCAGAACATCAGCGTACAGGGGATTGGACGCGAGCCGTTTCGAAGTTGATGGCCTGAATCAGAGGGAGCGCCACTGGCTGCCCGCCGAGGCGGACTGCAACACAGCCTCGATGAAGCGCATGCCTCGCACCCCCGCCTCGATCCCCGGGAAGTCGCCGGAATCGAACGGCTCGCCGTTGATAGCGCGCGCCACGCCGCGATAGAGGTTACCCATCGCATCGCTGAACCCTTCGGGATGACCGGGCGGAAGCTTGCTGGCCGCGCGCGCCTGCGGCGCATTGAAGGGGTGCCCGGCGGTCAATAGACTCGCAGGTCTTCCCTCCTGCAGAAATTCCAACCGTTGCGGAATTTCCTGCGCCCATTTGAGCGCGCCGGTGCGTCCGTAGACCGCCAGCTGCAAGTTGTTTTCCTCGGCGGTGGCGATCTGACTGGCACACAAAACACCGGGCACATTGCCGCTGAGGCGCAGCAACACACTGCCATCCACATCCAGAGGATTGTCCGGTGAGCCGGTATCGGTATCGGCGAGCAGCCGCTCGACGCGCAGACCGGTCGTGTATTCGATCAGATTGAAACAGTGCACGCCGATGTCGCCGATACAGGAGCTTGCTCCGGAGCGGGCCGGATCGAGGCGCCAGACGTTGCCTCGCTTGCCGGGGTCGCGCAGCAGTGGATTGATCCAACCCTGGTAATACTGCGCGTGCACCTTCTGAACGGGACCGATCATTCCCGCTCCCACCATCGCCCGCAACTGCCGGACCATCGGATAGCCGGTGTAAGTATGGGCGACAGCAAAGATCACCCGGCGTGATTGCGCCAATCGCTCCAGCTCGATAGCTTCAGCCGCGGTGATCGTCACGGGCTTTTCGCAGAACACGTGAAAACCCGCATCGACCAGCTTCGCAGCCGCCTCATGATGCAGGTAATTGGGCGTCGCGACTGTCACGAGGCGCATACGCTCGTCTCGAGGTAGCGCGCTTTCCCCCGCAATCAATGTGTCCACACTCGAATAAGCCCGCCGGGTATCGAGCTCCAGGTCACGAGCAAACTCGACGTTCTTCGCGGCGTCGGAGCTGAAGACTCCACCGACGAGGCGGTAATCTTCGCCCATGGCGGCCGCGATGCGATGGACGCTGCCAATCAGCGATCCCGGGCCGCCGCCGAGCATTCCCCATTTGATCCGCGCGGGTTTCAAGCGGGCTCTCCTCGCAAAGTCTCATTGCGGAACGACATCGCAAACAACGCGAGAATCAACACGGCGAATGCGGCTGGGTACAGCCAGATACTGCTCCACTCGTGGGTTCCCGGCAGTGCGTAGAGATCCGTGATCCAGCCTGCGACGGAGAATCCGATCAGCATGCCAACTCCGTAGGTTGCCAGGGTAATCAGCCCCTGTGCGGCGCTCTTGATGGCAGGCCCCGCCTTGGAATCGATGTAGATCTGTCCCGATACGAAGAAGAAGTCATAACATACTCCGTGCAGGGCGATGCCGATCAACAGCAATGACACCAGTGGACCGGCATTGCCGAACGCGAACAACACATAGCGCAAGGCCCACGCAAGCATCCCGGCGAGCAGCGTCACCTTGATCCCAAACCGACTCAGGAAAACCGGCAAAGCCAGCATGAAAAGCACCTCGGACATCTGCCCCAGGGTCTGTTTGCCGGTGGCGTTGGCTACTTTGAGCTCGATCAGAAACTGGTTCGCATGCTGGTAGTAGAACGCCAGAGGAATACAGATCAGGATCGAGGCGCAGAAAAAAATGAGAAAATTGCGCTCCGCAAGCAGGCGCAGCGCATCGAAGCCGAGTATGTCCCGCAACTGCTTGCGCGACTGCCCGCGTCCCACCGGGGGCGTTTTCGGCAGAGTGAAGCTATAGAATCCCAGCGCCAAGGAAGCCCAGCCACACATGCTGAACGTGTTTCTCAATGCGCCCTGGGTAACCAGGGCCGGCGAGTCCCAGGCAAAGACGTAACTGATGGCAAGACCGGCGACGATCCAGCCGATCGTGCCCCAGACCCGCAGGAGACCAAATTCGCGTGCCGGATCCCGCAGCTGGCGGAAGGAGACCGAGTTGACCAGTGCCAGAGTCGGCATGTACAGAGCCATGTATGCGAACAGCAGCGGCAGGAACGAGGTAAAGGCCGTAACCCGTGCGAGTGACAGCAGCAGGACGCCGCCGACGAGATGCAACACCGCCAACACCCGCTCGGCGTTGAAATAGCGGTCCGCAATCAGCCCGACAATGAACGGAGCAAGGATGGCTCCCCAGGATTGGGTCGCATAGGCGGCGGCGGTCTGCACGCCACTGGCTGCCAGCGTCTGCGCCAGATAGCTGCCCAGGGTTACGAACCACCCGCCCCAGACGAAGAACTCCAGGAACATCAACACACTCAACCGCGCCTTCATGAGCCCCTCCCCCTCTCGATGCGCGGTCAATGTAATCCATTACATCGAAAAATGTCGAGGCGGACAGGCAGCGAGGCTCAGGAAGCGCGTGGCGGGGCTCCCGTACTGGAGCGGATCTCCAGACGATGCGGCAGGGTGACTGATACGGGGCTGGCAATGGTTCCCTGCAGGATACCGAGCAGCAGCCGGACTGTCTCGCGGCCTATGTCGAGCATCGGCTGACTGATGGTCGTCAGCGCCGGGCTGACATAACGAGAGAACCGGATATCGTCGAAACCAACGACCGACAGGGTCTCCGGTATCGGGCGGCGCACACGTTGCGCGTAGTCCAGTACCCCGATCGCCATCTCGTCATTGAAACAGAAGATCGCCGTAGGCGTAGGTTTTTGCGCAAGCAACCGGGCTGCGCCCGCAATCCCCGACTCAATGGTGAAATCCCCATCCACCACCATCAATTGGCGGCCGGCGCCGTGGCGGCGCGCACATTCCTTGGTCCCCCGCAGCCGGTCTCGGCTCAGAGGGCTGACGAGCGGTCCGCTGATGACACCTATGTGGCGGTGACCCAGACCATACAAGTGTTCCATCGCTTCGCGCGCGGCAGCAGCGTTATCCACGTGCGCGCTAGGAACACCGAGCTCGGGGCTGTATTCACAACCGTTGACGATGGGTGGCAAAGAGCCCTTGGGTCGTGATCGCAGCAAAGCTCGGGCCGCTTTGCTCAGGCTATGGCCCAGGAAGATGAGTCCGTCCGCCTCCCGACGCAACAGCATTTCCCCATACCGCTCCTCTCTGTCCGGATCGTGATGGGTATCGCCGAGTACGACGGCATAGCCCTCACGCAGCGCCGACTCTTCGATGCCTTGAATGATGAGGGAAAAGAAAGGATTGGCTATGTCCGGCACGGTGACCAGGAGCTTGCGCGTGCTCAGCGTCCGCAAGCTTTTTGCCGACGCATTGGGGGAGTAGCCCAGCTGCCGAATCGCTTTGAGGACCCGGCGGCGGGTCTCCTCGGTCACCTTGTCCGGCGTGCTGAGCACGCGCGATACGGTTGCGGTGGATACGGCGGCAGCGGCCGCGACATCGAGAATCGTTGCCACTGGGCGGGCCACTAGCCCTGGGGGGCTTGGAGTTGCGCGCGTTCGCGATCGATTCGCTGAGTCATGGGGGCCCATCGTGGCGATAAAACCCTCATTTTTCAAGCGCGATCACATAGGTATGAAGCGGGTCTCGGGAGCCCAGAGGAAAGCCACCATACCGCCTACCATCAAGGTAGCAGTGCAGACATAGAGCGCCGCGGCCACCCCAAAATGTTGTACGCAGAGAGGTAACAGCGAGGCACCGGCCGCCGCGCCCAGACGGCTGACTGCTACGGCGATCCCCAGCCCGGAGGCGCGTATGGAAGTTGGGAAGAGCTCCGGGAGATAGACGTAGACCTGTGCTTGCGCCGCGGATAGGACACAGGAGAATACAGCGAACGTCAGCACGACCAGGCCGTCAGACAGGCCGGACGCGGTGCTCGAGACGAGGAGCGCCAGGCTGGTCACCGCAAAACTCCCGATGACAAACAGCCGGCGCGGCACCCAGTCGACGACCAGGAAACCGGCTACGGAGCCGAGCAACAAACCGAGGACATAGATCAGGCCTCCGACTTCATTCCCCGTCACATGCAACGCCGCCATCACCTGCGGAATGAACGTGCTGACCGCGAAGTAAGGCACGACCAGGCAGAAAAACAACATCGCGGCCACCAGGGTGGCCGTGCGATATCGGGTCGAAAAGAGCTCGCGCCACCCTGAGCGTCCCCGCAGGGGCGCGGGTAAACCATACCCCTTTCCTAAACATCGCTCGATGATCTGTTGGGCTTGTTCGCTCCGTCCTACCTGCATCAGCCACAGAGGTGACTCCGGCGCGCTGACTCGCAGCGGCAAAGAAATCAGTGCCGGAATGGCGCCGCTCGCCAGAATCCAGCGCCAGGCGTCGTGGCCCGTGCTCTCGAGGACGAAGCCCACGCCATAGGCGAGCGCGTACCCCACCGCCCAAGCCACTCCCATCAAACTCAGAGCGCGTCCCCTGTTGATCCGGGGGATGCATTCGGCCAGCAGTGCTTTGCAAACGACGTAATCGGTCCCGAGCACCAGTCCCAACAGAAAGCGGATGACCAGCAGTTGCGCGGCCGAATCAACCCACACTTGCAACAGACTCAAACCGACGAAAGCGACCATGTTGCAGGCGTAGATCGGGCGGCGGCCGCACCGATCCGCCCCCGGACCGCTGGCCAGGGCACCGACAAACAGGCCGGCAAGCGAGCCGGCACCGAGAGCACCCAGCCAAGCCGGCGTCAGGGCAAGTTGCGATTGCGCCGCGACGAGCGCGATACCCACTACGCCCAGCGTGTAGCCATCGCTGATGTAGCCCGCCGTGGCGCCGGCAACCAACCTCCAGTGGACTCGCTGAAAAGGAGCGTCTTCGAAAGGGATGAGGCTCAAGCGGTCAGGCGCTGCAGCAGATGATTGCGATACCAGCTGACGAACTGCATCGCTCCTGCCTCGTGAATGGGGGAATAAGGTCCCGGCACATACGCCGGAGAGTTGACACCCAGCTGGTTCTCCTGGCAAACCCGGCGATCCTCCTCGTTGGTCGCCAGCCAGACCGCGGTCAGGCGCTCGAGGTCGTAGTCAACATCCACGCGCGCATCCTTGTGCACGAGCCACTTGGTGGTGAGTTGCGTTTCCGTCGGGCCGAGCGGCAGGACCCTGAACGAGATGGCGTGATCGGCCAACACATGATTCCATGTGGAGGCAAAGTGAAACATCAGGAGCGCACCCACATCACCGTGCGGTACCGAGTCGCTCAGCGGCCGCCGCACCGCTGCCTTGCCATCTGCGGTGTAACTCACGGCCTCGTTGCTGAGGGCCATCCGCACGATCCGTGACTGCCCGCCGGCGGACAGCTGGAACCGGCTGGGCAACCCGAGTGCTTCCCAGCGCCCCCACTGCTCCAGCGAGCGCGGATTGCCGGCCGCGATTTCCGAATTCGCGACGATTGGAGTCGAGGGAAAAGTGCGCGCCAGCTCCGGGTGATTGGCCGGGCAGTGATAGCACTCGCGATTATTCTCCCACACGAGCTTCCAATTCGCCCGCTCGACGATGGTCGATTCAAACGCCACCTTGGCCTCATGCAGCCTGTGCGGCCCTAGATACGGCGCCACTTGCGCAGCGAATGGCTCGAAGTCGGGAGCGGTCGCGCCCAAACAGATCCAGATGTAACCGGCCAGGGCCCGGCAATGCACCGGTCGCAGACTGTATGGAGTGCGATCGAAGTGCTCGCCCATATCGCGTGCAACCAGCAATTCGCCGTCCAACCGATAGGTCCACTGATGGTAGGGACACACCAACCGGGGGGCGTTGCCACGGGGCTCGCGGCAGATCCGTGAGCCACGGTGACGGCATGAGTTGTGAAATGCCCGGATATGGCCATCGCGGTCGCGGACGACGAGAACCGGGTACTCGCCGATCTGCACCGTCAGATAATCGCCGGCGCGCGGGATTTCACAATCATGTGCCACGAACAGCCAGTCGCGATACCAGATCGCTTCCAACTCGAGCTGGTAGTCGGCCGCGCTGAGATAGAACTCCCGCGACAAGGGGGTCGTCGGCACGTAGTCGAGCAGGCGGGCAAGCAGGGATTGACGAGGATCCATACGGGCGGGTCAATGGGTTGGAGGGTGGCTCGAGTCGATCAAGGGTCCGAGGCGCTCGACGGCCCGGATGGTTTCAGGTCCTGCCTGGGACTTCGGGCGCTCTCCTTCGGGAAGTCGCAAGGCATCGGCCATGATGATGGAGACGAGGCCGTTGGGGTACAACGTGACCTCGTTCTCCCCTGCTCCTTCCATCGTGGGCAGATGCAATACCTGATGGTCCTGAGCCGCTACGTACGCGACAAAATGAAACCCCATCTTGTAAAGCTGCGCGTCCGGGTCAGCCGTGGAGGCTGGTTGCATGGAGGCGTCTGCGTCCTTGCGCAAGGCATCACGTCCGGCGAGCAGGTCAGCGGTCAACTCGCGGCTGAGAATCTGGTGTCCATCGTAGGCGCCCAGATTCTGGTACAGCATGGCGATCCGCGCGAGATCTTCGAGGGTCGGATAGAAACCGGCATTGAACAATATGACACCCGGCTTGCCGTCGGGCTCCCGGGTGCGCAACGCGGGCGCGTGCTGGATTCCTATGGGAGCCAACACTTCCGATGCAACCATTTCCCAGATGTCAGCGTCCGGACCGCGCACGGACTTCAGGAACGCATCGAGCGCGACACCGAGCAGAAAGAAATCCTGGTCCCGATAGCGCACCACCGTGCCGGGCTCCCATGGATAGGGACGGGTGGCGTTGATCTGTTGGATTTTCGCAGCCACCGAGGGCGCCATGTACCAGGCATCGTAGTTGCCCTCGAGATAGCCGTCATTGATGTCGTTCGGGTGCGTCTTGAGACTCCCGGTACCGCCAAATCCGCTGGCCATGTCGGCGGCATCGAGAAACCGGATGCGACGCCACTTCGGATCCAGGCCGGGTACGTAGTCACCGATCTTGAGGGTGAGGACCCAGGGTCCATAGACCTGGGCCAGGTGAAGGAGCGCAAGCGGCGCCCCGACACTCTTCATCACCGAGCGAACACCGAAACGCATCTCCAGAGGAAAGGGGTAAGGGCCATACGGTGTCAGAGAGTCCTGGTAGTACAAGACACCCTCACGCATGAGTGCGGCACCGATCCGCCACTTCGGATAGAGCGGGCCGCCAAATCCGTCGAGCGCTCCACGTCGGGCCGATTGCACCAGCTCACTCCAGGGTTTTGCCGGCAGCCGCGTTGCAAGCGCTGCGCGCGCCGCCTCGCGTCGGGACTGCAGCGCAGACGGGTCGGACGGAGACATCTGTACGGGTGCGAACCCCCAGGCGACGAAGTGTCGTAGCAGCCAGGGAGCGCTCTGTTGGACAAACTGCAAGCGCAGCCCACTTACCCGGTCGTTGCGATAGACAAAAGTGGCCAGGCCCTGGTGCGACTGATTCTCCATATCACTCACCAACATCACCGGCAAGCTGGCGCGCGACCAGCCGCCATCGCCGGGCTCGCGCCAAACGCGTCCCGCCTGCACGATCACTCGCCAGTAGCTGCGGCCCTGAGCGGGAGCGCTTGCAGAAATCATCTCTCCCATCTGAACAGGGATGAGTTGGTCATCCACAGTGAAGAGCTCGAGGTTGACAGCGGGAAACAGGCGGGCATCGCGGCCGTCCTGCACAGGGTTGACCAACGCAGGGTTGGTTTGCAGGGTAGCTTGCTGGATTCGCAGGGTGGCGGCAAACGGCGGTGCCGGGAGTGCATCCGCTCCGGGATAGAAAGCCGAATTCGCGACGGGGGCGCGGCCTACGGCGCCGGCCAGCAGCTCATGCAGTGAAACCGTACGATCCGACCGGCCGTTGGCGCCCGCGCCAGCCGCGATGCCGAGGAAAAGTGCCAGAACGGCCAGGCTTCGCATGCCCGGATGGTCCAACAATTCGCCGCCGGGGTCGGGCGTATACCCGACCTGGCGATGCCGAACTGCGACATGGCGGCACCAGGATGAGCAGCTCAGCTCGAGAACCGGCTGATGCGAGAAATTGCACGAGGCGGGACCGATGCTCAAACGCACGGGTCTTCAGCGATGGGGCGCCCCCATCCGCGCGATCGCCCGGCTCGGCAGCCGGGCGATCATCCGGATCAGGTGTATTCCAGACTCGGGTACCAGCGGGCCGGCCGTCCTTCAGGGGTGCAGTCGAGCACCATCCATAACGGTGCGGGATCCGGTGCGCCACGCGGATCCTGGCCGGGGTCAGCAGTCTGGCCGGTCATCTCGCCGGACCAGAAGTGTCGGATCGTACCTTCGCGACGAGTGAAGACATTCAGCGCGGGGATCTCGGAGCCGTCCGGCAGCAAGCCGAAGTAATCCCGTGAGTAGGCCTCGTTCAGATCCGAATACAGGCGCAGATGCCTCCAGCCGCGCTCCTGCTTCCAGGCCTTCAGCCTTTCGACAGGCGAACGGGCGATAACGACCAAGGAAACCTGCTGGCCGATATCAGCCGCATTGCCCTCCCAGGCACCGAGCAGATTCGTGCACATGGGGCACGGCCGGTCCCGTTGCGGACCGAACATATAAGAGTAAACGACGAGGGTCTGCTTTCCGGCGAACAGCCCGGCGAAGTCGACGTCTCGGCCGTCCTCGCCGCGAAACCGGTAATCACCGACGACCGGCCCGCCAGGGGGTAACGCACGGCGCAGCTCCGCGACGCGGGCAATGTGGCGGCGAAGCTCGATCTCTTCGGCGAGCAGTGCGGTTCGTGCCGCCCGATACTCCGCACTTTCGTTTGGATACCGGACGGGGTTATCGCGCGCCAGCGTCCGGGCGGGAATGAGGCTTTCGGTCTTCGAGTCCATCAGATCGTCCTCCAGGGGTAGCCCCCCGGAGGACGATCCACGAGCACCGATACCGACAATGATGAATCTTTACAGCTCAGTGGCTTGCCGCCAGCAGATCAAAGCGGTCCAGGTTCATTACCTTGTTCCAGGCCGCCACGAAATCGCGGACGAACTTGGCCTGCGTCTCCGAGCTACCGTAAACCTCAGCGAGGGCGCGCAGTTGGGAGTTTGAGCCGAATACGAGGTCGACCCGCGTGCCG
>Ga0105240_10013460_pt1 | contig 11235 bp, 9 predicted proteins | sample KBSC54metaG_FD_80426 | JGI IMG/M metagenome (GOLD analysis project Ga0105240, IMG submission 80426) | Corn rhizosphere microbial communities from Kellogg Biological Station, Michigan, USA - KBS C5-4 metaG | ecosystem: Host-associated > Plants > Roots > Rhizosphere > Soil | place: Michigan, USA...
CACTATGTTTACCACGATTCTCGTCCAACCCTTATTTAATATTCTGTTCGCCATCTACTCGGTAGTACCGGGTCACGATTTTGGTGTGGCCGTGATTATTTTAACGATTCTGGTGCGGATTGTGCTGTGGCCGCTGGTGAGCCGTCAGCTGCATTCCCAAAAACTGATGCAGCAGCTGCAGCCGCAGGTTGCCAAGATCCGCAAGGACGCCAAGGGTGATCGCCAAAAAGAAACCGCCATGCTGATGGAGTTATATAAAGAGAAGGGAACCAGTCCGCTGGCGCCGCTGCTGCCGCTACTGCTCCAATTCCCGATCTTTATCGCCTTGTATATCGTGCTTAAGGATAGCGTCAGTGTTGAGCAAATCTCCCATCTCTCGTACGGATTTGTTGGCCACATGGCGCCGGTGGCGAATATTATTAGCCACCACACCAGTTTCACACCGAAGTTGTTCGGCGCCATCGACTTGACCAAGCCCAGTATTATTTTGGCGGTGACGGCGGGGCTGGCGCAGTATTACCAAGGTCGGATGTTGCAGCCCCAAACCATGGCAGCGGGGGGCGATCAGGCCCAGCTGATGAAAGGTATGACCGTAGTATTTCCGGTGATTACGGCGCTCATCGGCTTGCGGCTACCAGCCGCGCTGGCTCTCTACTGGACGGTAACGAGTGGCGTTGCCTCCTTCCAGCAGTACTGGGTGTTGTTGCGGGACGCTCATGAAATGGAGGCCGAAGAGGACGTGATTGAAGGTGTGGTAGTCGGCAGCAAGACCCAGCCGGCCACAGCGGGCGTCGACACCAAAGCCATCGCGGCCAAGTCGCAGAGCAGTAAGCGCAAGCACAAGGGTCGGCGGGGCGCCAAATGACGCCGGAGCTAACCGACAAAGCCAAGCGCTATCTGGAAGACTTGCTCAGCTTTTTTGAGGTGAACGCCGAGGTCCAGGCCGAGGCCAGCGACGACACCATTCAGCTGGCGGTAGAGTCCGAGAGCGGCGGCCGTTTAATTGGCCATCGTGGTGAAACGCTGGCCGCGATCCAGCATCTGGCCAATATGATGGTGCGGCGGCAAACCGACGAGCGGGTGTACGTCCACGTCGATATTGGCGGCTACCGCCAGGCACGACTGGAGAAGCTCTCTGAGCAGGCCCGTGAGGCGGCTGCCAAAGTCCGCGATGAGGGGGTTGAAGTGCCGCTGGCGATGATGAGCCCGGCCGAGCGCCGTCATATCCACTCTGCCCTCACTGATGAACCCGGTATCACCACCGAGAGCCGCGGCGAAGGCAACCAACGTCGGCTGGTGATCAAACCGGCCCAGGAATAATTACTTAGATTTTAGCGCGGCGGTATATACCGCCAGAGTTTGCTTGGCCATGCGCTGCCACGAGAAGGTTTTGACATGGGCCAGTCCCCGCCGCTTTAAGTCGGCGCGCTGCTTGTCGTTATCTAAAAGGTTAGCTATCACCCGGGCAACATCAGCAACATCTTGGGGGTTAAAATACACGGCTGCGTCACCATAGACTTCGGGCAAACAACTGGCCCGGGCGGCCGCTACCGGCACGCCATAGCCCATGGCTTCCAGGCCAGGCAGCCCGAACCCTTCCGACAGCGAGGGGAACACATACACAGTCGCGTCGCGATAATAAGCGGCGAGTTCGGCGTCGGTAACGAAGCCGGTAAAGACGACTGCCGTTTCCACGCTCAACTCCTGCGCCCGTTGCCGCAACTCTTTACTAAATACGTCTTCTTTGCCCACAATCACGAATTTAAGATCGGGATGGTGGGCAATAAGTTGGGGGAGGGCTTCGATGATACGGCCGAGGTTCTTGTACGGATACAGATTGCCGACATAGAGCAAGTAAGGAGATTGGTTGACAGGCTTAGCATCAGCCGCAACAGTTGGCAGTTCCGGCAGGCCTAGGGGAATAGGAGTGATTTTAGCAGTAGTGGTGTAACCGCGCTGAGCCAGCTGACCCTTATTGTACTTTGTATCGGTAATAACGGCCGTGGCGCCACCGATGACGCTCCGAAATATTGCCCGCATGGCGTGATATTTGACCTCATACACCAGCTTGTGCCAGCCATCTCCCCGATAATTTTTAAAGTCGAGTAATGTGAGGTCGTGGACGGTAACGATGCGGCGCTTGAGGTAGAGAATGGGCGAGTTGAAATTGAGGAAGTGCACTATGTTGGCGTGTTGCTGATAGAGTATCCAGGGAAGGCGCCATTGTTCGCCAAAGCTGTAGGGTTCAATATTTGTCTCCATTCGGGCGAAATTGGGCTTACTCGGAGTCCAGCGATCCCAATCTTTGCGTTGAACCAGCACTACATACTGGTTGTCGGGGTCGAGCCTCTCCAGCTCTTTCAATAGCGACTGGGTATAACGCCCAATACCGGTCCATCCCAGCATACGGCCATCTATAACGATTGTACTCATGCCGTTAGTATAGCCTTCATGGCTTCTCCTTGGTATAGATCCACAGCTGTGAGCCGTCAGGCAGTTGGTAATGGCGCGTGAGGCGAAAGCCGGGAGACGGCGTGGAGGTATTATGACTGCCACGCAGCGCCATAACGCCGGCATTACGACTGGAAGTGGCTAGCGGCACCCCATAACGTTGGGTGTAGTAGCTTAAGCCCCAGCTGTTGAACCAAATGGTGTCCGGGCCGCTATACAGCAACCCTCGGTTGCCGGCAGATTGAGCGGCTGCCAGTTCGACCATCTGCTGCTGATACCAATGTTCCTGCGTTGGCGGCCCGATAATGTAGCCGCGCTGGGCGTACACCCTGATAGGCGTCTGGGCGACGGTAAACGATAGGTCTTGCGGCAATGCGCGGGTACCAAAGCTGATAGTAGCGAACATCAGCCCGCTATAGATAGCGACAGCGGCGGCTGCGATCAAGCGGGATCGACGTTTCAGGCGGCTGAGCCACCACACCGAAATCACTGCTATCGCCGGTAGCATCGGCAAAGTGTAGCGCGGGTCCTTATTGGCAATTGCTGTAAATGCCAAGTACATACCCCCAATCAACAAGATTGGGTACCAGTATTCCAGCCGCCGCGGCCAGCTGCGAATAAACACGCCCAGCCCGACAATAAATAAGAGCACATTGGGTAAAAAGAGCTGCTCGGTAAGGAGGTTTTTAAGGTACCAGACGTTGGAGGCAAGGCTGCCCACCAATGGGTCGCCTTCTAGGATGGCTTGGGACGTCCCATTGGCCTTCATGTCGATGCGGAACTGCTGTAAGTTGGCGACGTACCAGGGGCTGGCGACGGCGTAGGCGAGCAGGGCGGCAACCGCGATTATCATCAGGCGTTTAGGAGAGCGCCGTTGGATGTCGGCGGCGATGGCTTGGACGAGGCACACTAATGCCGGCAGCGCAATGCAGACCACAAAGGTCCATTTGGTAAGCATCCCCAGTCCGAAGGCGACGCCGAACGCCAGGGTATAGCGAGGCTTGCGAAAGCCTTCGGAATACACCAGCAAGCCTAGCGCCAAGGTGACCATGGCCGTCAGTGGGGCATCCAGCTGAAACTCCTTAAACTGAGTTACCAGCATAGGATAGCCTGCAGTCAGGATGGCAGCCGTCAGGCCCACCGTCCGCCCGCCGAGGTGCCGCCCTAGTGCATAGACCGATACCAGGAGAATAGCGATAAAAAGCAGGTTGCTCGCTACCGCCACCGGAATGGTAGTGCCAAACCAGTGATACCAAGGCAGGACGGCCCAATAAACCAGCGGCGGATAGTAATGGTAGTCCTGCAGGAGCGGCAGGAGGCGGTGGGCATGGAAGTCGCTCTGGTAGAGCAGGCTGGTCCACAGGTGTCGACCCATATCCCAATGCGGCGGCCGGGTCTCCCGGGTAATCCAGATAATATCGGCTAGCCAAACTGCCAGCACTGTTCCACCCAGGAGCAGCCCATCAATGTACGGCTGCGCCGGTTGTCTCCTCATGGTCTAGGCGGAATTTTTTCTTGAGGCGAGCGTGGTAAGCCCCATCAGGAGGCCGACCGCCACCCAAATGTTCATAATGTAGAGAGTGGAAAAGGCGTAGTATTGGATGCCAAAGGCGACTACCGTGACCACCAGCGACCATAGCCAGACGCGGGGAAGCTGTTCGAGCGGTTGGCGCAATGCAGCAAAAGCCCGCAGGGCGAGCGTGACGACGAAGCCAGTTAGGGCCAGTAGTCCCAATAAACCAGTTTCGGCCAGCACCTCGAAGTACTCATTGTTTACCGTCGGCGCATTCGTGGAGGGGGGGTAATCTATTGGGTCAACTTTTTTGGCGTAGGTGCCGAAGCTGCCCAGACCTTGCCCCAAAATCGGTTGCTGCTTAAAAGCGCGCAAGGCCAGCTTGCGATCAAGCGCGCGGTCGCTATCGGCTGATCCAGCCCCTGAGGTAACGTGAGTGGATTGATGCACATAGGAGTCAACCGCTTTGCTGCCGCTATGGGGCTTCTTGTTGGTTAGGGCGGTAGCTCCGTAGATGAGACCAACCGCCAGGACGGCCCCGACTACGACACTGAGGGTGGTGTAGGCCCGACTTCTCCAATTACTTTGGCGCCACAATACTACCCCGAGTACTGCCAGTCCCCCCGCGGCGCCAATGATGCCGCCCCGCGATAGCGTTAAGGCCAGAATCAGGACGTAGAGGATGAGGAGAGGAGCAAAGCGTTTGGCGCGCAGCAATCGGCTATACGCCAGCCCGGCCACTAACATAATCGGCACAATCAAGTAGTTGGCAAAAAATAGTGGCTCAAGTCCGGTTGATTGGACGCGGGGAAAACCAAAAACGGCCTTAGTATAGATAGGCCGCAGGCCGGTAAGGTGGGTTGAAAGGCCGACGCTATCGCCCAAGAATTGATAAAGCCCAAACAGCGATACGGCTGCGGCGGTGCCAGCAATGACTTTGAGTAATGTTGATAGCTGATAGCGTTGCATGACCCGGGCGACTATCAGTGCCGTGGCTATGGTGATAGCGGTTGCAATAAAGGCAATCGCTGACCGCCCTTTGTCGATTGAAGTCACCACCGAGAGCAGCGCGATAACCAGGTAGGCCACGAGCCAAAACGCCGGCTGCTGAGGCCGCCAGTTAGTATGCCGCAGCGTTTCGACTCCAAACGCCACAATGCCGATAATCGCGATGATGAGGTTGATTCGTACGGTAACGGTGTGCCCAAGCAGCGCCACATTCCACGACGGAATGCGCTCAAAGGGGATGCTTATAATCAGTAGCGGCAACCACCAGCGGTTCAAAAATTTCACCATATAATGGTATCATATTGACCATTAACGTAACCCTTAAGGAGAGTTGTATTGGCGGAAAAAAAGAAAGCCCTCATCACCGGCATTACCGGGCAGGACGGATCGTACTTGGCAGAACTGTTGCTCGGCAAAGGCTATGAGGTTCACGGTATCATCCGACGTGCTAGCTCCTTTAATACCAACAGGATTGATCATATTTACCACGACCTCCACGAGAACCCACCGCTGCATCTCCACTACGGTGACTTAACCGACTCCGGTTCACTCAACAAGCTAATCCGTACCATTAAGCCGACCGAAATTTATAACCTCGGAGCCCAAAGTCACGTGCGGGTGAGCTTTGATGCTCCGGAGTACACCTTCGAGACTGTAGCCAACGGCACGCTGAGCTTGCTGGAGGCAATTCGCGAGGCCGACATCCCGGTGAAGCTGTATCAAGCCTCCAGCTCGGAACAGTATGGCAAGGTGCTGGAAACCCCCCAAAATGAACAGACGCCGTTTAATCCTCAAAGTCCGTACGCCATTGCTAAGGTTGCGGCTCACCAAATGGTCGGACTCTACCGCGAAGGCTACGATATGTTTGCCTGCTGCGGCATCTTATTTAACCACGAGAGCCCGCGGCGAGGTGAAACCTTTGTAACCCGCAAGATAACCAAAGGTGTTGCCCGCATTGCTACCGGCAAGCAAAAGAAACTCTACCTTGGTAATCTGGATGCCAAACGCGATTGGGGTTTTGCGGGCGACTATGTTGAGGCGATGTGGCTGATGTTGCAGCAAGACAAGCCCGATGATTATGTGGTGGCGACCGGCGAAACGCATACGGTGCGGGAATTTCTGGAAGAGACATTTGGCGCCGTGGGGTTAAAGTGGCAGGATTATGTGGAGATTGATCCGCGCTATTACCGACCGCTGGAAGTAGACCTCCTTCTCGGTGACGCCGCGAAGACCAAAAAGAAGCTGGGCTGGAAGCCCAAAGTCACTTTTAAGGACTTGGCCAAAATGATGGTCGAGAGTGATCTTAAGGAAGAAGGCTGGTTGGCGAAGGGTAGGTCGAAGAGCTAAACGACTTCGCGGAAGGCCTGTAGGAGGCGCTTGGCCGACTGCTCCCAAGTGAATGTTGCCGCATGGGCTAAACCGCGTTTGCCCATTTGGGAGCGCTTGCTGGGATTTTTGATTAACTCAGTAATCGCTGCGGTGAGTTCGCCCGACTTGCGTGAATCAACATATTTGGCGGCATTACCACCTACTTCGGGCAATGACGAGTTATTGGCGGTGATCACAGGGGTTCCGCAGGCCATCGCCTCTAGTACTTGCATTCCCCAACCTTCGTAATGAGAAGGATAGAGAAAGATAGTAGCGCCGGTATACAGCGCCGGAATATCGGTGGTCTCGACATAGCCAGTACGGATGATTTGTCCATCCGGTGCACCCTCAATAAGCTGATTAATCTCTTCATCGAGCCAGCCTTTGCCGCCAGCCAGCACTAATGTATATTTTTGCTTTATCGCTTCAGGAAGAGCGCGATAGCTATTGAGGATACCAGCAATATTCTTACGTGGCTCAAGTGTACCGAGATAAAGCAGATAGTCTCCCTCGATCTTATGACGTTTTTTTGCAGCAGCTACATCCTCGACCGCTGCGGGACGATAAAAATCATGATCGATGGCCGGCGTAGCTACGGTTATTTTTTCGGGATCGGTACCATAATGTTTGACGATCTGTTTTTTGGAGCTTTCGGATATGGTGACAACGTGGTTAGCCTGCCTAATTGATTGCGGCACCACTCGGGCAAGGTAGCGTCGATGACGCGAAATCATGGTATCGCCGCTCTCAATAAAGCTGAGGTCGTGAACTACCACTACCGATTTTTTCGTCCACAGCAGCGGCCAGCGCACAAAGTTGGGAAAGAAGAAAAGGTCGGGTTTGACGCCGCCAAGAACGTCTATAGGTAGTCCAATAGGAAGCCGCAAGAACAAGTTGTAAGCTTTTCCCGGCAGCCACCAAATCCGCCGGTTGCTGACATTAGGTGCTGTGACCTCAAAATCAGGAACCTTTCTGCCCGGAAACGCTAAATAGACCAGCTCATAGGTATCTTCTTGGTCGATAGTGGTCAAAGCTTGCAAGAGGCGCTGGGTATAGTAGGCGATACCGGTTTTCTGGTCGACGACGAGAACCGAAGATTCGACGGCGATGTTCATAATGACTGGTATACCTCGGTTAACTTTTTGGTGAGCGCCGGCAGGGAATAATCGTGTTCGGCTTGGCGTTTGGCTGCTGCGCCAAGCTTGGCCTGCTGGCTCGGGTCGGGAACCAGATTGGAGAGCGCTACCGCCAGAGCCTCAACGTCTCCCGGTGGGACTAGAATACCCGTGTCCCCGCTCTCAATGTAGCCGGCAAAAATAGGGATGTCACTGGCGATTACCGCCTTGCCGTAGGTCATGGCGGCCACCAGCGGCCCGCTGGCATGGATAATCCCAGGATCGTAATATGGTAGCACTATGACGGCTGCGGCGGCAATCTGTTGCCTGAGTTCCTCATCTCCGGTGCGTCCAGTGAAAACGATATGCTGAGCAGTAGCCGCTAGCTTGTCCACCTGCTTACGATAGGAGCGGTTATCTCCCCAGCCCCCCACAATTGTTAGCGGCGTTTTCTCAGCGTCGAGTCCGGCCTGTAGATAGGCTCGGATAAGCACATCCAGGCCTTTTTGCCGGGCCAGGTTGCCGAAAAACAAGATGGGGTGCTGGCCGGATGGCTTTGGGGGTGAATCGGTCGTTCCTACCAGGTTGATGAGCGGCAGCAGGTGAATGCGATCTTTAGGTACTCGGAAAGTATCAGCAACCACCGGCTTAGCCAGGGGGTTCAGGACAATGATGGCATCGGCAGCGCGGACAGTGGTTTGGACTATGCGTCGTCCAATAGTGATATCGAGGAGTTTGCGCACAACCTTGGAGAGTGGATTGGCCCCAAAGTAGGGAGAAAAAGGCTTAGCCACTACCACCGGTGGGTCATGCAGCGTAAGCACAAGATGTTGGTCGGTTGGCCGGCGGCGTAAACGATAGGCCTCCCACAACTCTGCCGCACCCCCATTGCCGATTTCCAGGTGTACAATATCCTTTTTACGCAACGATTCCGGTAGCTGGGAGATGATACTCTCCACCTGGCGCCCATAGACTGCTACGCCGTTCGAGGGGTCGGCAATAGGCGAAATGTGCTTAATCATTGATTGCCTCCACAAGCAAAGGGAGATAACGATCGCCGACAATAGCGTCGAAATCGACAGCCTGGGACTTACGCTGAGCGCCGGTCTGGAGAGAGCGAAGCACTGCCTGGTTGGTCATCACTTTCGCAATAGCACTCGCAAGTTGGTGTGGGTTACCTTGCTCCACAAGGATGCCGCAACTATCGTCGATCACTTCGGGGATACCGCCGATATTAGTAGCTATCACCGGTACCCCGGCAAGCAGGGCCTCGGCAGGAGCTAGGGGCGAGGCATCGTGATGACTAGGGTATACAAACAGATCCGAGGCGTCCAAAGCCTCATACACATTATCGAGATGGCCCAGCAGTATGATGCGATCATCTAATTTAGCAGCCTTAATCCGCTGCTGTACCTCATCCTCGGCGATGCCCTTACCGACCAGCCAAAAGATGGCTTGAGAGTGGTTTTTGCAAATTGAAATGGCGGCTTCAGTCAGGTCGAAAATCCCTTTATCGGCTTCAATGCGGCCGACGAAGGTGATGACGAAGCTGTTTTTGGGTCGCGTTAGGGGTTGAGCGTCCCGGCGCACGGCCCCATTATTGATAACGACGAACTTCGATTGCACGTCTTTTGGCACATGGGCAAAGATTTTCTGGCGTTCTGACTCCGAAACCGCCACTATGCGGTTGGCGTGACGCATGGTGGAATAGTACGAGCGGCCGAGAAACCGCAGCCGATGGGCGGCAATACCTTTCATGTCGGCATGGTCGACCCAGATCACTGGACGACGACAGAGTCGTGCAGCCATGGTGCCAAAAATCTGGTCGTCGCGGCTTCCGAGCACGAGGACATCGACCTGGTAGCGCACAATCAGATAAGCATATTGGGCGATCAATAATGGTGCCAGTAGATAATAGGGGAAGAGCCAGCGACGGCGCGTCTCGTTTTTGAGCCACAAGTTGCGGAATGTCGGTATCCGGCGTGTGTGGCAGGACCGCAGCAACTCCGGTACCCGGCTACAGACCACGGATCGCACCCCCTGGTCCTGGAGCGCCCGCGCCAAGTTAAAGGTGAATTGCTCGGCGCCGCCGAACTGCCAATCGTAGGCATTGCGGCTCATTAAGACCGAGCGGAGACGAGTTGTTGGTACAGCTGTTCGTACTGGTCGGTTATCTTGTCCCACGAGTATTTGGCTCTCCATTCTGCTTGAGCTGCTTTTCCTATTGTAGCGCGCCGTTCCGGATTATTTAACCAATCATTAATCTGATCGGCCATTTGCTGGGGTGAGCTAGTCAGTTCGCCGAACTGAGCGCGTTCGCTGACGTCGCCGACATCAGTAGAGATAAATGGCAGGCCCGCGGCCATTGACTCAAAGATTACCAGTGGCGAACATTCGACCATGGAGCCAAACACAAACAAATCAGCCTCCTGGTAGGCCGACACCACCCACGGCCGCGGTACATGGGTGAGGATTTTGATGCGGCGATTTTTAAGGGCAGCAACCCGGCAGTCTTTGTAGCACTCCCTTCGCCATTTCCGATATCCAGCTTCGACGGGATTTCCGATGACCGCCAAAGTGGCGTCGCTGCGGCCGAGCTGGTTGAAAGCCTCGATAATCATCTGGTGTCCCTTAAGGTTGTAGTGGTTGGCGACGCAAATCAGCAGATACTTCGTCGTAATACCATAGCGTTTGCGGAAGCCGAGGGTTGCGGCGGCAAACTCGTGCTCGTCGGCACCATTGGGGATGACCACCGAGTTCTTAAGCCCATGCTGGTCGGCAAACGCTTTGTCCTGGTAGTGCGCAGACAGGTAAATGGCTTTGTCGTACTGCTTGAGTCGCCCCGGCATGGCTTTGAAATAATCCTTGAACTCCGGGTCGTGGAGAGCTGAATACCCGCAAGGAACAATGACCTTAACGGCCTTTATGTCGTCTAACACGGTGAAGGCCAGGTCGGTAGACCAAATCTGGGCGGCGTAGTTCATGACGACGTCGAAGTCACCGCTAGCCAGGAGATCGGTATAGGGCGTGGGATCACCTTGGATGCCCCTGACTTCGGTACCGAAAAGGTTAAACTCGCGGACGTGCACCCCGTTGACTTCGGTAGACGTACGCGTCTTCTCGGCAGCGGTTGCCACCGTAACGTTGTGGCCGCGGGCCGCCAGCCGCTCCGACAGCTGCTTGACTACCTCTTCGCTCCCGCCAACTTTGGGATGGTAAAGCTGGACAGTGTGGAGAATCCTCATAGCGCTTTGGGTCGCAAGCGCCCGCGCACCAGCTCTAGGGCCTGCCGCCATTCGGTACGGGAGATATTAATGAGTGACCAGGCTGCTAGTACTCCTATACCGAGTATCACACCTACGACCCAGTGGAGGTAACCAACGAAGAAGGCTACAACCACGGTCGCTACAACCGAGTTGGCCATCAGCCAAAAGTTTTTACGTCGGACTTGGAGGTTTAGGAAGCGCCGGAGTACCAGATAGCTTAAGGCTAAGGCTAGTATCCAGCTAACCCCAGAGGCTACGGGTATGGCTTTGAGTTGTAGGAAGGGTAGGAGGATCAAGTAAGCGCCGTAGTAGCTGAGCGGCACAACGGAGCCGATGATGAGCATGATTTTGCCGCGCCCCATGGGCAGGAAAGCCCCGGCGATGCCGATGTAGGAGAACTCCAGTACATCGGCAACGGATTGCAAGGAGATCAAAGGAATAGAGGCGTCAAAACGGTGGCTATAGAGCAATGGTACCAATACCTTGGCACCCACCGAAACGATAATAGCAAACG
>Ga0105240_10013461_pt1 | contig 11234 bp, 10 predicted proteins | sample KBSC54metaG_FD_80426 | JGI IMG/M metagenome (GOLD analysis project Ga0105240, IMG submission 80426) | Corn rhizosphere microbial communities from Kellogg Biological Station, Michigan, USA - KBS C5-4 metaG | ecosystem: Host-associated > Plants > Roots > Rhizosphere > Soil | place: Michigan, USA...
GACCAGCGGCTGCGGAAAATATACTTCGCAGGTCAGCAGAAAGCGATCCGAGGGTAGAATCGTGATGCGCTTGCCGCCCCCCTCCACCGATACCGGCCTGCGGATCCGCAGATAGCGCCGGCGCTTGCGGTACTCGCGGATTCCCGCGGCGCGGATCAGTTCCACAAACGGCTTTCCGCTGCCATCCAGAATCGGAACTTCCAGGTTGTCGATCTCGACATATGCGTTATCCACGCTCATGCTGTAGAACACGCTAAGCAGGTGCTCGGTGGTCGAGATCAGCACGCCTTGGCGCATCAGGCTGGTGGCGTAACTGACTTTCTGAACGTGTCGCCAACTCGCCGGGATCTGGAATCCGTCCAGATCGCTGCGGACGAAAACAATGCCTGTTGACGGAGGCGCTGGAAGGATCCGGATGCGGACCGGAACTCCCGAGTGAAGCCCCACGCCGGAGGCCTCGACGGGCCGTTGGACCGTCGTCTCAAATCTCAGAAATGTGTCTCCAAACCGGCATTCAACAGGTACTGACGGCATTGTAACAGCGTCGAGCACAAGTACGCTAGATTTTTGAAAGAAAAAGACTTGTTATTCCGGTACCGTGTCTTTTAGTCCACATCGCCCCATTCGAATGTGGCAAATCGGCCATTTCGGTGCCAATTGGCAGATGCCTCATATACCATAAGGAAGGTGCCGCGCCTCTTCCTGATTGATTCCTTTGGATTCATTTTCCGCGCCTATCATGCAAGAGCCCGCTCTGGGGCACCTCCCATGCGCACTGGCGCAGGCTTTTCGACCGAAGCGGTGTACATTTTTCACAACATGGTGCGCAAGCTGCGCACTCAGCACAAACCCGATTACCTGGCTGCAATTTTTGAAAGCCAGGGTCCCACCTTTCGCGATGAGGTCTTCGAAGCTTATAAAGCCACGCGCACTGAAACGCCGCCCGATCTGCTCGAACAGATTCCCTGGATTCGCAAAATCCTGGAGGCCATGCGCATTCCCGTTTTGGAATATCCCAGCTTCGAAGCCGACGACGTGATCGGCACGCTGGCCCGCCGCGGCGTGCAGCAGAACATGGACGTGGTCATCATTTCCAGCGATAAAGACATGCTCCAACTGGTGAATGACCGTGTCTGCATGATCAATCCGATGAAAGATGACCTGTGCTACGACGCCGCGGAAACCGAAAAATACATGGGCGTGCGTCCTGAGCAGGTCGCCGACCTGCTCGCGCTTAAAGGTGATTCGGTGGACAACATTCCGGGTGCTCCCGGCATCGGCGATAAAGGCGCCCGCGATTTAATCGCCCGCTTCGGCTCGGTGGAGAATGCCATCGAGCATGCAGCCGAGGTGGAGCGCAAGACCTATCGTGAAAGCCTGCAAAACCATCGCGACCAGATCCTGCTCAGCAAAAAGCTCGCGACCATACACACCGATGTTCCCGTCGAGGTGGAATTAGAGTCCCTGGTAATGCGTGAAATGGACGTCGATGCCTTGCGGGAGCTATACCGAACCCTGGAGTTCTCCAGTCTTTTGCGGGATCTTGCGCCCGCGGTGTCGGCTCCCCAACATCGCGATTACCAGCAGCTTGGCTCGCCGTCTGAGCTGGATGCCTGGATGAAGACGCTGCCTGCCGATTCGCCTCTCGCCGTAGCCGCAGGTGAAGTCATGGAACAATCGGTCCTCGGATTCTCCGCGCAGCCCGGGGTGGCCCGCTCTCTGCCCTTGGACCACATTCCCGGACGGGTATCGATCGCGCATGACGCGAAATCCCTCATCCGCTGCTTCGGGGACGCGCCCGCCCTCCGGCACGACGTGATGCTGTACGCCTTCCTCCTGGCGGCCGATACCGGCTCGTCGGATCTGGCCAGGCTATCCGAGCGCTACCTGGAGCGTCCGCTCGAATCGGATCCCGCGGCTCAGGCCGATACCATCCTGTCGCTCTATCAGCAACTCCGGCCGCAAGTCGAGTCTCAGAACCTCGCCGAGGTATACCAGACCATCGATCTGCCGCTGGTCCGCGTGCTCGCCCGCATGGAGGAAACCGGAATTCGTATCGATCCTCAGCAGCTTCGGCACATGAGTGTGCGGATGGAAGAGGAGATCGCGCGGCTCTCGGGAGAGATCTTTGAGATCGCCGGCAAGAGCTTTAATATCAGTTCACCACAACAGTTAGGTAAAGTTCTGTTTGAGGACATGAATCTGCCTGCGCCCGTGCGCATGGGCAAGGGGAAAGTGATCTCTACAGCGGCCGACGTGCTGGATGATCTGGCGGACGAGCACCCCATTGCCGGCAAGATTCTGGAGCATCGCCAGCTATCCAAACTCAAGGGCACCTATGCCGATGCTTTGCCTGTTCTGATCGATCCTTCCACCGGCCGCGTGCACACTACTTTCAACCAGGCCGGTGCCGCCACCGGCCGGCTGTCGTCGTCGAATCCAAATCTCCAGAACATCCCCATTCGCACGGAGCTGGGACGCGAGATCCGCGCGGCGTTCGTTCCGGAGCCGGGATGGAAGCTGATAGTCGCCGATTATTCCCAGATTGAGCTGCGGCTGCTGGCCCATATGTCGCGAGATGCAGTGCTGATGGAAGCCTTCCGTAACGGAGAGGACATCCACACGCGCACAGCCGCGGAAGTGATGGGAATCCCTCCGCTGATGATCACGCCCGATCAGCGCAGGGCCGCCAAAGCCGTGAATTTCGGGATCGTGTACGGCCAGACGCCTTTCGGCTTGTCGAAACAGCTCGGTATCGATCGCAAGGAAGCCGAGCTGTATATCCGCGCATATTTCGAGCGCTACGCCGGCGTGCGCCGTTTTATCGACACCACCATCGCCGAAGTCCGACGCACCGGAGTCGCTCTCAGCCTGTTCGGCCGCCGGCGGCCGATTCCGGACATGAACAGCCGCAATGTCACTGCCCGCAATTTCGCCGAGCGGACCGCTGTCAATACTCCCTTGCAGGGCACCGCGGCGGATATGATTAAGCTGGCCATGATCCGTATTTCGGAAAAACTGCACGGCAAGCAAACGCGGATGCTGTTGCAAGTCCACGACGAGCTGGTGTTCGAAGCCCCGCCCGAAGAAGTCGCCGAGATCCGAGCCATGGTCAAGACTGAAATGGAGAGCGTTCGTAAGCTGGACGTGCCCATGGTGGTGGACGTCGGCGTCGGCGATAACTGGCGCGACGCCAAGTAACCGGATGGCAATCTTTCGCTCGCGCGAGGCGCTGTTGGTCTTCCTGGGATTCTACGCCCTCGCTCTGGTTTTGTTGCTCCCGTCGAAGCCGCTATGGGTAGACGAGATCATCGACCTGGGCGGGGTGCGTAACGCCTCCGACGTATCCGGCTTGCTGGCATTCGTCCCCAGTAATGCCGGCGGAGTTCCTCTTGGGTATCTGGTCGATTTTGCGATGATCCGGACGTTCGGATATTCTGTCTCCGTTGTTCGCTTTCCCTCGGTCCTGTTCACTGTGCTCACCTGCGTGGGAGTTTTCACGCTCGCGCGCCAAACTGGTCTTCGTTGGCCGATCCTCGCGGTAGTCGCGTATGCCATCTCGCCGATGACATTTCGTTACGCGCTGGAGGCTCGCCCCTACGCGCAAGCTGCCTGCTGGAGCGTGTTCGCATCGGTTATGCTTTTGTCCCTGGTCCAGCGGCCTTCCGGAGGAAAAGCGGCCGGATACTCCGTGCTGGTCGCGGCCGGATTGTACACCCAGCCGTACAGCATCTTTGTTCCCGTCGCGCATCTGATTTGGCTCGTGTTGGTCAAGCGTCAATCCCGGCCGGTTTGGCTCGCGGGAACTGCCGTCGCGCTTGCTTCATTCTCATTTCTTCCGTGGTTCTTCAAGATCCATTCCGCATGGCAGGGCGTGGTCAGCTCCGGCGTCCGATTCACCGTCAGTGGAAGAGATCTTCTGGTGATTCCCCACGAATTGATGGGCACGGGCTACATCGGCGCCGGACTCACCTTGGTCGCGGTGCTCGTCGCGCTCGGCTGGTCACCGATGCGATCCGATGATAAATTCTTTTTAGGCCTCTGCGCCTTGATCCCTGTAGTCCTGGTGCCCGCGGCGGATGCGATCTTCGGATATTTCCTGGCTGCCCGCCAGTTGATCTTCGTACTGGTTTCAATCAGCATCTTGATCGCCGCCTGCGCCGGCCTGCGTCGCTGGGGTTTGCTGCTTCCTGCCGTGTTGCTGGTAGCCATGGCTTACGAAGATGTCCGCTGGGTCCGGCGTCCTGGCGAAGGCTGGGAGCCCGCAGCGTCCCAACTGAGTCAGTTGACCAACAAAATCGCCGATCCCGGGACCTGTGCGATGTTCGTCCCCAGCGGTGCGCGGACCATGTATCTCTTCTATGAGCCGCACATCGGCGTCTGCGATGAAAGCATCCTCGCAACTTTCGTCGCCGTTGCCCTGGCGATCAGCCCCGATCGGACGTCTTCAGCTTATGCTGACTCGCGTCAAGAGCTGGAGCGCGCGGGATTCCGCAAAGTCGACGATGTTACCTCGTCCGGTCCTCAAATCAACCCGCGTATCGAGGTGTATCGGAAGTGAGGCTGTTAGAATAAAGCTTCCAACCTCATGCGCCGAGCTCTTGCCGCTCCTCTTCTGCTGCTGTTATGTTGCTCTTGCAACCGCTCCGCGCCGGCCGGGGTGGCGGCCACGGTGAACGGGCGCGCCATCACCTACGCGGAACTCGACAAGCAGTACCAATATTCCCAGTTCGGCCAGTCCGAACATCCCAGCGACGACCAGATCGCCATTCAGCGCCTGGAAGTCCTGCGCACGCTTATTGACAACGAAATCATGTTACAGCGGGCCGAGCAGAGAGGCCTGATGGCCACCGATTCGGACGTAGACGCTAAATTCGCTGAGCTGAAAGCGCCCTACACGCAGGAAGAGTTCCAGAAACAGCTGAATGACCGCAAAATGACGGTGGAAGATCTGAAGGCCCAGCTCCGCCGCGACTTGAGCGTGCAGAAGCTGCTCAACAAAGAGACCACTTCCCGGATCAGTATCTCCGATAAAGATATCGCCGAGTTTTACAACAGCAACAAAGCCAACTTCAACCTGCCCGAGCCGCAAATTCACCTGGCCCAAATTCTGGTCACCGGTACTCCCAATCCCAACGTCCGCAACTTGCGGAACGACAAAGCCCAGAATGACGCGCAGGCCCGCAAGAAAATCGACAGCCTCTACGCGCGCGTCAAACAGGGCGAGGACTTCGCCATGCTCGCCCAGAATTATTCCGAAGATCCCGATTCGGCCCAGGCCGGCGGAGATGTCGGTTTCGTGCGCGAATCGGCGCTCGAGCAGGCCAATGCAGATCTGCGCAAAGCCATCATGGCTCTGCAGCCTGGTGAAGTGACGCCGGTGGAGCGCACCGCGGAAGGCTATCGCATCCTTAAGGTGATCACGCGCGAGCCCGCCGGACAGCGGTTGTTGGAGGATCCCTCCGTTCAGCAGACCATTCGCGAGACTCTGCTCAATCGTAAGGATCAGTTGCTCAAAGCCGCCTATTACGAAGTCGCCCGCGACGAAGCCAAGGTCATAAATTACCTGGCCAGCAGCATCGCCGGCAGCGAACAAAAATAGCCCTGTCAGTAAATCGATAATTCGCTTGCAATATGCAAGTGATGATGCTACGCTTGACCGTGCCTGGGAAGCGGAGGTCCACGCGCCGGTCCGGGTGCCCGGTCAGTATTTCGCTCGAAATGTTCGGCGATCGCTGGTCGCTGCTGATCGTGCGCGATCTGATGGTGCGCGGCTACCGGAGCTTCAAGGATTTTCAAGGATCGGGCGAAGGCATCGCCAGCAATATTCTGGCGGACCGTCTGCAGAAGCTGGAAGCGGCGGGTATCATCTCCGCCAAAACAGAACAGACCGACGCGCGAAGGGTAAACTACCGGTTAACGAAGAAAGGGATTGATCTGGCGCCTGTACTACTGGAGCTGCTCATTTGGGGAGCGCGGCACGAAGAAACCATGGCGCCTTGTGCCGCGATCGTGAAAATGGAAAAGCATCGCGAGGAGTTCCTGGCGGAAGTGCGGCGGCGGTGGCGAGATCAGGATTCAACCCCACTGCTGCCTAAATTTTGAATCAGGAGGAAAACCATGAGTCAGGTCAGAGTGCTGGTCGGCACACGTAAGGGAGCGTTTATTCTGGAGTCCGACGGTAAGCGCCAGAAGTGGGATGTCAGCGGTCCTCATTTCGCGGGCTGGGAGATGTATCATGTCAAAGGCTCTCCCGCCGATCCGAATCGCCTGTATGCCTCCCAATGCAGCGGCTGGTTCGGCCAGATGATCCAGCGCTCCAGTGACGGCGGCAAAACCTGGGAACCGGTGGATAACAAGTTCGTCTACGACGGTGTTCCCGGCACGCACCAGTGGTACGACGGCAAACCGCATCCCTGGGAGTTCAAGCGCGTCTGGCACCTGGAACCGTCGCTTACCGATCCGGACAAAGTCTACGCCGGAATTGAGGACGCTGCTTTGTTTCATTCAGCCGATGGCGGGAAGAGCTGGCAGGAGCTTCCCGGTTTGCGTGGCCACGGCTCCGGACCCCGGTGGCAGCCTGGCGCCGGCGGCATGTGCCTCCACACGATCCTTCTGGACCCGATGGATCCTCGCAGGATTTTCATCGCCATCTCGGCGGCCGGCGCCTTCCGCTCCGATGACGCAGGCGTCACGTGGAAAGCTATCAATCAAGGTCTTCGGTCCGAATACATCCCCGACCCAACCGCCGAAGTCGGCCACTGCGTGCACCGCATCGCGCAACACAAGTCACGCCCGAATACTCTGTTCATGCAGAAGCACTGGGATGTCCTGCGCAGCGACAACGCCGGGGATTTATGGAAGGAGGTCAACGGCAACCTGCCTGACGACGCCGGAAAGCGCGGGTTCGGTTTCGTGATCGACGTGCACGCGCATGAGCCGGACACCATCTACGTGGTCCCAATCAAGAGCGACTCGCAGCACTTTCCCCACGACGGAAAACTTCGCGTATATCGCAGCCGTGCTGGCGGCAATGAATGGGAGCCCCTGACGAAAGGTCTGCCGCAGCAGGATTGCTACGTGAACATCCTGCGCGACGCGATGGCGGTCGATTCGCTCGATTCCTGCGGCGTGTATTTCGGCACCACCGGCGGGCAGGTATACGCGTCAGCCGATGCCGGCGACAACTGGGCTCCCATCGTGCGGGATCTCCCGGCGGTCCTTTCCGTCGAAGTTCAGACGCTTGCCTAGGAACCCTTAATATGGTTCGAATAGTGCTCCCGGCGCATCTGCGCACGCTCGCCCAGCACAATGGCGAGGTGCAGCTGGACGTACCAAGCCCGGTCACGCAGCGTTCGATTCTGGACGCGCTCGAAGCACGCTATCCAATGCTTCGCGGTACAGTCCGCGATCATGTCACGCACGAGCGCCGCGCCTTCGTGCGATTCTTCGCCTGCGAGGAGGACTTGTCCCACGAATCGCCGGATACCCCGTTGCCCGATGCGGTCGCGTCCGGAGCCGAACCGTTCTTGATCGTAGGAGCAATTGCCGGGGGTTAGCTTTCGGATCACACCCCTGCGCGGTAACTCCCCAGCACTCGCAGAAAATCCGCAACCTCGGCCAGGTGTGCCAGCGCATTCTTAACCGCCGCATCGTCCCGCTTGCCGAGCAGATCCAGATAGAACAGATATTCCCACGGTTTTCCCCGCAGCGGCCGCGATTCGATCTTCACCAGATTCAGATCCCGCAGAGCCAGCGCGCTCAGCGCGCGAAACAGCGCGCCCGGCATGTTGCGCGTCGAAAACACCAGTGAGGTCTTCCAGGGGCTCTGCCCGCTTCGGTTGACGCGTGCCTTGGAGCCGGCGCGCTCCAGCAGAAAAAAACGGGTATAGTTCTGCCGGTCGTCTTCGATCCCGCGTTTCAGAATGCGCGCCTTGTACATCTTCGCCGCCAGTTCCGAGGCGATCGCCGCGCCGCCCGCCGGGCGCTCGGCCATGATCATCTTCACGGCGCCCGCGGTGTCGTAAAACGACTCGCGTTCGACGCGCTTGTGGCGGGCGAAAAACTCCAGGCACTGGTCGATCGCGACTGGGTGCGAATAGGCTTTGCGGACCTGCCCGAAGCTCATTCCGGGGGGAGCGATCAGGTTAAGAACAATTCGGACGTTGGTTTCCGCGGTGATCGTGAAGTCGTACTTCAGCAGCAGATCGTAATTGGCGTACACCGATCCGTGCAGAGTGTTCTCGATCGGGATCGCCGCGGCATCCACCGAGCCCTTGTCCAGCGCGGCGAAAACCTGGTCAAACCGCGCATGCGGCACCGAACGCGCCTTGGCTCCCAGCAGTTGTAAGATTGCTTGCTGGCTGAAAGCGCCTAATTCTCCCTGGAATGCGACTCTCATTTGCTCCTTGTTGTTCCCGGTGGTCCGTCCCAGCGCCGCGCCTGAGGCGACGGCAATCCGATCAAATCCAGCACTCGCTCCACACTGTGATTCACGATGTCGTCGACGCTGTGCGGCTGATGATAAAACGCCGGCACCGGCGGCGCCAGGGTCGCTCCCATTTCCGCCAGCGCGGTCATCGATCGCAAATGGCCCAGGTGCAGCGGCGATTCGCGAACCATCAGGACCAGACGCCGGCGCTCCTTCAGCGTCACGTCTGCTGCGCGGATCGCCAGGTTTGAACTGATCCCCGCCGCTATCGCCGACATGGTGTGAATCGAACACGGCGCGATCACCATGCCCGCTGTCGGAAACGATCCGCTGGCCAGCCTGCATCCGATATCTTCCACCGCGTAGGAACAATCCGCCAACGCTTTGAAGTCCGCCGCCGCTTTGCCCATCTCGAGAAAGGCGGTCCGCTCACCGGATCGCGTCATGATCAGGTGGATTTCCACATTTCCCGCCGCGCGAAGCTTTTCGAGTAGCCGCCACCCGTAAATCGAGCCGCTGGCGCCCGTGATCGCCACCACCAGTCGGACGGATTCATTTGCCACACACCGAATCTAACAAAATAGAGGAATGGCTGACGAGTTGAATCCGTGGAAACGTATGGCGGCTGAGTCCGCGGCCGCCCAGGTCGCCAGCGGAATGACCGTTGGCCTAGGCACTGGTTCCACTGCGGCATTCGTCCTGGAGGCCCTGGGGATACGAATCCGCGATGGCCTGCGCATCACGGGTGTTCCCACCTCCGAGGCGACTGCGGCGCGCGCTCGCGAGCTGGGTATCCCGCTGGCTCTCGATGTCGTCAGCGATATCGCCATTGACGGCGCCGATGAAGTTGACCCGCGCACGCTTAATCTGATCAAGGGCCGCGGAGGCGCGCTGCTGCGGGAGAAAATCGTAGCCCAGGCGACCCGTCGTTTTCTAGTAGTGGTCGATGAGACCAAGCTGGTCTTTCAGCTTGGCGCCGGCCTTCTGCCTGTCGAAGTGGCCCCTTTCGGTTGGCAGGCCACTGCCCGCCGGCTCGAAAACCTCGGCGCGCAACTCCAGCGCCGCGATTTCGTAACCGACAACGGCAATTACATCCTCGATTGTTCCTTCGGCCTCATGGACAACCCGGAGTCTCTAGCGAGCCAGCTCGATCACATCGCGGGTGTCGTGGAACACGGGCTGTTCATCGGCCTTACCGCCGAGGTCCACGTGGGGAAGCCGTCAGGCGCTCAGATCCTACGGCAGCTTCCGAAGTAGCGCCTTAGCTTCGCGAAATTTGTCGAACAGTTTCTCGGCGTCTTTGAACGCCCGCGTGTGCACGCACCGGCGCGCTCCTCGATGCTCCGCGGGATGACGCAGATGCAGCATTTCGTGATACATCACGTATTCCACCGCCAGCCTGGGCGTTCCCGGCCGGTCCAGAATCCGGCTGATCACAATGGTGTTGTGCGGCGGATCGTAATGCCCTAGCATCGTGCGCGATGCCTGCCGGCTCCATCCGATTTCCGGTCGCGCCATCAGTCCAAAGAAATACCGCAGGTTCAACTCCTCGAAAATCTCCACCAGGTCGAAATGCGTGCCCTTGGGATGTTCCAGGTGCTTGCGGCCGCGAATCTCCCGCACCAGATCCAGGCTCCGCCGGACGTCCCGGCGATTGAGATAGCGTCGATAGCGGTCGTTGCTGGCCGCCGGGATCGGTCGGCGGAATAGCTTGGAAAGCAGAATTTCCGCCAGCGCCTCATGCACGTTCTCAGGCGCGCCCGCCAGCGTGTCGGCCATTCGGACCAGAAGTTTCCCCGGCTCTAAGCGGATCTGCGCATTCGCATTCGCATAGCGCCTGACCTGCACTTCGATGGAGGGCAGGGGAGTACGCGGCTTCATCTGCCGAAACACGCGGGCATAGATCTGTTCCGGCGCGGCCGGCGCGTTCTCCTCGGTTTCCTCCCGTACCATCAGGCTCTCGACATGCATTTCCCTCCGAATGTAACATGCGGGCGTTATGTAACATGGAAGATTGCCCCCCTGAGGGCTTTCGCATAAGGAGACATTTTGCCTGGAGTCATCATCAGCGCCTTGGGATGCTACACACCGCCCGGCGTGCTCACCAACCAAGATCTGGAGAAGATGGTCGAGACCAGCGATGAGTGGATCCTGCAGCGCGTGGGGATATCCGAGCGCCACATTGCCGCCCCTGACGTCGCCACGTCTGACATGGCCGTCGAAGCGGCTCGCGCTGCTTTAACGCAGCGCGGCATCGAGGGCGCGGAGCTGGATGCCATTCTGGTTTGCACCGTAACGCCCGACATGATGTTTCCTTCGACCGCCTGCCTGGTCCAGCATCGCCTCGGAGCCAAGCATGCCTGGGGATTCGACCTGGTCGCCGCATGTTCCGGCTTCCTGTACGGGCTCACGACCGCCGCGCATCTTATTCGTGCGGGATCCCATAAAAAGGTCCTGGTGATCGGCGCGGATACGATGTCGCGCATCATCGACTATACCGACCGAAATACCTGCGTACTCTTCGGCGATGGAGCCGGCGCCATGCTCCTGGAGCCTTCCGATGATGAGGACGACGGATTCATCGGATTCCTCAACGAAATTGACGGCTCCGGAGGCGACTATTTGAAAATGCCCGCGGGCGGCAGCCGCATGCCAGCCAGCGCTGATACTGTGGCGAACCATCTCCACTATGTCAAGCAGGATGGCCAGCAGGTGTTCAAATACGCCGTGCGCAAAATGTACGATATCTGCACCGAGCTGCTCTCGCGCCACAACCTTACCATTCACGACGTCAAACTGCTGA
>Ga0105240_10013462_pt1 | contig 11234 bp, 6 predicted proteins | sample KBSC54metaG_FD_80426 | JGI IMG/M metagenome (GOLD analysis project Ga0105240, IMG submission 80426) | Corn rhizosphere microbial communities from Kellogg Biological Station, Michigan, USA - KBS C5-4 metaG | ecosystem: Host-associated > Plants > Roots > Rhizosphere > Soil | place: Michigan, USA...
ATCGCGCCGCCGGATGTCTTTGCGGCACTCGCCAGGCAGAACGCGATCACGGCGGCAGGGTCGATCGATACCAGCGGCCCAAGGGTGTTCGTGCGTCTGGACGGCGCACTCGATGACCTGCAGAAAATCCGCGATACCCCCATTGTTTCCGGCGGGCGGGTCCTGCGTCTGTCTGAGATTGCGAAGGTCGAGCGAGGCTACGAGGACCCGCCGACGCTTCTCGTTCGACACAACGGCGAACCTGCACTCGTACTCAACGTGGTCCGCAAGGACGGCTGGAACGGCCTGACACTCGGCAAATCCCTGGAGGCCGAAGAGGCAAAGCTGAACGCATCACTCCCCCTCGGCATCACCTTGACGAAGGTTGCCGACCAGGCGGCCGTCATACACGATGCCATCGATGAGTTTTCCACCAAGTTTCTCGTGGCCGTGGCGATCGTGCTGGCGGTCAGCCTGTTTACCCTCGGATGGCGCGTCGGGATCGTGGTGGCTGCGGCGGTGCCACTGACACTCGCCATCGTGCTCGCCATCATGTTGGTCACCGGCAGGGAGCTGGACCGCATTACCCTCGGGGCTCTGATCATCTCGCTCGGATTGTTGGTTGATGATGCCATCATCGCCATCGAGATCATGGTCGTGAAACTCGAAGAAGGTTTCAATCGCATGGCGGCAGCCTCGTATGCGTGGAGCCATACCGCCGCGCCCATGTTGGCCGGGACCCTGGTCACAGTCATAGGCTTCCTGCCGGTTGGCTTCGCCCGATCCACGGCAGGTGAGTATGCGGGCAACATCTTCTGGATCGTCGGCTTTGCCCTGATTACCTCGTGGATCGTTGCCGTCGTCTTCACGCCGTACCTGGGAGTCAAGCTCCTGCCTGAAATCAAAAGGATCGAAGGCGACGCCTACAATCACATCTATTCGACGCCTCGCTACAACCGCCTGCGCCGCATCATCGCCTGGTCGGTTGACCATCGGTTCACGGTCACCGCAGTGACCCTGGGCGCCTTTCTCCTGGCCGGGGTCGGCATGGCATTTGTCACCAAGCAATTCTTTCCCGGCTCGGACCGCACCGAAGTGTTGGTCGAGGTTCAGATGCCCCGCGGTAGCAGCATCGAGGCAACGAGCACGGTCGCCGCCCGCGTCGAGCGCTATCTGAAACAGCAGCCGGAATCGAAGACCGTATCGGCCTACATCGGGGGAGGAGCGCCGCGCTTCTTCCTACCGTACTCCCCGGAGCTTCCCGATCCTGCCTTCGCCAAGATTGTCGTCGCCACGCAGAGCGATGCGGATCGCGATCGTCTCGAGTTGCACCTGCGCGAGCGGATTGCCGCCGGTCTGGCGCCCGAGGCCCGGGTTCGCGTGCTGCAGTTTGTCTTCGGGCCCTACTCGCAGTTTCCCGTGATGTTTCGCGTCATGGGGCCGGATCCTGACACGCTGCGACAGATCGCCGGGCAGGTGGCGGATGTCATGCGTGCCAACCCCGGCACGCGGTTGGTCAATGAAGACTGGGGTGAGCGGGCCCCGACTGCGCACTTCGTCCTGGACCAGGCGCGTTTGCAACTCATTGGACTCACGCCGGCCGATGCCGCGACCCAATTGCAATTCCTGCTGACCGGAGTTCCGGTCACGCAGGGACGCGAAGACATCCGAACCGTCGATCTGGTTGCCCGCAGTTCCGGCGCACAGCGTCTCGACCCGAACCGGCTCGGGGATCTGACACTGACGAACCACGAGGGTCGCCCGGTTTCCGTCAGCCAGATCGGCCAGGTCGAATTTCGCTCCGAGGACCCGATCCTGCGCCGCCGTGACCGCATCCCGACAATCACGGTTGAAAGCGATGTTGCCCATGGCCTGCAGCCGCCCGAAGTCTCCGCTGCCATTCAAAAGGCGCTGCAGCCGATGGTTGCCCGGCTGCCCGCGGGCTATCACATCGAAATGGGTGGCAACATCGAGGAGTCCGGCAAGGCCAATCGCGCGCTCGCGCCCATATTCCCGGTGATGATACTCATTACGCTGTTCGTGCTCGTTCTGCAGACGCGCTCGCTTTCCGGAATGACCATGGTGTTTCTCACGGCGCCGCTCGGGCTGATTGGAACGGTTCCGGCGTTGTTGCTTTTCGGTCAGCCCTTCGGATTCAACGCGATCCTCGGATTGATCGGACTGGCCGGCATCCTCATGCGCAACACGCTCATCCTGATGGGACAGATTCACGAGAATCAAAAACTGGGCCTCGATCCGTATCACGCCGTCGTAGAAGCGACGGTGCAGCGCGCCCGGCCGGTGATCCTGACGGCGCTCGCCGCCGTACTTGCCTTCACGGAGCTGACATCCTCGGTATTTTGGGGCTCCATGGCTTACGTACTCGTCGGCGGCACTGCCGTCGGCACGGTTCTGATCCTGGTCTTTCTCCCTGCTCTGTATGCGATCTGGTATCGCGTGCAGCGGCAACCCGCTGGTTCGCGCGCCACCCAGGTCTCGATGCCTCATGCCGAGCCTATGGTGTCGAACTAGCTGGAGTCTCGACGCTCACTTCCCGTTACCGAAGTATCATGGGACCTCCTGATTGGAGACCCCCATGCGCCACCTGACGATTTCGGTTGACGACGACCTGGCAGATACCTTCGATCGTCTCGTAAAGGATAAGGGCTACGCCAGTCGCTCGGAGGCGTTCCGTGATCTGCTCAGGGGAGCGATCACCACCCGGCGCATCGAGACCGAAGTTGCGGAATATTGCGTAGGCGTTTTGAGCTACGTTTATGACCACCACGAACGGCAACTGGCCCGCCGCCTGATGAGCATGCAGCACGATCATCACGATGTGACGGTGTCCACCATGCACACGCACCTGGATCACGACAACTGCATTGAGGCAGTCATTTTAAAAGGACCGACGGAATCGGTAACCGCCTTCGCCCAGGCCGTTATCGCGCAGAGCGGGGTCCGCCACGGCACGTTCCACCCGATTCCGATCGAGATGGAAGCGGGAAAGGGCAAGCATCACCATCATCTGCATGCGCGTCCTCATACCTGATTCATAAGATCTTAATAGAAATCGTCATATTCACCCCGCAATATCCGCCCTGCAGCAGAGCCCGCCCAATAGAAGACGGCGGCCTGTGCATCTGAACTCGTAGCCAGCACGTAGCGTTATATGCACCCCGCAAGAATCTATGGCGGGGAACTATTCGCTCATTGATATGATTATTTTTAAATTCGTCTTACAAACGATCAGGGGCCGCGCCAAGTGAGAAGTGAGAACATCGCCGTCGCGTCCGCAGCGGTTGGCCTGCTGACCGGAAGTCTCACCGCTCACGCTGACGAGCCTGCCGCTGCTGCCCCGGCACTGCCCACCGTCACTGTCGTGGGGACGGGCGTCAGCAACATGGACGCGGCATCCGTCGGCGACGTCAGCCATGACGAAATTGCAAGCCAACCCCTGTTACGCCCGGCTGCCGTGTTGGAAAACGTTCCGGGCCTGATCGTGACCCAGCACTCCGGGGAGGGTAAGGCCAACCAATATTTTCTGCGCGCGTTCAATCTCGATCACGGCACCGATCTGGCCACCGAGGTCGACGACATGCCGATCAACATGCCGACGCACGCTCATGGACAGGGCTATACCGATCTGAATTTCCTGATCCCCGAGCTCGTTTCCGACCTGCATTTCAAGAAGGGCCCGTACTACGCGGACGAAGGCGATTTCGCGACCGCCGGTGCCGTGCGCATGGATCTGCTCAACGAAGTGCCGAACTCCGCGACCCTGGGATTTGGCGAGGACGGCTACCGGCGCGGCTTGCTGCTCGGGTCCACAGATCTGAAAGAGGGTTCGCTGCTCGGCGCTCTCGATGTCTACCACAACGATGGCCCATTCGATAACCCGGACGACTACAACCGCGTGAACGGACTGCTGCGCTATCACCGGGGAACAGCCTCTGATTTCTGGACCGTCACTGCGATGGGCTACCACGGCAAGTGGAACTCGACCGACCAGGTCCCGCAACATGCGATCACCGACGGAGTGATCGGGCGCTTCGGCACTTTAGCACCGACCGACGGCGGCGAAACCAGCCGCTACAGCCTGTCCTTCAACCGCATCCGCCGTACCGAGGACGATCAGGTTCAGCTCTCCGCCTACCTCATCAAATACAAATTGGACTTGTACTCGACCTTCACCTACTACCTGGTGGACCCCGACAACGGCGATCAGATGCTGCAACATGACGACCGCATGGTCTACGGCTTCAAGGGCTCGAAGACCTGGTTCACGACTATCGGCGGCGTCAAAACATCCAACCTGTTGGGCGTGCAAGCGCGCTTTGATGACATCGAGGACGTGGCTCTCTATCACACCTTTCAGCGTCAGATCATCGGCACCGACCAGAACGCCCGGGTCCAGGAATCCAACGGCGCGGTGTACTTTGAAAATACAACCCAGTGGCTGGAAAAATTCCGCACCGTACTGGGCGTGCGCGAAGACGTGTTTGACTATGACGTCAAGGACCGGATGCTCAACGCGGATGGGACCTGTGACATCAACAGCGACCCTCTGGGATGTAATACCGGCAGCAAGCGCGCCAGCATCTTCAGTCCAAAGCTGGGCATCACCCTCGGGCCGTGGAATCGGACGGAGCTCTTCATAACGCTTGCCGAGGGATATCACAGTAATGATGCTCGCGGGGTTACCCGCAGCGGAGAGAATGCCGACACTCCCCCCGTCACCCCATTGACCCGTGCCAAGAGCGCTGAATTGGGCGTTGCCACAGACTTTATCCCTCGGTGGCACACCAGCCTGGATGTGTTTCTGCTGAAACTCAACAGCGAGCTGGTGTTTGCCGGCGATGCCGGAACAACCGAACCGAGTGGCGCGACCACTCGCACCGGCATCGAGTGGGGCAACACGTTCCATATCAATGACTGGCTGCACGCGGATCTCAACGCAGCCTTCTCCAGAGCTCGATTCGACCATGACGTCGATCCTGACGATACCGGCTGCGGTGATGCCGCTGCGGGTTTTGGTTGCGCCACAACCCCGTCGATCGTCGGTCGCTATATTCCCAACAGCCCGACGAATGTGATCGATGCCGGCCTCACTGCCCAACATCCGTCAGGCTGGTTTGCCTCGATCCGTGCGCGACATTTCGGAGAGTCACCGCTGGTTGAGGACAACAGCGCAAAATCTCCGGCGTACACTACCTTTGATCTGCAAGTCGGTTTCCAGCAGCCGCGCAAGTGGCTGCTGGCCGTGGATATCTTCAATCTTTTCGACAAGAAGTGGGATGACATCGAGTACTACTACGCGTCACGCCTGCAGAACGAGCCCGCAGCCCGTCCCGATTTCGTAGTGCATCCGGGTGTGCCGCTGACGGTGCGCGCTCACTTCCAGTACTTCCTGTGAGGGTTGCGGCTGTATGACCCCGCTGCCGATTGACTGGATAGCGCTCTGTGGCACGGTCTTTGCGCTGGGGGTTCGTCATGGACTGGATGCCGACCACCTTGCAGCGATCGATAGCGTCACGCGTTTCAATCATGCAACGCAGTCGCCAATAGCGCGTTGGTGCGGTGTTCTGTTTTCGGCCGGCCACGGATGCGTTGTCATTGTCGTTTCCACCACCGCTCAGGCGATCTTTGCGGCGAATGCGATTGCAACCTGGGGGCTGAAGGTTCCTGCATGGGTTGAAAATGTCGGTGGCTGGATCTCTGCCGCGATCTTGTTGTTACTGAGCGCGCTGAACCTGGCGCAACTGATGCGCTCCCGCGAATCAGACCGATTGAAACCGGTTGGCTTGCTTGGACGACTACTCGCACGATTCGCCAGGACCCGGCATCCGGCCGCTGTCGCTCTACTGGGCGCGTTGTTCGCCCTGTCCTTCGACACCCTCAGCCAGGCGCTGTTGTTTTCCGCAACGGCGGTCGAGTTCCAGGGATGGATCAGCGCCCTGGTGCTGGGTGTGCTGTTCACTCTTGGGATGACACTGCTGGATGGGCTGAAGGGGGCTTGGCTGGCGAGGCTCCTGCGGACCGCCGACCGCACCGGAATGTCGATCGCTCGGGCAGTTGGCTCGGGTGTCTCAGTGCTCGGCCTGCTGGTCGCAGGCACAGGCATGGCGCGACTTCTGTCAGCTCGCGTCGACTCGATCATACAGGCCGAGAGCGGCTTCTACGCAGTCGTCCTCATCGGCCTTGTGATCGTCATTCCGGTATTGTTGATCACGTGGCCAAAATCATGTATTCCCTGATTCAGGCCGCCGCTGCGGCCTGGTTTTTTCCTGCAGCCGCGAAGAGGATACGCCATCTTCATGCTGGACGATAATAGTATCGGCTCGGGCAACCATTCGGTTGCGACATGGTGACCTCATACACGATCCGCCGCTGCGGATTGGACGATGCGGCAACTATCGCCCGACATCGTGTCGAGATGTTTCGCGAAATGGGTGACGTTCCGAATGACGATCTCGCACGTGACCTGCTGAAGAGATCCACGTCGGCTGTGGCGACCCTGTTGGCCGACGGCAGTTACCTCGGATGGTTCGCAATAGACACCGGCGGCAGCGTGATTGGCGGAGCAGGTGCCCACATCAAACCTCAACTCCCCCGAGTGTCACAAGACAACGCTCGAATCGAAGACTCAGCGGTTCCTCTCGTGGTGAATGTCTACACCGAGCCGCAATGGCGCGGCAAAGGCGTTGCAAAATCGTTGCTGCGCGAATTGATGCATTGGGCATCGCAACAAGGGATGGACCGAGTGGTCCTTCATGCATCGGACGCGGGCCGCCCATTGTATGAAAAGTTGGGATTTCGTCCCACCAACGAAATGCGTTGGTTCGTACCCGGACGATAGCAGGCGCATTCAGTGGTTGTGAATAGCTTCAGCCGCCAACCGCCGCAGACAGAACTCACGGCGTGTCCGACATGAGCGAACTCGGGCAGCCCCACGCCGGCGACCGGTGGAAACGGCAATCGGCTCGGTAGCCTCACTACCTTCGTTTGTTCCAGGAGATCGGCGGGGATACGCCGTTACGAGTCGCTTCCAGCCGAAAGAGCTGCACGTCGGGCACGGAGAGCCGCTGATCCCGGTAACGGGGATCAAGTTGGTGAGCTGAATCCTGCGGATGTCGCTTTCGAGGGATGTTCTGCTTTACCCAGTTGACTCTGGACCACGGTCCAGGGTCTACCATACGTGCCTGGTAGGTGGGCACGGAGCGAGAGCGATGCAGGATCTGGGGATCGGTGAACTAGCCAAGCGGGCCGGCGTTGGCATTGATACCGTCCGTTATTACGAGCGCAGCGGTTTGCTGGCGCCTCACACACGCCTACCCTCCGGTTATCGCCGTTACCGGGATCTCGAGGTAGCGCGGTTGCGCTTCATCCGCCGCGCGCAGGCGCTCGGCTTCACACTCGGTGAGATCAAATCTTTGCTGACACTGTCCGACCAACGCAATGTGGCGCGGGTGAAGCGTTCCGCGCAAGCAAAGCTCGCGGACGTGGATCGGCGGATCGTGGAGCTGCAGCGGATTCGAAGAGGTCTTGCGGAGCTGATCGCACAATGCCCGGGACATGGCCGAGCCGAGGACTGTCCCATTCTGCAGGCACTAGGCAATGAGGAAGGTCGGTGAACGAGACATCGATCAACCGCTCGCATCCCGCATCAGTATCAGTGGCCACGGAGCTCATTGACCCGGTCTGTGGAATGAAGGTTGAGGAAAACTCGCCTCATGTTGCCGATGTTGGCGGCAAGCACTATCCATTCTGTTCCGCCGGCTGCCGGTCAAAATTTCTGGCCGATCCGGGTAAGTACACGACCTCTGCGACAACATCGACGCAGAAGTCCAGTAGCTGCCGCGCTCACGGAGCGCGCGGTGATTCATCGCACGCTCACGCTGCGCATGCGCCAGGACCCCGCTCCAAACAAAACCTGACGGGGGTGCGCGAGGACACAATTTATACCTGCCCTATGCACCCGCAGATCCGCCAGGTTGGACCGGGCACGTGTCCGATCTGCGGCATGAGTCTCGAGCCCGTGACGCCCACCGCACAGGAGGATGACTCGGAGATCCGCCACGTCCGGCGGAAATTCTGGATCAGCTTGGCATTTGCAGTCCCCGTCACCCTACTCTCCATGCTTCCGCATCTGATCGATTTGCACTTCTCGGAAGGCGGCGCACTGGTGGCCAGAGGAATCGAGTTACTGCTCAGCGCACCCGTAGTCCTGTGGGCGGCGGCGGAGTACTACCGTCGCGGATGGCTCGGTATCGTCAACCGCTCACCCAACATGTACACGCTAATTGGTCTCGGTGTGATTGTCGCCTTCCTCTACAGCTTGACAGCAACGTTTGCGCCCGGTTTTTTCCCTGCCGAGATGCGTGATGCCCACGGTATGGTGGGCGTGTACTTCGAGGTCGCAGCCGTTATCGTAGTGTTGGTGTTGCTGGGAGAATGGCTGGAACTCGCTGCGCGTGGACGCACGAGTGCCGCGATTCGGCAGTTGCTTGGACTGGCGCCAAAAACCGCACGAAAAGTTGCCAATGACGGCATGGAGCAAGACGTTCCCATCGAGAGTTTGGTCGTAGGAGATCAGGTCCGGGTCCGCCCTGGTGAGAAGATTCCCGTCGACGGCACGGTCTCGAGCGGGGAGTCCAGCGTCGATGAGTCGATGCTCACTGGCGAGCCCACCCCGGCAGACAAAAAAGCCGGAGACCGGGTCGTCGGAGCGACGGTCAATCAGACAGGCACGCTGGTGATCCGAGCCGAGAAGGTCGGCGCGCAGAGCATGCTGTCACAGATCGTTGCCCTGGTGGCAGAAGCCCAACGATCGCAAGCACCCTTACAGCGCCTCGCTGACCGGGTATCTGTATGGTTCGTACCCTCTGTCATCGCAATGTCCGTTGTCACATTTGCCGTGTGGTGGCTGTTGGGTCCGGAGCCGCGACTGGCGTATGCACTGATCAACGCAGTGGCAGTGCTGATCATTGCCTGCCCTTGTGCGCTCGGACTCGCAACGCCCATCTCCATCATGGTCGCCAGTGGGCGCGGCGCTCAACTGGGCGTGCTGTTCCGAAATGCGCAGGCCATTGAGACCTTGCGCGATATCGACACGCTGGTGGTGGACAAGACGGGAACTCTGACGGTAGGTCATCCCTCGCTGAGGAGCATCATTGTCCGTCCCGGATTCTCAGAATCAGAGGTACTGGCCTTCGCCGCGGGCCTCGAGCGCGCGAGCGAGCACCCTCTGGCTCGCGCGATCGTGGAAGGCGCAAAGGCTCGTTCCGTGGAGCTGGCCGAGGTCACGAACTTCACTTCTGTGACGGGCCAGGGAGTCACAGGCCAAGTCAACACCAGGCGACTGTACTTGGGCAACGAAATGCTGATGAATACCTCACATGTTGCGCTTGACGCCGCGGGCACAGATGTCCGAGAACTACGCGCCGAGGGCTTTACCGTCATGTTTTTGGCAGTTGACTCCCAACTCGCGGGAATCATCGCGGTCGGTGACGCTCTGAAGGAAACCACAAAGGGTGCTCTCGAAGCCTTGAAATCGGAAGGGCTGCGTATTGTGATGCTGACGGGTGATAACAAGGTCACCGCGACGGCTGTCGCCCGCGAGCTTCCCATCGACGACGTCATCGCCGAGGTACAGCCCGCAGACAAGGGAAACATCGTCGCCGGGTTGCAGAAGGAAGGCCACCGGGTAGCCATGGCAGGAGATGGCATCAATGACGCTCCGGCTCTTGCGCAAGCAGACATTGGAATTGCCATGGGAACAGGGACCGACATCGCAATGGAGAGTGCGCAGGTAACACTCGTCAAGGGCGATTTGCGCGGGATCGTGCGCGCGCGACAATTGAGCCGGGCGACTGTCCGGAACATTTATCAGAACCTGTTCTTCGCATTCGGATACAACGCGCTCGGCATCCCGGTTGCAGCAGGTGTACTCTACCCTTTTACGGGCTTGTTGCTGAGTCCGTTGATCGCTGCGTTGGCCATGAGCTTCTCGTCCGTCTCCGTCATCACAAATGCCCTGAGGCTGCGACAGACGCCGCTCGGCAGCTGACTGCTCCTGACCGCACTGCACGAACCTACGGCGGGCGGCCAAAAACCTCAGTGCGTCAGAAGAAGGAGTGCGATGTTCTATCTGGTGTGGACAGATACCCGATGCGGACGACAGATCCACCTGCCAACACACGCGTGTCCCACAGGAAGAGAAAACTCATGGTTCCTCCGGGCTCGGTCCATTGCTCAGGGACCCGCCGGCTCTCGAGCCGCACCATCGGTGCTTGCAGACGCTGACGCCCGCCGCCGGACTCGCATGAGCCTGTACGCTGCGGGGATTACGAACATTGACAGCAGGGGCGCAGTAATCATGCCGCCCACCATGGGAGCTGCGATCCGGCTCATGACCTCTGAGCCGGTTCCGTGGCCCCAGAAGATCGGCAGCAATCCTGCAACAATCACAGCGACTGTCATGGCTTTGGGCCTGACGCGCAGTACCGCGCCGTGGCGAATGGCGTCCTCCAGGATCTCCGGCATCAGGTCGAGCCCTTGTGCCTGGCGCTCAGCGACGGCGTGTTTAAGATACAACAACATCACGACCCCGAACTCGGCCGCCACGCCCGCGAGCGCTATGAATCCTACCCCGGTCGCAATCGACAAGTTGTAGCCCTGCAGGTAGAGGAACCATACACCACCGGTCAAGGCGAACGGCAGAGTGCCCATGATGAGCGCCGCCTCGTCAATGCGCCGGAATGTCAGATACAACAGCACGAAGATAATGAGCAGCGTCGCTGGGACAACCAACTTCAGGCGCGCATTCGCGCGCTCGAGGTATTCGAATTGGCCGGAATACGCCAGGCTCATGCCGGCCTTCAATGGCACCCGCCGTGCAACCGCCGTACGCAGATCCTCCACGGTTGAGGCAAGATCACGACCTCGAACATCGATGTACACCCAGCCGGAAGGACGCGCATTTTCGCTTTTCAACATCGGCGGCCCTTCTGTGACCTTCACGTGCGCGATGGTTCCGAGGGTTATCTGCTGTCCCAGGTCGGTGAGAATGGGTAGTTGCCGCAGACTCTCGATGGAATCGCGCAGTTCCCGCGGATAGCGCACGCTGATTGGAAAGCGTGCCAGGCCCTCGACGGTCTCACCGATGGTCTCGCCGCCCACGGCCGATGCAATCACGGACTGCACGTCAGAAATGTTAAGTCCGTAGCGTGAGGCTGCTCCGCGATCGATGTCGA
>Ga0105240_10013464_pt1 | contig 11233 bp, 9 predicted proteins | sample KBSC54metaG_FD_80426 | JGI IMG/M metagenome (GOLD analysis project Ga0105240, IMG submission 80426) | Corn rhizosphere microbial communities from Kellogg Biological Station, Michigan, USA - KBS C5-4 metaG | ecosystem: Host-associated > Plants > Roots > Rhizosphere > Soil | place: Michigan, USA...
CACAGCGAAGCTCCGTGATTGGCGCAGATCGCCAGATGAAGGGCGTCGCCTGCGCGAAGATTGAGTTCGGATTGGTCGCAAAACCGCGCGGCTGCGCGAAAGTCTTCCCTCGCCGCCGGGAGCTATTCCGCCCAGCCCCTGAGTTCCCGCCGCGCGACCGCTTCGATCACCGCCATGCCGTCGACGCCGTCGTTGAGGCACGGAATCGCGGCGAAATGCTCGCCGCCCACATCGCGGAAATAGCCGGCGTTCTCGACGCCGATCTCTTCCAGCGTCTCGAGACAGTCCGCGGCGAAACCAGGCGTCAGGACCGCCACGCGCTTGACGCCGCTCCCCGCGAGTTCGCGCAGGGTCTGCGAAGTGTAGGGCTTCAGCCATTCGCCGCGGCCGAAGCGCGACTGAAAGGTCATAAGCAGCCGCTCCTCGCTCATATTGAGCGCTTCGCGCAAGAGCCGCGTCGTCTTGGCGCAATGGCAGAAATAGGGATCGCCCTTGTCGAAATAGGCCTGCGGAATGCCGTGGTAGGAGGCGATCACGATCTCGGGCTCGAAATCCAGCCCGGCGAGGCTTGAACGGGCAGAGCGGGCAAGCGCGTCGACATAGACGGGATCGTCGTAATAGGGCGCGGCAATCCGAACGGCCGGTTGCCAGCGCATCGCCTGCAAAGCGTCGAACGCCTTGTCGCCGACGGTCGCGGTCGAAGCGGCGCAATATTGTGGATAGAGAGGAATGACGAGAATGCGGTCGCAGCCTTGCGTCTGAAGCGCCTTGAGACGCTCCGCGATCGGCGGCGCGCCGTAGCGCATGGCCCAGTCGACGACCACCTCCTTGTCGAGATCGTGGAGCGCGACCCCGAGCTTCTCGCTTTGCGACCGGGTGATCGTCTTCAGCGGTCCCTCGTTGCGCTCCTTGTTCCACATCGCTTCATAGTCGCGTCGCTTGGCGTGCGGCCGCCGCAGGAGAATGACCTGCAGGATCGGCGCCCAAAGCGCGCGCCGCGTCTCGATCACGCGGCGGTCGGACAGGAACTCCTTGAGGTAGCGCCGGATCGACCAATAGTCAGTGCCCTCCGGGGTGCCGAGATTGACGATCAGCACCCCGACCTTGCCGCTCAGCGCGGGCGGATGGGTCCCCGGACGATGGATCCTGGCCTCACTCGGCAGTTTCGCTACATTCATGATCGCGCCTTGACCGGAGGTCGCGCGGGTCTTGCCGCCAGCGGAAAATCCGTCAGCTTCCCGCTTTTGGCGTGAAGTTCGTCGCGACCCCGTTGATGCAATAACGCTGACCCGTCGGCGGCGGCCCGTCGGGGAACACGTGGCCCAGATGCGAGCCGCAGCGCGAGCAATGCACTTCCGTGCGGGTCATGCCGAGGCTCCGGTCGACGCTCGTCTCCACTCCGCCTTCCACGGGAATGTCGAAGCTCGGCCAGCCGGTGCCGCTCTCGAACTTGGTCTTGCTCTCGAACAAAGCCTGTCCGCAGCCGGCGCAGACGAAGGTCCCCGGCCGCTTCTCGTACAGAAGGGCGCAGCTGCCCGGCTGCTCGGTGCCGTGTCCGCGCATGACGTCATATTGCTCGGGGGTCAGGATCTTGCGCCATTCGGCGTCGGTATGGGTGACGGGGAAGTGGTCTTCTTTCATGAGATCCTCCTTGAGAACCCTATATAGGCTCGATCTCTGCTGTCGGCACGCTGATTTACGCTGGCGAGCGCCCCTGAGTTACCGGTGGCGCCTCGAAGCCTTCAGCCGACGTCGCCTTTTGACGACGCTGCCGCCAGAATTGCGAGATCGAGGCGAGGAAGACCGACTGGCGGAGGCTGGGATCGCCGCAGTGGTCTTGCATCTCGGTCTGGCCTATGTCTTGGCTGCATGACTCGGACGGCCGCAACAATAACTGGACGAATCCGCCGCGGAAATTCGGCGCCTGTGACCGTGGCTGACATTCGCTTCCACACACGGATCGCGATCATTGGCGTCAACCCGTGTGCGCCAGTCAGCCCTGCGCAGGCGAGCAGGATCAAGCCCGGCTGGCGCAAGCCCATGCCCGTCCTGGTTCGCATCAACGATTGCGCGGAGACTTGGCGAACCAACCTCATGCCGGTCGGCGACGGCGGCTTCACCCTCTATCTCCATGGCGCCATGCGTCGCGCCTCGGCCAGCCAAGTCGGCGACAGCGTGACGGTCGCGCTGGCGTTCGACTGCGACTACAAGGGCGGACCCGCGGATCCCATGCAGGCCTGGTTCGCGACGGCGCTGGCGAAAAATCCGGCGGCTCAGCGCGGTTGGGAGGCGCTCATCCCGAGCCTGCAAAAAGAATTGCTGCGCTATTTCGCCCGCCTCCAATCAGATAGCGCGCAGCGACGGAACGCCGAACTGGCGGTGCGTGTGCTTGCGGGAGGCGAAGGACGTTTCATGGGCCGTTCGTGGAACATGAAGAACGGAGCCTCGCGTGGCTGAACAAGGATGAGGTCCGCGGTTGGCGGCCGACTCACCGCCCGCCGCGGATCGAACTGAGAGGCCGCTTCGGGGCGCTTGAGGACGGGCGTCTCAGCGCGACAGCGGCGCCTACCCTTCAAACACCACGGTCTTGCCGTGGTTCAAGAGCACCCGGTCCTCGAGCACGTTGGCGAGGCCACGGGCGAGCACGCGGCGCTCGACGTCGCGCCCCTTGCGCACCAGGTCTTCGGGCGTGTCACGGTGGGTGATGCGCTCGACATCCTGTCCGATGATCGGGCCTTCGTCGAGATCGGAAGTGACGAAATGCGCCGTCGCGCCGATCAGCTTCACGCCGCGCAGATGCGCCTGGTGATAGGGCTTCGCGCCCTTGAATCCGGGCAGGAACGAATGATGGATGTTGACGCATCGTCCCTGGAGCTTGGCGGTGAAGCCGTCCGACAGGATCTGCATGTAGCGGGCGAGAACGACGAGATCGGCTTGCGTGGATTTGATGATTTCCCACGCATGGGCTTCCTGCTCCATCTTGGTTTGCCTGGTGATCGGCAGATGGTGAAAAGGAATGTCGCCGAAGTCGATGTGAGCGTAGGTCTGGCGCGGATGATTGGCGATGATCGCGACAGGATCCATGGCGAGTTCGCCGCTGCGCCAGCGATAGAGAAGATCGACCAGGCAATGGTCGAAGCGCGACACCATGAGCACGACGCGCTTCAGCTGATCGACGGGGCGCATCGACCATGTCATCGCCAAGCCGATGGCGGTCGCCTTGAAGGTCTCGCGAAAGGCTTCGATGTTTGCGTGGGACTGAGCCGGGTTGAAGGACACCCGCATGAAGAAATCGCCCGTTTCGGTGTCGTCGAACTGCTGGGCGTCGAGGATGTTGAACCCGCCGTCGAACAGGGCGGCCGAGACTTTCGCGACGATGCCCGGCCGGTTGGCGCACGACAAGGTGAGAATGTGGCGCGCGCTCGACAAGTCAGACCTCCGTGCAATGACAGGCCGCGGCGCGGCCGCTACCGGTTCGCCTGCTTTAGCAGCGTCTCGACCGAGGGCAGAATCTTCTGAACGATGATCTCGACCCCTTGGGCGTTCGGGTGCAGGCCGTCCGGCTGGTCGAGCTTCGGGTCGCCCGCGACCCCGTCGAGGAAGAAGGGATAGAGCGAAACATCGTATTCCTTCGCCAAAGCCGAATAAATCGGGGAGAACTGGGCCGCATATTCGCCGCCGAGGTTGGGAGCAGCCCGCATGCCGGCGAGGAGCACGGGCAAATGGGCGGCCCGGGCCTTGTCCAGAATCGCCGCCAGCGTCGTCTTCGTCGCACCGGGCTTCATGCCCCGCAACATGTCGTTGCCCCCAAGCTCGATGATGAGCGCATCGGCGTCTTTGGGCACCGACCAGTCGTAGCGCGCGAGCGCGGCCGCCGCCGTATCGCCGGAGACGCCGGCGTTGATGACCTTGACGTCCCAGCCCTTGGCGCGGAGCGCCGCTTCGAGGCGGTCGGGAAAAGCCTTGCCCGGCGCCAATCCGTATCCAGCCGTCAGGCTGTCTCCGAGGGCTACGAGGCGAAGAGTGCGCGCGGCGGCGACGTGCGGGGCCGTCGCCAGGACCGCGGCGAAGGCCGCCGCCTGGACGAAGAGCCGCAAATGCCCATATGAGGGCGACCCGATCCTTAGGTGCTCAAACAATGGTCTTTCCTGCGGTCGCGATGCGCGCCGTCGACCTCAGTCTCGGCCGCGGGGCGGCTCGCGTGCATATCCTGCGCGGCATCGATCTGACAATCGGCAAGGGGGAGGCGGTCGGCATAATCGGGGCTTCCGGTTCGGGCAAGTCGACGTTGCTCATGATCATGGCCGGTCTCGAGCGGCCAAACAAAGGCGAGGTTGAGATTGACGGCGTCAAGCTCGGCGCCCTGAACGAAGATGCGCTGGCGCGGTTTCGCGGGTCACGCATCGGCATCGTCTTCCAGTCCTTTCACCTGATCCCGACGATGACCGCGCTCGAAAATGTCGCGGCGCCGCTTGAGCTCGCCGGCGCGAGGGACGCCGGCGACCGCGCCAAGGCCGAACTCGAGCAGGTGGGTCTCGGCGACCGCCTTGCCCACTATCCAGCCCAACTTTCGGGCGGCGAGCAGCAGCGCGTAGCGCTCGCGCGCGCGCTCGCGCCCCGGCCATCGCTCTTGATCGCCGACGAGCCGACCGGCAATCTCGATGAGGCGACCGGCCGTATCATCATCGACATGATGTTCGATCTGCCCGCCCGACGGGGAGCGACGCTCGCGCTCGTCACGCACGATGCCGCGCTCGCCTCGCGATGCGACCGGGTGATCCGCCTGCGCTCGGGCAGGATCGAGGGCGAGCCTGTTGTCGCGGCGGCGCTTCCGGCATGAACGGTCGGGTGGCTTTAGGGAACACATTGGCGCGGCTGCGTACCCTCCTCTCCACCGGGAGAGGGGCAGGGGGTGAGGGTTTTCGCCCGAGATGCGCCGGCGGCCTTGACGCGACGCCCTCATCCGGCCGACTGCGTCGGCCACCTTCTCCCCGAGGGAAAAGGGAGTCGCCACTGCGTTCTCCCCGAGGGGGAAGGGAGTGAACGCGCCCGCGACGGCTCTCATCCCGCGTCCGAGCCGAGCACCGATCCTGCGCTTCGCCTTGCGCGACTTGCGGGGCGGCCTCAAGGGCCTGCGCATCTTCCTTCTCTGCATCGCGCTTGGCGTCGCGGCGATCGTTGGCGTGGAAAGCCTCGCCCGCGCCCTCAACGACGGCATCGGGCGCGAAGGACGGGTGATTCTCGGCGGCGACGCATCGTTCTCGCTCATCCACCGCCACCTTTCCGCCGACGAGCAGCGCTTTCTCGGAGCGCATGGCTCGCTCTCGACGATTGCGACATTGCGCGGCATGGCGAGAGCGGGCGGCGACGTGGCGCTGGTCGAGATCAAGGCCGTCGAGCCCGACTGGCCCCGCATCGGCCATGCCGTCTTCGGGCCGCCCATGCCGCTCGACAGAGCGCTCGGCGAACGCGAGGGCGTGTTCGGCGCCGCGGTCGAAGAGGCGCTGCTCGCGCGTCTCAACCTCAAGCTCGGCGACGTCATTCGCATTGGCGAAGCGAATTTCGTCATTCGGACCCTCCTCGCCAGCGAACCCGATCGGCTGGCGACCGGCGTCGGCCTCGGACCCCGCGTGCTCATGTCGCAGGCGGCTCTCGACGCAACAAAACTGGTGCAGCCGGGCTCGCTGGTCCGCTGGACGACCCGAGTCGTGATGGGCGGCCCGGACGGCGCGCCGGACAATTCCACCGTCCAGGCTTTCATGGATCAGGCGAAACGGGCGTTCCCTCAAGCCGGCTGGGATGCTCGCTCCCGCCTCGCCATTTCGCCCGATTTCAGTCGCGATCTCGACCGCTTCGCCGAGTTCCTGACGCTCGCCGGATTGCTGTCGCTGATTGTCGGCGGGGTGGGCGTCGCCAACGCCGCGCAGGGTTTCGTCGAGCGCAAGCGCGCGACGCTCGCCATTCTCAAGGCGATCGGCGCGACCGGATCAGGCGTCGTCGGCCTCGCGCTCGTCGAGTTTACGATCGTGGCGTTGATCGGCGCGCTCGCTGGCGGGGCTCTCGGCTCGGCGATCCCGTTCGCGGTCAATTGGCTGTTCGGATCCTTGCTGCCGATCCCGCTTGCGCCCTCGGTCGCGCCAGGCCTCATCGGGCTCGGCCTCATCTACGGCCTTTTGACTGCGCTCGCCTTCTCGGTTCCCTCGCTCGGACGCGCGCACGATGTGCCCGTGACGACGCTCATCCGTGACATGATCGAGGAACGGCAAGGCTGGCCTCGCATGCGATACATGGGCGCCGCCGCTCTGGCGGGCGCCGCCCTGGTCGCGCTCGCCCTCCTCGCGAGTCCGCAGCGGTCGATCGCTGCGATGACAGCCGGCGCGACCATCGCGGCGTTTCTCGCGCTGAGGCTCGTCGCCTTCGCGATCGCTTCCCTTGCGCGACGGGCGCCGCCGTCGCGCTTCGTTGAATGGCGCATGGCGCTTGCGGCGATCCACAGGCCCGGCGCGCTGACGCCCTCCGTCGTTCTGTCGCTCGGCCTGGGCTTGACGGCGCTCGTCGCGCTGACCCTCATCGACGCCAACATGCGCGCCGAGTTGCGCCATTCCGAGCCCGGCGTCACGCCGAGCTTCTTTTTCCTCGATGTGCGGGGCGCCGATGCGGCGGCGTTCGTCGATTTCGTGAAGCGCGAGGCGCCGGGGGTCAAGATCAGCGAGACGCCGATGATGCGCGGCCGCTTCGTGCGGCTCGGCGACCGGCCCGTCGAACAGGTGAAGCCCAGCGACAAGGTCGCCTGGGCGCTCGAGGGCGATCGCGGCGTCACCTTCGCGCAGACGCCGCCTGAAGGTTCCGAGGTCGTGGCGGGGACATGGTGGCCAGGCGGCTATTCCGGGCCGCCGCTCGTGTCGATGGAGACGCAAGTGGCGGAAGGGCTCGGCCTCCATCTCGGCGACACGGTCGTTGTCAACGTGCTCGGTCGCGACATCGCGGCGAAACTCGCGAATCTGCGCAAAGTGAACTGGCGCAGCTTCGCGATCAATTTCGTTCTCGTCTATTCGCCCGATGCGCTCGAAGGCGCGCCCTACAGCGAACTTGTCTCTGCTGCGCTCCCTTCCGCCGCGCCGGAGGCCGAACTCAAGCTCATGCGCGCCGTGGCGCGGGAATTCCCCAATGTCGCGAGCGTCCGGGTGCGCGAGGCGATGGAGAATGTCGAAACGCTGGTCATGAAGCTCGCGCTCGCCATCCGCGCGGCGACGGGGGTGGCGCTCACCACCTCGATCCTGGTGCTCGCCGGGGCGCTTGCGGCCAATCGGCGCGCGCGTCTTGCGGACGCGACGATTCTCAAGATCCTCGGCGCGACCCGCGGCCGGCTGACGATGATGTTCCTCATCGAATATACGCTTCTGGGGGCGGCGACCGCGGCGTTCGGCGTTGCGGCCGGGACGCTCGCCGCCTATTGGGTCGCCGCGCATATGATGGGCTTCGATTTTGTCTTCGATTGGCGAGCTGCTCTCGCCGCCGCCGGCGGAGGTCTTGCGATCACCGTAGGTCTCGGCATGATCGGCGCATGGCGCACGTTGAGCCAGAAGCCGGCGGCCTATTTGCGCGAATTGTGACCTTGGAGGTCATAGGATCGCTCCCGAAAACGAAAAGATCGAGAACGCCTTGCTGTCACGACGGGAAGCCTGGCAGGAACCCCTCGGGCCGCCCCGTCACCGTCACCCGCCGGGGCCCGCGAAAATGCGCCGGGACGACCACGCGGCCGGACGCGGCGGCCTCCTCAAGAACGGCGATCCGGGTTTGCGCGGCAAGTTCTGGGTCGCTGCAGGAGGAGGTCGAGACGGCCGGCTGCACAATCTGAAGCGGGCTGTGCATCGCGTCGCCGCAGAACAGGGCGCGGCCCTCCGGCCGATCGATGCGCAGTCCCATGTGGCCCGCAGTGTGACCCGGGAGGAAGGTGAGCGCCGCGCCCGCCGCGAGCTCGAGCCCTTCGTCAACGAGATCAAGCCGGCCCGCGTCGACCAGCGGAAGGACGCTGTCGCGGAGCCCACGCACATGCATGGGCGCCGCGTCTCCGGCAGCCATGCAAGCCTCCCAATTGGCGAGTTCCCGGCGTCCCACAAGGTAGCGGGCATTCGGGAAGGTCGGCCTCCATGCGCCGTCGACGTCAATCGTGTTCCAGCCGACGTGGTCGATGTGCAGATGGGTGCAAAAGATGAGGTCAACGGATTCGGGCTTGACGCCCGCCGGCCGTAGCCGGTCGAGCCAGCCTGTGCCCGAACGCTGGTTCCAGACCGGGATCTCCGGGCGATCCTTGTGCTCGCCGATGCAGGCGTCGACGAGGATCGTGCGTCCGTCGAGTTTCAGGGCAAAGCTCTGGATCGCGCAGCGCAGGCGATCGCGGGCGAGATCGACGAAGTCCGGCGCGATCGGATCGCGGCCTCGCTCGATCGCCGCAAGATCGAGTCCCGGTAGAAAAGCGCGCAAGGGCAGCGGAAAATCGTCGTCGTCGGCGATGACCGCGACCTCAATATCGCCGATCGTAAAACGCACGCGCCGCTCCTTGTCTAGCCGCCAATCGTTCCCAGGTTCCGACTGTAGCAGGCCCGAGGGGAGTTCAAAGCGCGGCCGAGCGCGGCGCGGCCAAAATGTGGACATGCGGGAATCGTGATAGTCTCAGCCTCAGGGAATCTGGGCGGCCAGAGGGAGGAACGTTCATGGCGCGACTGACCCAATCCTACGTCCACGGCGCGTCCTCGACGCCGCTGATCGGCGAGACCATCGGCCAGAACCTACGGCGCGTCACGGCGGAAGGGTCGCAGCGGCTGGCGCAGATCACCCGCCGCCAGAATGTCCGCTGGAGCTACGCCGACCTCTTGCGCCGGTCGGAAGATCTGGCCGTGGGCTTGCGCAAGCTCGGCCTTGAGAAAGGCGACCGGGTCGGCATCTGGTCGGCCAATGTCAGCGAATGGGTTCTGGCGCAATTCGGCACGGCGCTCGCCGGGATCATTCTCGTCAACGTCAATCCGGCCTACCGTTCCCATGAATTCGACTATGCGATGAAGAAATCCGCCTGCCGCGCGCTGATCCTGAGCCCGGGCCACAAGGCCAACGACTATTTTGCTTCGCTTAAGGTCTGCGCGCCCGAGATCGACGCCGCCGAGCCGGGCAAGCTGCGGTCCAAAGGCCTGCCCAAGCTCGAATTCGTCATCCGCTTAGGGACGGACAAGTCGCCCGGCATGCTCAACTTCGGCGACGTCGCCAGGCCCGCGACTGCCGCCGAGCGCGCCGAGCTTATGGCGTTTGAAAGCTCGCTTCAGTTCGACGACCCGATCAACATCCAGTTCACCTCGGGAACGACCGGGGCGCCCAAGGGCGCGACGCTGACCCATCACAACATTCTCAACAACGGCTATTTCATCGGCGAGGCCATGCGTCTCACGCCTGACGACCGCCTCTGCATTCCGGTGCCCTATTATCATTGCTTTGGCATGGTGCTCGGCAATCTCGCCTGCGTCACCCATGGCGCCTGCATGGTGAGCCCGGCGGAAGGCTTCGACCCCGTGGCGACGCTGGAAGCCGTCCAAGCCGAGCGCTGCACCGGCCTGCACGGCGTCCCGACCATGTTCATCGCCATGCTCGAACATCCCGAGTTTGCCCGCTTCGACCTCAGGAGCCTGCGCACCGGGATCATGGCGGGTTCGCCCTGCCCGGTCGAAGTGATGCGGAAAGTGGTCGACACGATGCACATGAGCGAAGTGACCATCGCCTATGGCATGACGGAAACAAGCCCGGTCAGTTTCCAGAGCGCGTGTAACGATCCCCTCGAGCGGCGCGTCTCCACGGTCGGGCGGGTCCAACCGCATATCGAAGTGAAGATTGTCGATGGCCAGGGTCGAATCGTCGCTCCCGGCGTCGCGGGGGAGCTGCTCACCCGCGGCTACAGCGTCATGCGCGGCTATTGGGACGATCCCGCGGCGACGGCGGCTTCGATCGACGACGCCAGATTCATGCACACAGGCGATCTGGCGACGATCGACGAGGACGGCTACTGCAATATTGTCGGCCGGTTGAAGGATATGGTCATCCGCGGCGGCGAGAACGTCTACCCGCGCGAAGTCGAGGAATTTCTCTTCTCCCACCCGGCGGTCGCCGAGGTTCAGGCTTTCGGCGTTCCCGACCGCCGCTATGGCGAGGAGCTTTGCGTCTGGATTCGCCGCCGCGACGGCGCGAGCTTGAACGAAGCCGAGGTTATCGCCTTTTGCCGCGAGCGAATCGCCCATTTCAAGACGCCGCGCTATGTCCGCTTCGTCGAGTCGTTTCCGATGACGGTCACCGGCAAAGCGCAGAAGTATCTCATGCGCAAGGCGATGATGGAGGAACTGGCGCTTGTCGAAGAAAAGACGGCCTAAAGGCCTTGCCCAGTGCTTCCGATCCTCAGGAATAGCAAAATTAGACTTGACCTTTACGAAAGCCACGGCCAGCCGATTTGCTTGAGCCGTGGCGGCCAAGCGCCCTCGCGCCGCCAAAAAGCGACAATTTCGGCCTTCACTGGATCTTGAGAAAATATGAGTTCTCTTGGCAATTCGGCCGGGCGCGCTTAAATGGGGAAGGACAGGGTCCGGAGGGGCCAGGGAATTTCAGGCGACCGCCCCGTGACGGGAAGATGATGAACGCAAATTATCGCAATTTCGCCCTCTGGGTGATCATTTTCTTGCTCGTCCTGGCGCTCGTGACGCTGTTCCAGAGCCCTGGCCAGAAGGCGCCGACGAGCGAGATCACCTTCAGCCAGCTCCTGACCGACGCCGACGCCGGCAATGTCCGCGACGTCACGATCGCAGGCCCGGAGATTTCCGGCCACATGAAGGACGGGCGAACGTTCCAGACCTATTCGCCCAACGACCCTGGCCTTGTCCAGACGCTTTACAAGAAGGACGTCACGATCACGGCCAAGCCGCCGTCGGACGGCAATAACTGGCTGCTCACGATCGTCTCCAGCGTTCTGCCCGTGCTCCTGTTCCTGGGACTGTGGATCTACATGACCCGGCAGATGCAGGGCGGCGCCGGCAAGGCGATGGGATTTGGCAAGTCGAAGGCCAAGCTTCTGACCGAGGCCCACGGCCGTGTCACGTTTGAGGACGTCGCGGGCGTCGACGAGGCCAAGGAGGATCTCCAGGAGATCGTCGAGTTCCTGCGCGATCCGCAAAAGTTCCAGCGCCTCGGTGGGCGGATTCCG
>Ga0105240_10013465_pt1 | contig 11233 bp, 10 predicted proteins | sample KBSC54metaG_FD_80426 | JGI IMG/M metagenome (GOLD analysis project Ga0105240, IMG submission 80426) | Corn rhizosphere microbial communities from Kellogg Biological Station, Michigan, USA - KBS C5-4 metaG | ecosystem: Host-associated > Plants > Roots > Rhizosphere > Soil | place: Michigan, USA...
GGAATCATTGTTGTAATTATTGTCGTCATAATTATTCTATTGCTTATTGTCTCAACAAGTAGTCAAAACCATACGTCAAACAATCCAGTCGCTACAAATACGCCTGTTCCGACTCCTTATGCACAATCGATTCTGAGTTTTGATCCAACTATCGTGACTATTCCAGCTGGTTCCGTTGCTCCACAAAAAGTAAATCTTATGCTCACAACTGGAGAGAATAATGATACAGGAGTACAAATTATCCTGACATACAATCCAAAAGCATTCTCAGCAGTCGCAATTGACCCCGGAACATTATTTACTAACCCCATTGTGCTTGAAAAAAAGATCGATTCACAAGCTGGAACTATTTCCTACGTGTATGCAATCACTCCTGGCCAAAAGCCACATAAAGGATCAGGTCTTGTTGCTGTCTTAACACTCACACCCGTAGCTAACCCGGTCGATGCTAGTGGAAATAAGCTCACACAAACAACTATACAGCTGTCGCCAAAATCTGAAGTATCAGCTGTTGGAGTCGAGAATTCAACATTAAATAGTTCCGCATTTACAAGTGCGTTGACAATTAATTTTCAATAGATTATGAAAATGCTGAAGAAACAAAAAAATATAATTCTTATCAGCATTGTTGTTATTTTTTTGATTGGCTTAAGTGTCATCTTAACATTAGTCAAACAGAGAGCGAATAATCAATCACACGCACAAGCAGCTACAACACTTTCTCTTACTCCGGCAAATACTTCTGTGACCATTAATCAACCCTTCTCTTTAACGGTTAATATAAACCCTGGAACAAACGCCGTTTCACTGGTAACTTTAGATATTACCTATGATTCTACAAAATTTACACCTCCCTCACCTCTTTCAGGTTTTTTTGTTACCAACACCAATACTTTCCCCCAAGTTCTTCAAGGACCTATTCAGGTCGCACCAGGTGAGATAAAAGAAACTGTATCAATTGGTAGCAATCCGGTTAATGCCATCATAGCACCAACGACAATAGGAACAATCACACTTTTACCAATTGCATTGTCGCCAGCAGTATCTAATATTTCATGGGGTACGTCAACAACTGTATTTTCTGTTGCAGCAACTGATAACACTAACGAAAACGTGCTCGCTTCTGCAAATGGAGCATCTATAACAATTAATCCGGCAGCAACAAACACACCTATACCTCCAACGCCTACAAATACACCTACTTCAACTCCGACAAGTACACCTGTCCCACCTACTCCGACACCAACACGAACGCCTACGCCGACCAACACGCCTATCCCAACACCAACACGAACACCTACGCCAACTAGTACACCAATTCCTCCAACGCCGACACCAACACGAACGCCTACGCCAACCAGTACACCTGTGCCACCTACTCCGACACCAACACGAACACCTACGCCGACCAATACGCCTGTGCCAACGAGTACACCAACGCCAACACCGTCGAATAATACATTCGCAGTCACTCTTTTCCTCCATGATATTGGAAATGCAGGTGATGTCGTCAATCAAAACCTTCAGGAAAACATGAACCCGGTTCGAACGACATATCCGTTAACTATTGAACTTGACGATATTAATAATAATCCAATTGTAACGCACACGGGATTAGTTACATGGAACCCTACAACCGGTAACTTCGTAAATCCGAATTTCGACTTTGGCCAAACTATTCCAACAGGAGCAACCTACAATGCAAAAGTCATTGTTCCGGGCTTCTTACATAAACAAGTATCCACAGGTCCTTTCCCAATTCAGTTAGGCCAACTTACTACCTTACAACCACTCTTCTTGACGAATGGAGATATCAATAATGATAACGTGATCGATCTGCTCGATTACAATATCTTCCTTAGCTGCTATAGTGATCTGGCGCCCGCACAACCATCATGCACAACACAACAAAGTGCTGAATCAGATATGAACGATGATGGAGCAGTCAATGGAATCGACTATAATGCTTGGATCCGTGAAGCCTCAAAAGTCTTTGGTCAGTAAAGCATGCAAAATCAAAAGATAGTTCATATCCTGCTTCGAATAAGTATCACGAGCGTATTTCTCTATGCGGCAGTGGGTGCAACCTTACAGCCGAACAATTGGATTGTTTATATTCCCCAAGCTCTTCAAAACATCATTCCTGCGAAATTATTTCTCACTGGCTTTTCGTTCTATCAGCTCCTCTTAAGTATCTGGCTATTGAGTGGATGGAAATCATTTTATGCAGCTTCATTTGCAGCCATTACGTTCTTAGGAATAATAAGCGCAAACTTCATGGCACTTGATATTCTTTTCCGAGATTTTGCTATTTTTTTCGCAGCAGTCGCTTTAGCAGTCGGTTCTTACAAGAGTAATCGTTAAGCATCTAGTAGATACTTGTTCACGGCAAAATGGGTTGATGGTTAGATTTAGTTCTACTGTGAACCTTCTAACAGTCAATCCGTCTGCAGAGGCAATTTCATAATAAATAATGTGCCTCTACCAAGGATACTGGAAACCGCTATCACGCCAGCATGTGCTTTCACAATCTCATGGGTAATATGCAGTCCAACACCAAGCCCTTTATATTCATCTGGTGATACGCCTCTTTCGAAAAGCCCAAATATTCTTTTTTGATTTTCTTTCGATATACCAATTCCATTATCTTTTATCATAAATTCCGCCTGATTGTTACGTTTTCTTAATATAATTTCAATCGGCTTGCGATTGCCATATTTAAGCGCATTTGATAGAAAATTCGCGATTGCTTGTTGGAGCCGAAGTTCATCCCAGTACCCAACAATTGATTCATGTGTATCATAAATAACTGTATAGTTTTCTCGTTCTATTCGTGAAGAGAAGTCAATAAGAACACCTTCTATAACCTTATCTAAATCAACCTGTTCACGTTCAAGTTGTAAGTTGCCTGTAGTGATAAGCGATATGCTAAGCAGATCATTGATCATTTTTGAAAGCCTCTTAGTCTGATTTTCAACACTTTCAAGCATTTTCAGAAGGCTCTCAATAGAAAATTGCGCCAATGAAACACTACGGATATTATGTAACGCTGTTTGTGTCTGGAGCAACATTGAGGTCAATGGGGTTTTCAATTCATGTGAAGCAATGGAAAGGAATTCATCACGTGAACGAATTTCTTTCGCCTGTGCTTGGTTTATAGCCTCAATTTCTGAAATCTTTTTTTTATATTCTTTTTCTCGGCGCAAGTAACTAAAAATCGTATCAGGATGTTTTTTCGTATCAATAAGCATACTTAAAAAGATTCCTTCTAATAAAAAGAGTGCGAGTTGCAATAAGGCTGCTGGTTGCACTATGATGAATGATTTGTAAGGGGGGATAAAAAAATATTCAATTATAATAACGGACAGTACCGTCGAGACGATACCTGGCTTATATCCACCATTCCAGGCATTTAAGGCAATGATGAGAAAGAATAGTAAGGAGAATGTCGTCCTATCAAATGCAGGATCAACAAACAGTATGACAACCAATGTCAAAAGTGGTATGGAGATAGCAAAAAAATAGTCGAGAAGCACTCGGAGAAGAGAATATTTATTTGGAGTGGTATCCGTTTGAAAGAACTGAGAAATCTTCATCATATTTACCCCTATTCCAGTATAGCGCATTCGAGGGTTGTTTGGTATACTATGCAGAACACATGAATATGAAACGAATTCTTGTTGTCGAGGACGACGAAGCGATTAGCAAAGGCATCGGCAATTTCTTAACTGAAAGTAATTATTTAGTGGACTTTGCCACAGATGGAGCACAAGCATTGGAGCAAGTGGAAAGACAAACACCTGATTTAGTTGTGCTTGACTTAGGCCTTCCCAAAATTAGTGGGGAATCAGTCTGTCGCGAAATTAAAAAACAACATCCACAACTACCGGTGATTATTCTCACTGCGAAAATCCACTCAGACGACGTAGTAAGTGGATTTCAATTAGGAGCAGATGATTATATTCGGAAGCCATTTGAACTAGAAGAGCTCATGGCGAGAATTCGAGCTAGATTAAAAAATACGAATGAAGATGAGAAACTGCAAGTGGATGATTTAATCTTAGATCCAACTGCTGTACGTGTGGTTCGAGGGAAAAAAGAAATTATACTGAGTCCACATGAATTCAGATTACTTCATTACCTCATGAGTAATCGAGGAAAAGTTTTGTCGCGAGAAATGATACTAAATAGAGTTTGGCAGTATTCTGAGGATATCGATACACGAGTTGTTGATGTTTACATTGGGTATTTGCGGAAAAAGATAGATGCGCATGCTTCAAAAAAACTCATCACGTCTATCCGCGGATTTGGTTATCTTCTGAAAGATTCTTAATACTCTTACCTCCCTATTACATTAATTTATTGCAATTTATATATCTCTCTCGTATGGTGATTTCATGAGTACGGTTTTTTATCCTTCCTTCTTATCCTCTCATTCTTCTACAAGTTGGTTCAATCTCACAGACAAGGATAATGAGGGAGGCTAAACAGCATACTGTTTGGTGAGAGGTGAAGAAGCTATTTATCCTATTATGAATCTTTTCACAAACACTCTCATCAACTCAATTAAAGCCAAATTTGTCACACTTCCTGAAGAAGAGATCATGTGTGCCCAAAGAAAACATTGGTTAGTGATTGTTGTCCCTATAGTTATATTGTCTATACTCGGGATTGCTGCTTGGATATTGTTAATTATCGTTTCATCATACCTTACTAATTATATTATCGTCCTTCTCCCGAGTGCTGTACTCATTACATTGATTAGCTTGAGCATCGCTCTGCGGTCCTTCATAGACTGGTACTACAATATATATGTTATCACTAATAGAAAAATCCTCACTATCTCCTACAGTCCATTAACCTCACATAAAATTAATGAGATATTGCTTGATCAAGTAAAAGCTACGGAAATTGATACGAAAATAGACGGCATCCTTAATGAACTGTTAAACATTGGACATGTCTTTGTTACCTTTGACCGACCGACACATGGGGAAGAACTTATGTTTTCCTATGTGAAAAATCCCAATAAAATTGAAACCTATCTCCAGAATGCGCTCTATCATGCGCCCTCACAAAACCATAATGGTAATCAACAGAAGCGAGCAATGAAACTCCCGTCCATAGTCTTATATAGTAAAGATAAACGTCATATAGGAAAATGGACAAGGTTATTTGGGACCTTGGGAAGGTAACAATATGAATCAAGAAATTAGCACTCTTATTTCTTTATTACTTATAATCATATCAGCAATCTTAGCTTGCTATAATCTCCTCTATGCATACCGCGTTAAATCCGCCCGAGAGAAAATAGGCATTGATCTACCAGGGGTAATAAGCAAGCTATTTATACTCACCACCTTCCTTTCCTTTGTCCTGATGGCTATTTCAGTCATTATTTTTATTCTCTCTCTTTTTTCATTATAAGTTAATAGGGTTTGGAAGGACTACTAGTTGGAAGATTGTATTTCTGCAAGTTTAATACTAATCGTTACATTTTCCCAATCTTTTTCGCACTGTACTCTGTGAACCAGATGTGGCCATCGGACCCCTTTGTAATATCATAAACACCACTTGTAGCTGCCGGAATTGGGTATTGAGTAAGGGTGCCGCTGGTTGTCATCTTACCAATCGAATTTGTCATGCCCATTGTAAACCAAAGATTGCCATCAGATCCAGTCGTGATATTACTAATACCACTTACGCCAATCGGGTATTCGGTAAGGGTGCCGCTTGTCGTCATCTTACCAATCTTACCGAAAGCCTCGACGAACCACAAGTTGCCATCTGGCCCGCTCGTGATACCGTAAGGCTGTGCGTCTGGGCGAGGAAGAGGGTATTCAGTAAAGGTGCCACTGGTCGTCATCTTACCAATGCTACTGGTTTCTTTTTGCGTAAACGGATCTCGAGAATATATGGTAAACCAGAGATTACCATCAGGGCCACTTGTAATATCATATGGATCAATATCTGCATTCGGCAGGCCGTATTCGGTAACAATGCCATTTGTCGTTATCTTACCAATCCTATTCGTACCAGTATGATTACCACCATACTCAGTAAACCAGATATTGCCATCTGGTCCGCTCGTGATACTCATAGGGCTACTGACGAGTGTTGGGATGGCATAAGATGTAAGAAAGGTGCCACTGGTCGTCATTTTAGCAATCTTATTGTTTACGCCATCACTTGCTACTTCAATGAACCACAAGTTACCATCTGGCCCACTTGTAATATCAAAAGGACCGCTTGCTATTGGAATAGGGTATTCGGTGAGTGTACCGCTGGTCGTCATCTTACCAATCATATTGCCACCTCTGCCAAGACCTTCTGTGAACCATAGATTGCCATCTGGTCCACTCGTAATATCAAGTGGGAAATTTGCATGATATTCGGAAACAGCAGCTGGTGTAGTCATAGATGTAGGAGTAGGTAAACCTGTTGGCGTAATTGTCCCCATGGCAATTGCGTTCAGTTGTAACGTACTTTTCCCTGGTTCTCCAGCCACAGATACCGGGACATATTCTATAGATGACATAGTCGGAGTAATCGCTACCTGTGGAGGTGACTCAATTCCTGCATCTCCACCACTTAATCCAACCGCCCCTGCGACAATTGTTCCGAATAATAAAAGTATGTAAAATATACTCATCTTCCTTTTATCATAACGAACTGTTACATCTCAAGCAACTAAAGAAAGTAATAATACTTTTGAATTATCATTTTTATCGCTATTGTGTATATAATAAAAGAGTGGAAAACATAAAGTTACATAAAAAAATATATAGTATAATCGCAGCGATTATTCTTATACTGATAATTTTATTCTTATTCTTCGCAAATATGAATAAGAATAATGCAAATCCTTCAAATATACTAACGCCAACAATTACATCGGCTCTCATGCAACCGTCTCCAACCAAAATAGATATAGATAATTTCCCAAGAGCTAGTATTGACAATATCTCTTATGCATATCCGAATAATTGGCAAATAATTACTCAAAACATTTTAGGCGGGGGTAATAATATCGAATACGTCAATTCTTCCTCTCGAGATACGCATCAACCTGAATTGACCATACAAGTCGTGCCTCAAAATAGTACGCAACCGATAGATCAACTAGCAGCCAACGTTAAAACAACATTTAATCTGACAAGTATTAATACGACATTTCGTGGCATTCCTGCTATTCAAGTAGATGGAAACATTAATTTGCAAACTATGGATGAAAAAATACACTATACCATTTACAAAAAGTTTATTTATTTCACGTATAAAAACAATGTATATGTAATTATATACTCGTATCAGATATTACCTAACCAAACCTATAATAAAACATACTTTGAAAATTTGCTTGCAGGATTACAACTTCAATAGATCATTGAGCAAATACTCCCCCCCATTCTACAGCTGTAAAGCCAACTCGAGGAGGAATTGGTGGATAGACAATTCCATTTGCAGAATACCCATGAGGTACTATTTTAAAGTAAAGATTAAATTGGATAAATGTATCAGGCCGAGGAGAAATATCTATATGATCTATCTTGTCTTTTACAGCCGGATCAATAATTCCAATATAGACTGATGAATTTTCAGGGATATCTGAAAGTCTCTCTTTCCAATAATCACGCAATTCTGCTGCTTCAGAAGGAAGCAAGCCTAAATGGAGGGCAATTGAATACAAACTAAATGGCAGATCGTTCTTTTCAACAACCAGTCCGTTCTTTGGTTCTATATTAAGATCTGTAAATGTCGCAGATTCATAATATAGCTCCTTATACCAATTACCGTGATACTGCATTTCTCCATTAGGGCTAGCTAATATATGTTGCCATCCTTTATTTGTGTATTCTGGAATACTTGTGGTTATACTTCCTGGAATTTTAAGCGTCACATTCACGTATGTATCTTGAGTCGGATAGAGATAAATAACCGGTTTTGCATCGCATACTTCTACCCCTGAAGAATTTTTCTGACTAGCATATGGACAGCATGGTGTACTAGCTGAAGGAGTTTGATCTAATACACAGCACTGACCCGTTGCCAACCCAAACTGACTCCCAGCAGCTCCGCAAACAGTCTGCGCTGGACCACCTTGTGCTGCCGGAGGTGGCGGGACAGGAGTCGGGGTGGGCGTTACTGTCGCGATTATAAAGCTGTTTAATTGTAGATTATTCTGACCAGGCGCTGAGGTAGTGGTCACTGGAACCAACTGAGACATTGGCGTTGGTATTACTGTCGTCGGGGATGGATCGATGAAATTTGTGGCCGAAAGATCTGAAACTCCGCCGCTAAGCTGGATAGCACCGCCAATGACCGTGGCAAATAATAAAAGTATATAAAATATCCCCATCTCTCTCTTATCATAACGAAATGAAGGATAAGATGGCAAATGGTTATCCTACGAATAAAGAGATAATAGTGGCGATACCTGAAATTGCCATAATGCCAGTAATGTACCAGCCTAGCGCAGCGGTCAGTGATCCATTTACTCTATCCTTCACAACCTTTTTATTACTCGTCATATGCACAATTAAAAACAAGATAAGTGGTGCAACCAACCCATTCAAGACGGCTGAATAAATCAACATTTTTATCGGATCAATGCCGAGAAAATTAATTGCTAAGCCAATCAGCATAGCGAGAATAATCACACCATAAAAAGCCCGCGCCTGATGGAGCTTACGGTACAGTCCTGAACGAAAATTAAAGCTTTCCGCGATCGTATAAGCAGCAGATCCTGCCAAAATAGGCACAGCCAAAAGCCCCATCCCAACGATACCGAGGGCGAAAAGAAAAAAGGCAAAATTACCCGCGAGAGGACGCAGTGCTGCTGCGGCATCGGCAGCTGATGTGATATTTGTAATGCCGTGGGTATACAGCACAGCTGCACATGTCGCGATGACGAAATACATAACTGAATTTGATAAAAACATACCTGTCCAGACATCAATACGCATCTTTTTAATTTCTTTATTCGTTACTTCACCTTGACGAAGCCTGATCGATGTTTTTCCATGCAAAATTTCCTCTTCTACTTCATGCGACGTCTGCCAAAAGAAAAGATAGGGTGAAATTGTCGTTCCTAAAATACCGGTAATGAGAAATAACTGATCTTTAGATGGCGTAATTGACGGAATAATACTATGCTTCAATAATTGAAGATAATTAATATGTACAATAAATGCAGTGCCCACATAAGAGAAAAGCACCAGCACCAAGTACTTCAGATATTTGGCATACTGTTCATAGGATGTAAATATTTGAAGGATAAGACAAAAGAAGGTAAAGGCAATAGTCAAAAACCAAAATGGCACCTGAGGTGTAATTAATTGCACTGCTTTGCCCATCGCACCAATATCCGCGCCAATATTCAAGGTATTCGCGATAAATAATAATATAGAACAGGTATATAGCACCCATTTGGGATAATTAATTCTGATATTTCCTGCTAACCCTCTCCCCGTCATAAGACCAATTCGGGCACACATTTCCTGTACAATCGCCATCAGAGGAAATGTAAAAGCAGCTAACCAAATAAGCTGGAAACCATATTGCGCGCCGGTCTGTGAATATGTAGCAATACCTGACGGATCATCATCGGCTGCACCAGTTATGAATCCTGGTCCCAGATTAAGCCAAAAATTATGCGCGCGCTTCACTTGCTCAAGTTCATAGGTTCCTTTTCCCAGTTTCTTCGTCACATCAATTCCTTTTTCTAGTACAACTGAAGGGGCAGAAAGAACTTCTTCTAAATTTTTTTCCATACTATCATTAAGAAGGATTTTTATCATTCATGCAATAGGAAAAGAGCGACAATTTTCAGGTCTCAATTTCTAATTTTTAATGAGTTATCTATATCAATGATGCAATTTTTAAAACATTTTTACATTGTAGCTTGACTGAAGATTGATAATTGTAAATTGAAAATTTTATTTTAGTTCGTTGTCGCCGAAGAAGATGCAGAAGAAGTGGTAGGTGTAGGAACAGGAGTATTGGTGGGTGTCGGTGATGTCACAGGATTATTTGCTCCAGTATAGGTAAAATCTCGCGTCAATGCTGTGGTATCACTTGAAACAGTACTATTTACACGAAGCTGAAATTGTATATTTCCATTCGGCAAATTATACAAACATGGCGTATCAGTACTATACGCAGACCATGATGCTCCGTTATTTATACTATATGACCAAACTACCGGACAATAATTGGTATTCGGATAAGAAATCGAAATACATACAGGATTATCCCGTACATTTTGTCCTTCCGTTGGCGAACTAATAACGACGGGGCCAACTACTTTCTGACAGGCTTGTGGTGTTGGTGAAGCTGCCGCAGCAGACGATTGATTTGAACTATTATTACCCGGGACAACGATGATTTGTGGCGCAGAAGTCATGGTGGGTTTCGTTGCAGCTGGCGCTGGAGTTCGATTGAGATTATTTAGATTCAATATAATAGCTGTGAGTAACACTGGCAAAGTTAAAAGACCAGCTAAGTAATCTAAATGCATTTTACGCAGCCGTAATCGTTCAAATCGCTTAATCGCCACTTTCATCCTGGCAAGCTTTTGTTTCATTTTCTCCATACTTCTATTTTATACTTCTTTGCCTTAAAATTACAAATATGTGTATAATATACTATGCTTATGACATTAGAAGAAAAGAAAGCTAAAGTAAAAGAGATATTAAAACATTTATACAAACTCTATCCTAATCCAAAAACTGCCTTATATTACACCACTCCATTCGAACTTCTTATTGCAACAATGTTATCTGCACAAACGACTGATAAATTAGTCAATACAATTACACCACATCTTTTCAAAAAATATCCCTCACCCAAAGCTTTCGCAGATGCGACTATTGCAGAAATAGATATGGAGATAGCAAAAGTAAATTTCCACAATAATAAAGCCAAAAATATTCATGCAACAGCGAAAATAATTGCTGAACAATATAATGGCAAAATTCCCGAAACTATGGAAGAACTCGATGCACTGCCAGGAGTCGCGAGAAAAACAGCTAATGTGGTTTTAGGAAATGCCTTTCACAAAGCCGAAGGCGTCGTCGTCGATACGCATGTCATGCGTTTAGCACAAAAGTTTGGTCTGACAAATGATAAAACGCCGGAGAAAATTGAACAAGACCTTATGCAAATTGTCCCCAAAGAGAAGTGGATTGATTTCTCGCATTTACTGATTAATTTGGGCCGTGAATATTGTCTA
>Ga0105240_10013467_pt1 | contig 11233 bp, 11 predicted proteins | sample KBSC54metaG_FD_80426 | JGI IMG/M metagenome (GOLD analysis project Ga0105240, IMG submission 80426) | Corn rhizosphere microbial communities from Kellogg Biological Station, Michigan, USA - KBS C5-4 metaG | ecosystem: Host-associated > Plants > Roots > Rhizosphere > Soil | place: Michigan, USA...
AAAAATTTTCATGGCAATAAAAAATAAACCTTCGCAACCAGCGCTGAGGGCAAATCAGGGACTCAGGGGCGCATGAAATTCCTGTGGCTAGAATTGTTCCCCGGCTATTTCCGGGCCACCGCCCAATCGTAAAGCGCCACCGCCTGATCGATGGGCTCTTTCTCATCCTCCGGCAGAAGGAAGCGGTCCTTGACCAGCTGCTGGGCGGCGATCATCGCCTTGGCGATATAGGCATCGCGATTGGGATAAAGCTCGGCGACCGACGGCCGCGAATCCTGAGCCGCCAGCCGCTCCTCCTTGGTGCGCGCGAAGGGATGAAAAGAACCCATCTCGCCGAACAATTGATCGGGGCGCCCGATCGCGGGATCGCGGAAATTCCAGCCGCCATATGTGCCCACCGGCGCCGCGATGGCGGGAAGATGAATGCCGGCCTTGCTGTTGCCGCCCTGGTCCACCGCAGGGACAAGGTTGACATAGATCTGACCCACCTTCGGAGGCTCGTTGAGGACGATGCCCTTGCTCCATTCCGGCCCGAAATCCAGCCGGTAGGTTTTGACATGTGGAACCGGGAACGGCACGCCGGGGATCTTGGGCCAGCCTGCCTTTTCGGTCAGCACCAGGGTGCCGTCGGCGATATGGGGAATGCGACTATCGGGCGGCAAAGTGCCGTTCACCACCCATTGGTCCAGATTCCGCAAAAGCGCCCGGGTGATCGGATTGCGGATCACGGGGTTGTTCAACCCCTCCGCGCCTTTGGCCTTCACTGGCGGGAAGGGACCAAAAGCATGCGGCCCCGAAGCGATGAAATAGATCCGGGAGTCCGGCGGCGGCGCGATATCGTGCGTGCCGGTGACATCGGTGTGGATCAAGGAGCCGGCGCGATTGAAATATTCCGAGTTGCTGAAGATGTGGAACAGCTTGGGCCGCACATGATGGGCCTCGGCATTGCCCAGAAGCGAATCCGTCTTGCCGGTGACGGGATCGGTCTCGACCCCGTCGGTAAAGGGGAACATGTCCACCGGATAAAAGAAGTCGAAGAATTCTTCCGCGTCGCGTGAGGCTTGGCCGAAGCGATAGTTGAAGGAGCCGCGCCCGGCGCCCCCTACCTCGTCGATCACGCCGTCAAAGACTTTGCGGTTCTGTTCGTCTTCGTTGAAGCCTTCATAGAGGAATTGCCTCAGATACCGCCCGCTCTGCGACACGCCCCAGCTATAGGCGTATTTGAGGCCATGCATGGGATTGGCCTCGCTCTGGTCGTGCTTCAAGAAGCTCACCAGGTCGCGCAGGCCCGCCAACCCCGTCCCCACCACGCGAGGATCCCGCGCGCGATAGACCACATCGTAGATGCGCCCCAGTTGGAAGCCACCGTCCAGCGACACGGCGGCGTCGTCCGTGAAATGCCATTTCGAACGGGGAATGACCGTGGGCTTGTTGGCGGCATTGTCCCTGACCGTCATCACATTGTCGGAACTGTCGGGATCGTCGATCGGGTAGGCGGAGTGATTGCGATCCGCCAAGGACTGGGTGGGAGAATCGTCATTGGGCACAAAATTGCCCCTGACCAGCCCCGTGATCTTGCGGCCATGATCCGTGGCGATGGGCATGGTCATGCGCATCTGGCCGCCCGGCACGTCCCACTGCCAGCCCATCCAAAGCAGCGTATAGCCCTGGTTCATCAGGGTGCCGTCGCCATATTCCTCCGCGGTGGTGGGATCCTTGCTAGCCTTGGCTTTCTGGAAAGTCTGCAGCATGGCCTTGCCACCGCGATTGCCCACCTCGTCGAACAGCCGGCCATTGCCGCGCGTCGCATCCACCGGCTTCAGCAGGAAGAAATCGGCGCTGAATTCGACTTCGCCTTTGGCGTTTCTGGGCGCCAGATCGAGATCGACGATCTTCTTATTGATGGCCGCTTTGGGATCGAGTGCAAAATCGACTTTGCCGACCAGCTTTTCATAAGCCCCGGCGCGGCCGAAGGGCTTACCGGCCAGAACAGCTTCGCGGCGCTCGATGTGGAGCTTGAGCACCCGCGCCTCTGCGGAACTCGCCAGCAGGGCGATAGCGCAGACGCTTATCGCAAGCCGCTTCAGGATCATCCGAACCCCTTATCCAAACGCCTAGCTACGGGACTATAACGGATCGGTAAGATTTCAGAAGGCGTCCTCGATGGGCTTCGCTTTGGGGCTGAGGAAATCCACGGCAAAATGGCTGCCAGCCCCGCGAATTTCTGCCGCGACGCCGAAGATATTGCGGATCAGGGCGCCGTCGAGCGCGCCTTCGCCCGCGACCCGGCCGTCTTTCAAGGCCAGAACGCGGTTGGCATAGCGCCCGGCCAGGGTGAGATCATGCAAAGAGGCGATCACCGCATGGCCGGAAGCTGCCCAGGCGGAAAGCCGGGCCATGGCGGTGAAGGCATGGACGGGATCGAGACCGGTCACCGGTTCATCCACGATCAGCACGTCCGGATTTCCCACCATGGCGCGGCCCAGCATGGCGCGCGCAAATTCACCGCCTGACAACGTCGTGACCGGCTGTTCGCGCCGCTCCACCAGATCGTGATCCGCCAGCGCCTTGGCAATCCCATCCTCGAACCAGCCAGGCAGCGGCCCCAAAGCCGGCAGGTGCGCCGTCAATCCCAGCGCCACCAGCCGCTCGACCGACAACGGCCATTCGCAAAGGGGATTTTGCGGCAGATAAGCCCGCCGTCGCGCCAGCGTTTTTTTGGGGATCTTTGGCAGCGGCACGCCGTCCAGGCTGATCATGCCTTTGGCCGGCGCGATAAGACCGGCCAGTGCCGACAGCAAGGTGGATTTGCCTGCGCCATTGGGTCCGATCACGGCCAGGAATTCACCGGGGCCCGCCATCAGCGAAATGTCGCGCAGGATGGCGCGGCCGCCTTTGTTCACATCAATATGCTCGGCCAGGAGCACACTCATGGTGCAGTCCTTTTCAGCCGCAGCACCAGCCAAAAGAAGAAAGGCGTGCCCACGAGACTGGTGAAGACGCCCAGCTTCAGTTCCGGACCAAGATGAATCTCCCGCGCCGCGATGTCGGCGATGAGAAGCAGCAGCGCGCCGCCGAGCGTTGCCGGCAAGAGAATCCGGCTGGGCTGGTAACCGACAAAGGGCCTCGCCAGATGCGGGGCCACCAGGCCGATGAACCCGATCGCGCCGGTGACGGAGGTGGCCGCGCCTACTGCCAATGCCGTGCCGGCAATGGCCGCGATGCGCAGCCGGGTGAGATCGACACCCAGGCTCTCCGCCTGCGCTTCACCCAGGCTCAAGGCGTCCAACGCCTGGCCGGTGACCGCGAGCAGCCCGCCGCCAATTACGATGAAAGGCAGGATCAGCCAGACTTGGGCCCAGCTCTTGTCGGCCAAGGAGCCCAAGAGCCAATTCATGATCTCATAGGCGGCATAGGGATTGGGCGCGAAGTTCAGCGCCAAGGCGATACCGGCGGCAGTCAGGCTTGATACGGCAGCACCCGCCAGCACCAAGGTGATGGTGCCGCCGCCCTGTCCCAGGCCGAAGGTCAACAAGCACGCAACCAACGCGCCCGCGAGCCCCAGTACCGGACCCGTCACGCCGGAGATGGCAGTGACGCCGAAATAGATCGCCAGCACTGCGCCCAGTGCGGCGCCGGTGGAAACGCCAAGCAAACCCGGTTCGGCGAGAGGATTGCGCGTCAGGCCTTGCAGCACCGCGCCGGAAAGACCGAGTGCGCTTCCCACCAGCAGCGCCAGCACCGCGCGCGGCAAACGGATATCCATCACGATCATGGAGGCCAAGGCATCCTGGCCGGAAAGAATCTGTTGCGGCGAAAGCCAGACCCGTCCGGCGAGAAGCGAAAGCGCAAAGGCGACGACAAGCAGAATCGCCAGAAACACGGACAGGCGCCTCATGGCACGCCGCCCGGACGGGACATTGCAGCCTCGATCTGGTGGCGCAGCGCCATCGCCGCCATGGCGCTCTCAGGCACGCCGCAATTGAGATAAGCCGCCGGATAGACGATGCGCCGGTTGCCGTAGAGCTTCAGCAGCAAAGGATGCGCATTCTGATCCATGCGCAGACTGGGCGTATCGATATAATCATCGCCATAGGCCAGCACATCCGGTTTGGCCGCGATTAGGCCTTCGACATCGGTATAACCATCCTCGGCCGCGATATCGACGCCACCTGCCGCTTCCAGTACCGCATTGAACAGGGTCGAGCGGCCCGGCACAAAACCACCACCGCCCCAGCCCATGACGCGGATAGGATGTGGAGGCTTGCTCGCCGCCAAGGTACGTAGCGTTTGGTCCATCTGCGCGATCAAGGCCTCGGCTTTTTCCGGCTCTCCCACAGCCCGCCCGACCGCTCTGGTGACAGCGCGTATCTGCGTGAAATTTTCCGCCGGCGGCACTTCCACCACGCGCGCGCCGCTTCGCGCCAGGAGGGCGCGCATTTCGGGTGCGGTGAAGCTGTCGGTGAGAACCAGGTCCGGCCGTGTCGCCAGCACTTCTTCCGGACTGTTGTGATTGATAGGAATGCGGGCGGCCTGTGGCCACAATTTCAGGGCCGCCTTTTCCCGCGACAGAAAGGTCACCGAGGCAATGCGTGAGGCTGGCGCCAGATCCATCAGCAGCTCGTCGGTGCAGATTTTGAGCGACATGATGCGATGCGGAACAGCTGCGGAGGAAGTAGGCGCGGCCATTCCCTGCCCCGTTGCCAGGAACAGAAGAAAAGCTGCGCCCAATCTTCGCATCAATTAAGGCCTCGCATCATTTAGAAGCTCGCTTTGATTCCCGCATAGGCTCCGATTCCGGGCCCCTGGAAGCCCACCGGATTCTCATAACGCTTGTCGAACAGATTGTTGATTCGTCCCGTCAGAGCCAGAGTGTCGGTCAGGGCATAAGAGGCCGCAAGGTCCATTGTCCAATAGGAATGAGAGTTCACCCGCGACACCGAGAAGTCACGGCTGCCGTCGATCCAGCTTCCGACATACAGCAGACTGGCATCCAGGCTGAGTTTTTCCAGGGCCTGCCAGGTTGCATCGGCGGTGAACTTGTTCTTGGGCCTGCGCACCAACTCCTGGTGCAAATCGGCGTCCTGCGCCTCGGTGTAGGTATAGTCCGCCCGCAGCTTCAACGTGTCGAAAGGCTGCCAGGCGAGATACGCTTCGATGCCCTCGGTGCGGGCATGACCGATATTGACGTCGGTGGAGAAAGTCACCGGATCGGTTTCGATCAAATTCTTGATGTTATTGTGGAACCAGGTGACGCCGCCGGTGACACCGCCGATGCTTTGATCGGCGCCCACATCGTAACCTGTGCTGGTCTCCGGCTTGAGATTGGGATTGGCGAAGAAGAAGAATGCCGGGAAGCTCAGGAACAATTGCTCCAGCGACGGCGCCTTGAAGCCGGTGCCGTAGCTGGCGTGCAGCCGCGTACCCGTCTCCTTCAGCGCCAGCACCGGGGCAACATGCCAGGTGGTCCTGGTACCGAAACGACTATTGTCGTCATAACGCACACTGATGCTGTTGTGGAAATCCACGCCGCCCCCGAAAAGATCTGTCACGCTGGATTGCAGTTCGCCAAAGCCGGCATTGGTGGTGATGCCCGTCGAAAGCGGCACATGAATGGCATCGCGCCCGGTCTCGGCGCCCAAGACCACCACCTCGCCTTCCAGAATCTCCACCTGCCCTTGCCAGTCCAGCTTGATACGATCGCCCGATGAGGGAATGGGGCCGTTGTTGGGATCCATGTCACTGGTAACGGTACTGGAATAGCTGAGGCCCAAGGTCTGGTCGAAGGGACCAAGCACCAAATGCGCCGTGCCGCGTGCGTCATAGCTCAGTGTATCGATGCGGGTCTGCAGCGGCGACGGGACGAAGGAAAAGGTGGCGGGATCGAACGCATCGCCGGTCACACGCGACAGGCTGTTGCTGTAGCGGCCGGTAAAACCCATATCGAAATTTTCCGTGAGGTCATAACCCAGCTTGGTCGAAGCAGTGACATTGTCGAAATAATCGTCCTTGCGCACCTGACCCGGCGGCAAAAGATTAAGTGGCGTCAGCGGGGTCGCCCCGGCATGGAGATGCGCCAGGCTGGCGCGATAATGAAAGGCATCCTCAGAGCCGCTGACGGTGGCGCTCTGATTGAATGTGTCGAAGCTGCCGCCTTCGGCTTCGGCGGTCAGCGACAAGGGGCCGTTGCCAGATTTGGTGATGATGTTGATCACTCCGCCAATGGCGTCGGAGCCGTAAAGGCCGGATTGCGGTCCCCTGAGCACTTCGACCCGGGCGATGTCGGCGCTGTTGAATTTGCCGAAATCATAGGCGCCAATGGGATTGGAGGGATCGGAGACATCGATGCCATCGACCAGCACTTTGGTATGGTTGGAATTGGTGCCGCGCATGAACAGCGAAGCCTGTCCGCCCTCGCCGCCCGTCTGAACGACATTGAGCCCCGGCACGTCGCGCAGCACGTCCGGCAGCGAGCGCTGCTGGCGCCGATCGATGTCCACCGCATCGATCACGGTGATGGCGGTCGCCACCTGGTCGAGCGGCGTGGCAATCCGCGTGGCGCTGACCACCACGCTTTCGGGCGGCACGCCGAGATTGCTTTCGCTTTGCGCCAAGGCCGCGCCGGACAAAATGGCCAGCGCCGCGCCGGAAAGAAGAAAAGTTTTCAACATGAGGTCTCCTGAAGGGGTTCAGGAGCCGGCACGGCGGATCGGAATTGAGAAAAATCAATAATGCCCCGCGACGACTCCAAGCATGTCGCCGCAACGGTTCACCCCGTAATTCTCGGCGCACCCCGGCCGAAAACTGGACGACAGTGCGAGGCAGGTTTCCTGGCTCCCGGGTCACCGCCCCTGCCCGCCTTCCCGATCCATGACGGATCAGTGGCAATTGGACGAAGGCTCGCCGGTTACAGTTGCGGGGGCAGCCGCGGTGTCACACCGCGTTCCCTACACCTTGCACCTGGCGGCAGCTTTTGCGCCAAGCGGGTGGCAAAAGCAACCGCGGGAACGTCATGCACAAAACACACCCCCTCCGTCTCTTTCGCACAGATGCTCAGAGACACCTCCCCCTCCAGCGCGCTGACGCGCGCGAGGGGGAGGTGCCCCCACTTGTCGCAGGGATTTTGGCCGCTACCCGCGCCAAGGCCTTTGCGTTAGGCTCCGGCGGATTTTCCGAAACCCAAAAAGAGAGGTGTCCCATGCCGCTGCAGATCAACGACGTCGCGCCGAATTTCACGGCCGATACCACGGAAGGCAAAATCGATTTCTATGAATGGGCCGGCAACAATTGGGTGGTGCTGTTCTCGCATCCCAAAGATTTCACGCCGGTCTGCACCACCGAGCTCGGCCGTGTCGCCAAGCTCAAGCCCGAATTCGACAAGCGCGGCGTCAAAGTGATCGGCCTTTCCGTCGATCCGGTAGAGAACCATGGCAAATGGGCGGCCGACATCGCCGAGACGCAAGGCATGGGTCCCAACTATCCCATGATCGGCGACACTGACCTCAAAGTGTCCAAGCTTTATGGCATGCTGCCCGCCGACACGGCCGGGACTTCCGAAGGCCGCACGCCGGCCAACAACGCCACAGTGCGCAACGTCTTCATCATCAGCCCGGACAAAAAAATCCAGCTCTTGATCGTCTATCCCATGACCACGGGCCGCAATTTCGATGAGATCATTCGCGTGATCGACTCCATGCAGCTCACCGCCAAGCACAAGGTGGCGACGCCGGTGGACTGGAAACAAGGCGACGACGTGATCATCACGGGCGCGGTCAGCAACGAGGAAGCCAATACGCTCTTCCCGGGCTACAAGACCCATAAGCCTTATCTTCGGACCACCAAGCAGCCGGTTTAAGACACCCCCTCCGGCCTTCGCAGCTTTCTTTGGCGCCCCGGCTCTCGCCTACGCGCTGCAAGCGCTGCTACGTTCGTACGCTGCCGCTACTCACCCTCCCCGCCAGCATGCTCTTCTGCATGCGCGGGGGAGGCAGGTCCTGGCCTAGACGGAAAAAGAAGGCCGGACGCCAGAAGCGTCCGGCCTCTTCATTTATCTAATGACGCTTGAAATACTGAACATCGCGTTCGTGCTTTTCCGCCGCCGCGCGACTCTTGAAAGTTCCGAGATTGCGCCGCTTGCCGGTCTTGGGATTTTTCTTGCGGGAATAGAGCCGGTATTCGCCGGACGCCAGTTTGCGGATCATGCTTCCTCTCAATCTCTCCCTTTACGAACAACGCACAGGCCGCTGAGAAGCTGCTACCCGGCACGATCTGTGGCAGGATCGGGTCCCATGACCAAACCCGAAGACAGCAAGCCTGAAGACACCAAACCCGAAGACACTAAGCCTGAAGATTGCGGCATCGTCTCGACCGCGCTGCCCAGCCGTGAAGACGCCCGCGGCATTGCCCGCATTCTGCTGGCGGAGAAATTGGCGGCCTGTGTCCAGCTGCTGGATATGGAGAGCCATTATGTCTGGCAGGGCGCGACCATGGCCGAGCCGGAAGTGATGCTTCTGACCAAAACCCGCACCGCACTTTTTGAACCCGTGATCGCGCGCATCAAGGCGCTGCATCCTTATGAGCTGCCCGAAATCGTGGCCCAGCCTTTCATGGCGGGCTCTGCGCCCTATCTCGCCTGGATCGCGGACAGCACGGAGGAGCATCGGCCAGGAAAAGTGTGACGCGTCGGAACGACGCGGAACGGTTTTCCGAGCGGCGCCCGAGGCGCCAACAAACCATTGGGCGCATTCCCGCCCAGCCGTGCGACCAAAATGCTATAGAGGGGCGATCCGGCATAGTGCCGGCGTGAAGAGAAGGCACCATGCATCAACGCAATCCCGCCGAACGCTTGCTCGAAGCGCTGCTGTTCCATTCCCGCTGGCTGCTCGCGCCCTTTTATCTAGGTCTGGTGCTGGCGCTTGTGATGCTGCTGTCGGCCTTCGTGGGAGAACTCTGGCATGCGCTGCAAGGCCTCTCAGACGCTACGCCAGAGGAAGTCATTCTGGCGGTCTTGTCGCTGATCGATCTGTCGCTGGCGGGCAATCTGGTGGTGATCGTGATCTTCTCCGGCTACGAGAATTTCGTTTCCAAGATCGACACCGAAGGCAGCGAAGACCGGCCGACCTGGATGGGCACGCTCGATTTCTCCGGCCTCAAGATGAAGCTGATCGGCTCTATCGTGGCGATCTCCGCCATTTCGCTGTTGCGCGCCTTTATGACCTTGACCGAAACCGATGTGCCGTTCGACGGAGAGCGCGTCCGCTGGCTGGTAATCCTGCATCTGACCTTCGTGGTCTCGGGCCTGTTGTTTGCGGCCATGGATTGGGTGGCGGACCGGGCACACAGCCATCCGAACGTGTCATGAGCCCGCCCAAGATCATTGCGGATGTGATTGCCGCCGTGAATAAAGGCGAAACCGACGCCTTTCTCGATCTCTTCGCCGCGGATGGCGCGGTCGATGATTGGGGCTCGATTTATCGCGGGCGCGCGGAGATCAAAAACTGGTCCGACGCGAACTGATCGGCGTCAAGGCGCATTTCACGCTGCGATCGGCGGAACAGCACGGCGATAAAGTCAGCACGATGGTGGAGGTGGGCGGCCAGGGCTTTACCGGGCCAAGCCGGTTCGTTTTCACGCTGGCCGGGGACCGCATTCATCTCATGCAAATCACGGGTAGCTAAGCCGGCACTTTCCTTCCGCCGGGCTTTGACCGAAAATGCCGCCCCTCTGACACAAACACACGTACAATCAAATACTTAAGGCACGAGCATGCTGCTCCTGATCGATAATTATGACAGCTTCACCTACAATCTGTTCCACTTCCTGGGTGAATTGGGCGCAGATGTTCGGGTGGAGCGGAATGACGCCCTGACGGCGGATCAGGCTTTGGCCCTCAAGCCGCAAGGCATCGTACTGTCGCCGGGGCCTTGCACGCCGAACGAAGCGGGCATCTGTCTGGAGCTGATCGAAAAGGCCAAAGGCGAGGTCCCCATCCTGGGTGTCTGTCTCGGCCATCAAGCCATCGGCCAAGCCTATGGCGGCAGGGTGGTGCGGGCGCCCGAGCCAATGCACGGAAAATTGTCGCGCGTGCACCATACCGGCAAATCGGTGTTTCGCGGTCTCAACAATGATTTCAATGCAACCCGCTATCATTCGCTCACCATCGCGCCGGAAAGCTTGCCCGAAAGTTTGGAAGTCACCGCCCGCAGCGAGGATGGCGTCATCCAGGGCGTGATGCACAAATCCCATCCCGTCCATGGCGTGCAATTCCACCCCGAAAGCATCGCCTCCGAAAACGGTCATGCGCTTCTCGCCAATTTTCTCGCGCTGGCGCGATGACGGAGCTTTTCGATCTCAAGCGCCTGGCGGAAACGCCGCTCACCGCAGAGGAAGCCGCGCGCATCTTCGGCGAGCTGTTGAGCGGCCGCGCCAGCGACGATGAGATCAGGGCGTTTCTGATCGCCCTGTCGGCGCGAAAGCCGGCGATCTCGGAATTCGTCGGTGCGGTCGAGGCGATGCGCGTCCAGATGCGCGGCATCACCGCGCCACCGCTTGCCATCGATCTGTGCGGCACGGGCGGCGACGGGCTGGGCACTCTCAACATCTCCACTGCGGTCTCCTTTGTGGTGGCAGCAGCGGGCGTGCCCGTAGCCAAGCATGGCAACCGCTCCATGTCGTCCAAAAGCGGTGCCGCCGACATCCTGGAAGCGCTGGGGGTGAAGATCGATCTGCCGCCACTATTGGCGGAGCGGGTTTTGCGCGAGACCGGCATCGTCTTCCTCTTCGCCCAGACGCATCATCCGGCCATGCGCCATGTCGCCGCCGCGCGCCGCGCCATCGGCAAACGCACCATCTTCAATCTGTTGGGTCCGATGGCGAGCCCGGCCCGGGTCAAGCGCCAATTGGTCGGCGTCTTCGCGGAAGAATGGCTGATGCCCTATGCCGAGGCGCTCAAGGCGCTGGGCACCGAGCGGGCCATGGTGGTGCATGGCGCCGACGGGCTGGACGAACTCACCACTACCGATGTCACCTATGTCGCCACGCTGAAGAACGGCGTCGTCATCCGCTCCGAGATCGCGCCGGAGGATGCAGGCCTCAAGCGCGTCCGCATGGTAGATCTGCAAGGCGGCACCGCGTCCGAGAATGCCGAGGCGCTCAAAGCGCTGTTTGCCGGTCAGGAAGGCGCCTATCGCGACATTGTTCTCCTCAATTCGGCTGGCGCCCTGATGGTGGCGGG
>Ga0105240_10013469_pt1 | contig 11232 bp, 20 predicted proteins | sample KBSC54metaG_FD_80426 | JGI IMG/M metagenome (GOLD analysis project Ga0105240, IMG submission 80426) | Corn rhizosphere microbial communities from Kellogg Biological Station, Michigan, USA - KBS C5-4 metaG | ecosystem: Host-associated > Plants > Roots > Rhizosphere > Soil | place: Michigan, USA...
CGCTGGTGTTTGTGTCGTCGGCTAACGCTGATGTCACCAAGCTGTGGGCACCGATGCAGCTTAACAACCGAGCCAATCCTACCGCCTTGCAATTAGCACGGTTCGGCAGTCGAGTCGTATCTACGCATCCCCTTGCTGTCCCCACGTGGCAGTACGTTAAAGCAAGCCGGTCGCCTAAATCCAACTGGCCAGAGAAGTGGTACCTACATCAGAACGGTGTCCGCATCAAGGACTTCGTATATCACATGTGGGTGATGAACCCCAATAGCCTGGGGTGGCAGAAGCAGGTCGCTGCCACCTGTCTCGGCAAGTGCTTCCTGGATGGTGCTGGGGATGTGGGTCTGGGGCGCACTACCCCGAAGCTTCAGTGGACAACTGACCAGTGGGTAGCTGCCATGATCAGAGAGATCGATTATGTGCGTTCAACTGGCGACAAAGTGATCCCCAACTCAGTAGGCGTTCATTCGCTCGCTGAGATCGATGCCGCTGGTCGAGGCAGCACCGAGCAGTTCCATGGGATCAAGCATCTCAACATTCTCACGTATGGTCGAGTGTGGGTGGTCGCGTATGACCATTGTGCTTATCAGCTTGCTTCGTTCTTGATTGGTCGAGGCCGGGGTGATTATTTTGAGTGCACCGCAGTGGGTGCCGATCCGTCTGTAGTGACGGCTCCAATGAATGGCCCTTCAATTGGCAAGGCTTTGGGGCCAGCAGTACCAACAGCGACGGGATACACCCGTCTATTCCAGGGAGGAAAAGTGACAGCTAACTACGACGGAACGTACGTGCTACCATGAGCGATCAGTATGGTAACGACCAATGGCACTATGCCGTTGCCCCCATTTCACTTCAGGATGATGTTCCTTTTGAATTAGATAAGTGGGGTCAGGATGGATGGGAGCTTGTGACTCTTACGCAAGACGACAAGTTTGGTCTTCTCACTTGTTATTTCAAGAAGAGAGGCCGAATGGCCGACCGGTCATTCCGCGCTTTCATTACGGAAGAGCTATCTGATTAAAATTGTAGCCATTCGTGACCTTAAAAGGTACAATGGTTACATTCCTTATTCTTCTGATCGGTCTCGGCCTTCTCTTCTTTTGGTCGCGGGATCGTAATGCGGAAATCCAGGAGAAGGTGCGCAAGAGGCAAAACAATTGCCCGCACCCACCTGAGGCCATGCGAACACTAAGGGTCAACAACATTATGACCATGAACCCAGCTTTAATCAACAGAGTGATTCCGGGTAGGCGCTGGGTAGTCAAGATGTGCAGCGCCTGTGGTAAGACGTGGGATCTCTATCGTCCCACGTTACAACCTTGGGATGAATTCAAGTCTGAGTATGACATGGAGACGCGGGACAGAGAGGCCCAATATGCCTCTCGATGGAAGATAGAGCAGGCCAACAGAGAGAGTAGAAAAAATGGGCGAGCTAAGTAGTCAAGAGGCAGCGCTACACATCGATCTAGAATTAGACGAGTTGTACCAATCCTGGTTTGAGTTGGATGATGTAGATGATATCTCTGATGATTTGCGGGAAGCTATCTTTGTGCATTTCCGACTAGCCTTTGTTTATGGACGCCTCTATGGCCAAGCCGAGATGCAACCGCATATCGATTACTACGTCAACGAGTTACAAATGATTAGCGACAGATTGAGAGACTTATAGTGTACGATTGGACACCGATGGCCCCAGACGAGCAGCGCCAAAAAGAGAAGCCGTGGCAGATCACTGACGATGGGAAAGTTTATGTGGGACGGATAGGCGAAGTTCATATGGAGATGGAAAATCGTCTGGGTGTGCCCTACGGCTATGTCCCGCTTGCTGAAGGTGTCATCGAAGGCAATAAGATCACCCCGACCATGGGCAGAGATCAAATAACGCCCGAGCAAGAAGACGAGATCCGCCGTCAAGCCAAAGAGCATTTTGCTGACTACCAGCATTTGAACGATCCTAGTATCTTCGATTTCTCTAAGCCTGCCGACCCTATCGAGGGCAACTACGCTAACGAGCGCCCGTTCATTGTCCACGAGACTGATGAAGGATATCCCGAAGTTATCATCGGGCAGCTTGGCGAGAAGCATAATAATCTACGTGACCAGTATGACCTTGGGCATCCATTGCTTAGAGGTTACATTGCTGAAGACGGACACACGCAGGTAGAGGTGGGCGACGAGCAGTATCTGCCTCTCGTAGAAAAGAAGCTGGAGGCCGAACAGGATGAAGACCCTTACCCTAATGTGCACGCCGCTGCTAGCGTCCAGGATGGCAAGTGGGCTTACCTGAATGGCGACGTAGGCTTCGGTCAGTTCCACCATCAGATCCTAGATACTCTGGGCGAGAAGCAGAACATCCCGGCGATGCAAAAGAACTTGATCTCCAATCTTGCGCTCGCGAATGCCCAGCCAGCCAGCGTAGGCCATGACGTAGCGTGGGGTGCATTCCATGGCGGTTACCCTGTCTTTTGGCGCACCAATGTTGACCGCAACCATATCTGGGATGCAGTGCAGAACGCACGCCGCGTGGTCGAGCAGCCACAGCCTGTTACAGCAGGTCTCAAGGAGATGAGCGAGCTAGACATCATCAAGGAGTCGATCACCGGCAGTGGAGGCCAGCTTGTTGAAGTGCAGCCGGGGGGCCAGCACTTGAACTATGATGGGCAGTTGGTGTCGTTGCCTCCAGCGACAACTACTAACACCCCACAGCTTGATCGCACCCAGACTTACTATGCTGCGAACGTCGAGAAGGGTGGCGACATCATTGGTTCGGTATCTGTAGAAGTGGAAGCGAACAGCAGGCGCAATGGTGATCACTGGCAAGAAGTGGTTATCCATGATGCGTACGTGAAGCCTGAGTTCCGAGGGTCAGACGTATGGATGCAGCTATATCGATGGCTGAGGCAGCACTGGCCGAATGAGCGATTCTTTGGTGAGTTCGCTAATGATCAGATGGCTAAGTTCTTCGAGAAGGATAATCGGCGTAACTATCTTGGTGATGACGGAGCATGGAGCGCCACCGGTATAGGTGACTCAGGGCCACCGACAGATGCCCAGCCAGAGTTCGCTAACCCCGGACACTACGCAGCGACCGAGCATGAGATGGTCGAGCCTATCCCCGGCTTGGGGTACTTCTCTGGCAAGGATGACGTGACCGATGAAGTAAGAGCCGGTGGTCACCTCCAGATTGACCCGAGCAGCCGCGAGCCTGTGCTGTATGTGAACAGACAGAAGAGCGAGCCGCCAGGTCGCGGCCATGGTACACTAACTCGCGTCAACGCATTTAGCAAGGGCGATTGGCGATGGGGTCAGAAGGAATTGCCGTACCACAAGATCATCTCAGTCGAGCACGGCCCACACCATTACTACAGCCTCAAGGTCAATTTCAATGGGCCTGTGCATCTGCGCAAATATGAAGAGGATCCAACCCTGCGGCCTACCTCTTTTGGTGAGCTTGAGTTTGGTAAGCCACTGAGCACAATCAGGCTCAGAGGCAGAGAGCATCCTGTCTATGATGGCATTGACGTTAACAGCACTCGTGCATGGTCTAAGACCAGTATGGAGGCTCGTGCGCCATGGTATATTGGAGAAGATGGCGTTCCAGTTATTGGAAACTGGAATCAGTTCCATTCGCAGATTGGTGGCCGAGGTTGGCAGTCAGTGAAGGGCGATGTCAATCCGAGCGGCCAGGTTAGGGTATTCAATCTTCTAGGCCATCCACACCCAGATCCAGAAGGGGTGGTCGAGCAGATTACACCACATTTGCGTCGAGCCTTTGGGTTCGGGTTTCATCCTACTTATTGGCCAGCCAAGGAGCTTCAGCCGGACGCCGAGATGAACTGGGATGTCCCAGAAGCCGCTCCTGTGTTCCCAGAGGCCCCTCAAACCGATTCTAACGGACTTCGAGCACGCATTAAGGGTCTAGCCTCAGCCTTCCGTCGCGGAGGCTTAGAGGGCGTTACAGAGCCTCAGGGCCAATATCTGTTGGTCGGGGCGCAGCCGGGTGAAGCAGGCCACGGCATTGAAAATCCCACTGGCATGCCACACAAGCTAGAGAATGGCGAGTGGGCTTCGTGGTCAGGATGGCCCGATGCATATCGATTCATTTCCGATGGAACAAATTACATGGAGCAACCCGAGAGCGTGTTGATGTCAGGTCATGGCTTCGGGCATCCTGGAATGAACATGCAATGGCGTGAACAGAAATATCCTCAAACCGAGATTCCGTGGGGCAGGCCACGCGCAGCGTTGTCAGGATGGCATATTCCAATGCAGGACGGAACAAGAGGCATCAAGCTGTATCAGCTAAGCCACGCTGCCACACCTGAGCAGGTTGCCAACATTCAGGCACATATCGAGCATCACCACGGAGGGCCTGCGAGACTGCTGCCGGGAGATCGAGATCACAATGATCCCAATCAAGTGATGGTGCAGCACCCACATGGTAAGATGATCCAGTATGACAAGATGCCAGCATCGCCGGACGCTACCGAATTGAATTTCGATCATCCGGCACCACCACCAGGAGTGATGAGATGAGCAAGCTTAACGTATGGAAGCGAGAGATGAGCTATCGGAGATTCCGCTTTTGGTATTGGTACTATAAGCACGTTCGCCATCCCTACGACCAGTGGAGATGGAATCGAGCGGTCAAAGTGATTCGAGACTTCGACTACTACGTGATTTCGGATCATGACTACTTTAACGGCCAGAGAGTGGGCCTGTGGGGCAACTCCAAGGACTGACCCGATTTGACGATGGGTCACCATCCTGCTATAATGGATGTAACCCCTATCAAGGAGCACCATGAACAAATGCAAGCAGCATCCGAACTATGCGGCCATCAATCCGCCGCGTAGATCTAAGAAGAATCCGGATGGGTGTCCCGTCTGTTGGGAGAACTATCGGATTGTGACTGAGGCTGCGCTCCAGGAGCTTGCGCCCAAAAAGAAGAAGAAGGTGACGACTCGCAGCCTGGAGGCAACTGTGCGCAATGTCGTAGTCTCAGGGCAGAAGCTGCGTGTCGAGCAGGACGAGTTGACGGGAGAGTATGAACTGTTCGTTGGTACCCATTGTCTATTTGTGGCGTCAAGTGAAGAGGATGTCCAGACCTTCACGGCTGGCTTCCGGGAAGGAGCAAGGTATGTGTCAGAACGATGGGTGTGAATGCGGAGGCGGGTGCGGACTCATGTACCTTAGCCCCGTCAAGAAGGAGCCTGAGCCTAAGATTGAGAGCACGCGGGAGAAGCATGCTCGATGGCTTGGTGCGGATGCTGTTCCGATTGGCGAAGAACCATTCGGCCCCCGCGAGGTGCTTGAGGCCAAGCTGCGTGCGCTGGCTGTTGACCGCCGCGCACTGAATGCGGCGGTGATTGTGGCCGAGGCTCGATCTAACCGAGACGGGTTCAAGCTGGCCGATGATCTCTTTGGTGTCCTAGTGGAAGTCGAGCGCGAGATCCTGCAAACCCTGGATGACTGGGAGTCGCTGTAATCCGATTTGCGCGGGGCGCATGATCCTGCTACAATAGAGATATGGACGCAGAAACCCCCAAGGAGGCCGTCATGAGCAAGTTCCAGGAAGTGCTGCACGAGGGCGTTGAGAACGAGGATCACATGACTTCAGTGGCCTTGTACGCCAACTTCATCCTGAACACCTCACCCGGCTACCGCCCTTCGGACGCTGCCCGCGAGGCCGTCCGTCAGTACACCCAGAATCCCGAGCGCATCCTGAACCGCGAGAGTGGAAAGGCACCCCGATGATGAATTTGTATGACACCATCGAGTACGCCAAGTCTGAGTTGGCCGACAACCTAGAGGGTGAGGGCTGGACTGACGAGCCGCATGATTTGATCACCGAGTTGGCCGATCAGGCTACCCCAATCTATACGTACGACATCCTGGCGTTTGCGCAGGAGAATCTGTGGCTCGCCACGGAAGAGCCTGAGATCGGTTCGGACGGCACGGCTATCGGCATCATCAGCGCCAACATTTACGAGCACATTTCCCAGGAGCTTTGGAATCACTATGATGAGCTTGTGAAGGAGCGTGAGCTAGAGAATGAGCTTTACTGATTGGCTTGACCTGCTGGTGTTCTTCTTCAAGCTTGGGCTGGTGTTCGTTGGCCTTACGGTCATCGTGTTCGCCATCGCCGCAGTGCAAATCCTATTCTTCGAGGACGTGGAATGACTTACGTAGAGATGGTTGAAGACAAGCATGGCGATTTGGTAGACATTCGCTATTACTGTTCGCCCTTCTGCTTCGAAGCAGAGACGGGCCGAGACGCCTACGGGTCAGCATGGCCTGGAGGGGTGGAGACCGACTATAGTGTCTATTGTGAGCGGTGTGGGTCTCTGATGTGGAGCGGACTGGAGGATGATGATGATCTCTGAGAAGATCCTGCTGGACGTTGACGGTGTTGAATACGAAGGCAAGCTGGCCAAGGTGGACAGCACCAGCTTGGGCTACGAGGGCCATGGCATCCCAACTGCATTCCTGAATTGCTCAGGTGACGGTTGGGGCCAGGGCGCTGGTGGATACCATCTCGGTGCCGCAGGCATGAGCGCATTCGTTATGGGCGTGCTAGACTGTCTGAAGCTGGACACCTGGGAAAAGGTCGCAGGGCAGCAGGTGATGTTGCTGTACAAGCCCGGAGCTAGCTATCCGGTGGAGGGCATCAAGCCTGCTGTCGGTGGCAAGCCATTTCTATTCAAGCCTGCAATGGAGGCAGTCAATGTCGCGTAATACAATCAGTTTCACGGAGGATCAGCGAGGTGCGGTGGTGTATGCCATTCGCTCCCAGATCGAGCGCCTGGAGGATGTGATCCTTCAGCACAATAACGTGCCTACGATCAATTACCTGCTGGGCGATGAAGTCGTGCGCCTGAAGGAGGCGCTTGGTAAGTTCGGTATGTCGCTGGAGGATTTCGATGCGTAGAAACGTGATCGCATTTCTGTTGGGCGTCAGCCTTGGTGTCTTCGTAAGCAACATCAATCCGTTGTGGAAATACCAGTTTCGTGAGACGCCCAAGTCTGTGCCCGAGCAGTGGGTCGAAGAGGCCAGGGTGCGTGGGTGTCTGTAATCAAGGAAACAACTGGCTTGTCGTTCGACGACGTGCTGATCGTGCCTCGCCATTCCAAGCTTACGTCGCGCAAGGACGCAGACTTGAGCACGGTGCTGGCATGTGGTACTCGTGAGATTAGTTCAGACTATGGGTATTACACGCGGCCCAAAGAGAATCCGCTTAAGCTGGACATTCCTATTGTGTCCGCCAATATGCCTTCGGTTACTGAGGGTAAAATGGCTCGCGCCATCCGAAGCATGGGGGGATTTGGGTTTCTTCATCGGTTCAATACGATTGAGGGAAACGTGGAATTGTTTCAGAAGGCCGGTGGAGCGGCAGGTATTGCTTTCGGCCATCCACCTAATAACGCTGTCGGAGTGAGCCTTGGACTAAAGATGGGTCTGGAGAGATATCGTGCGCTTTATGAAGCTGGCGCTCGTACGTTCTTAGTTGATGTTGCTCACGCTGATAGCGAAGCAGTGACTAAGTTCGTGCGCGAGCTTATCCGCGAAGATCGCGAGCTATCGTACATCATCGTAGGTAACGTGGCCACAAAGGAGGGAGTGCGCGAGCTAGAGAGCTTAGGCGTCGATGCAATCAAGGTTGGTATTGGCCCTGGCGCTGCTTGTACGACTCGCGAGGTGACCGGTGCAGGTCGAGCACAACTTACCGCCATCATGGAGTGCGCTGCTGTCGCGAACGTGCCGCTGATCGCTGACGGTGGTATTCGTAACTCTGGGGATATCGTCAAGGCCCTTGCAGCAGGAGCCTCTACAGTGATGCTAGGACGCCTTCTCGCGGGCTGCGACGAGTCACCGGTACCTGGGTCTTACTGGGGCAATGCGAGCGCTAGGATGAACGGACATCGCGCCCCTGAGGGTACCGAGGGCAACGTAGCTAGAACGGGATCGTTGGAAGATACTTTGAAGCCTCTGCTGTGGGGCCTTAGGTCAGGCATTAGCTACGCTGGTGCGACCAGCGTCAGAGACTTAGCTGCCGCTGCTGTATTCGAGCGAACCGCTGCCGGGGTGGCAGCAGAGAGTGGAGTGAGGATATGAGCTATTTTAATGAAGAGTGGTTTGTTAGAGTAGGCAGTCTGATTCTGTTTGCTGGCGCTGGCATCGTCCTGGCGCATAGCCACCCTAAGTCTGTTTCCGTGGGTGCGGGGTGGACTGACATCTTCGCAGGTTCCATTATGATCGTAATTGGTGTCTGCTTGGCCATCGGACAAGAGATGGAGCGCAATGATCGCCGTTCTCGATAAAGGATTCGTGCGCCGGGTGTCTCACATGGGCAGCGACAAGACCAACGTACAGGCAGCCAAGGTCAGCTTCGCTAAGTCCGAGGAAGAGCTAACCAATGAGACTATCGCGGGCATGATTCGATTCATGATGGACAACAAACATGGATCGGTGTTTGAGCATTGTGTCGCCACGTTCCATGTCAAGCTACCATTGTTCGTTGTTCGTGAGTGGCATCGCCATCGTACACAGAGCTATAATGAATGGAGTGGTCGATATTCGAAGCTAGAAGCTGAGTTCTACATCCCCACCAATGTACGTACGCAGGTGGGCAAGCCAGGAGCATATACATTTGAACCGGCTCCTGGTTTTACGACGATGCTATCTCAGTCGCTGATTCAGCACAATGGCGAAGAGGCGTTTAGGTCATACGAGTCCATGCTGGAGATGGGTATCGCCAAGGAGCAGGCCCGGCTCGTGCTGCCGGTCAACCTGTATACTCAGATGTATGCGACGGCCAACCTGCGCAACTGGATGAAGTTTTTAGAGCTACGCACGTCCGAGCATGCTATGTACGAGATTCGTGAGTACGCCAATGCTGTCGAGCATATTCTAACGAATCTATTTCCTATAACCATGAGTAAGTTCATCGAGAATGGAAGGATTGCGCCTTGATGGATAACATCGCTGAAGCATTTGAGGTTGCCGAGCAGGCGACTAAGAAGTTTGAGAAGAAGCCTATTGAGCCGAGCAAGATTACTGACCGCCAGCTACGATACGCAATGGTGGTGGTCGGACACGAGGTGAAGCGCCACGATGCGCCCTATGGGTATGACCGAGGCGATTTGTTCCAGGCGGCAATGATCAAGATCGTCAGTGCGATCAATCGCAACCCTGACCTGAAGTATGGCTGGATGAAGAAGACCGCCAGGTGGGCATGCATCAGCGCTATCCGTCAGTACAGGTTCGACACAGACCGTGGAGATGGCTTCAGAAGCTCTGAGTGGCTGCCTGACGCCCATTCACCTCGTACCCTAGACTCTTACCCTAATGAGATCAACGGCGTCTTAGAACGGCTTACAGAGCGTCAGCAGCAGGCAGCGGTCTACCTTGCTATGGGGTACACCGAAAAGGAGATCGCTGAAAGCCTTGGGGTGCACCATTCCAACATCGGTCAGTACAAAGAGGGCATCCGTCGCAGGTTGCAAGATGAATCATAGACCTGGTATACTGTAGATATGAGTGAACTTACTGCTGAACTTACTGTACTTATGGGCATCCCTGCCTCAGGCAAGTCCACCATCGTAAGTGACATGCTATTAGGCGTAGACTACGAGGTTGTCAGTCCTGACCAGATTCGTCAGGAGCTTACTGGCAATCGTGGTGATCAGTCGCGCAATGATCGTGTGTTCCAGTTGGCGCATGGCCAGGTGCTGAATGCGCTGGGTGATGGTCTTGATGTATTGTTTGATGCGACCAATGTTACCGCCAGTGCACGCAACGCCCTACTGGAGATCGCTGGTCGCGTTTCGGCAAAGACGACTCTGATAATTCTGCGCACTCCTTTCGAGGTGTGCTTGGAGCGCAACGCTTATCGCACCAAGTACATAGTGCCCGAGTCTGTCATGTTTTTGATGCATGAGCGGTTTGTGCGCAGCCTCAGTGAGATCGGCTACGAGGATTGGAACACCATCATTAATGTCAAGGAGTGAGAGTGTTTCATCGACACAAGTATCAATGGGGTGAGCCATACCGAGTAAACATCACTCATCGTTCTCTTTGGGCACCGGAAGCCGAGCTTTTTCAAACAACAGCATATTATCAGATGGGTCGATGTAAATGCGGTCACGCTAAAGAAAGGAAGGTCAGCTAATGGATATGGACGAATTCATTGCGAGCGTGCAAACTGAGTTTGCTATTCAGAATGGCGACCGCGAAGAGTATGTGTTGTACACAGAGAAAGAGTACAACATGCTGTTCCTTGCGGCCGTCCTAGACGTACTCGATAATGCCGAAGAAGAGATTGACGAAGAAGAGCTTAGTAAGCGCGTGATGAAGGTGATCCGCTGGGCCGAGCGAGCTTCGGTTGATGCTTCAATGGTTGAGCTATACCTGAAGGGTTTGATCAGTGTTGTCAGCAGCGACAAGATGGAAGATCCGATGCCTGAGATTCGATTCAAGTCACGGGATGTGCCTATCGATCTTGAGTACATGGCTGATGATCTTAGTGACTTTAGGGACGAGCAGGATCAGTGAAAATCGGTCTGACATCAGACTTGCATGGTGTGCTGCCTAAGGTGCCCGACTGTGACCTGCTTCTGATTGGCGGGGATCTATGTCCGGTTCATGATCATGATGAAAAATTCCAGTTTTATTGGCTTGATGGCCCGTTCCGAGCGTGGCTTAATCATCAGTCGATGCCGGTGGTGGGTGTTGCAGGCAACCATGATTTTGTGGCTGAAACAGACGCGGGAGATGAGCTACTGCATAGTCTCGACTGGACGTATCTTATGGATGAGACGGCTCAAGTTGCTGATCTATCTATTCATGGCTCACCGTACAGCAACCAATTCGGTCGGTGGGCGTTCATGATGCCAGAATATGAATTAGCTGAATACATTTGGTCGCAGATTCCTAAGGGGTTGGACGTGCTTATTACTCATGGCCCCCCTAAGCACGCAGGTGATAAGGTTAACAATAACTGGCATCCAGACGATCCGAATGTCGGGAGCATGAGTCTGCGTCACATGGTGCTCGCTCAGAAGCCAGCTATCCATCTCACCGGCCACATTCACGAGGCGTACGGTGAGTATCAGATCGGTGACACGACCGTGTATAATGCTAGTATCAACAATGAGATCTATGACATTCTGAATTTGAACCCTATTATGGTGGTGGATATCTAATGCCTTACATTTCAGATCATAAGCGTCGCA
>Ga0105240_10013470_pt1 | contig 11231 bp, 4 predicted proteins | sample KBSC54metaG_FD_80426 | JGI IMG/M metagenome (GOLD analysis project Ga0105240, IMG submission 80426) | Corn rhizosphere microbial communities from Kellogg Biological Station, Michigan, USA - KBS C5-4 metaG | ecosystem: Host-associated > Plants > Roots > Rhizosphere > Soil | place: Michigan, USA...
CACCTTCAGTCTTATTTAAACGAGTTTACTTTTAAATATAATCACAGGGCTAACAAATCAAATTTTGACCTGCTTCTCAATAGAAGTTTAATCCCTTCTGTCGTATGATGGGCTATTACTCTCAAGAGGGGAATAAAAAACTTCAACTATGCACTATGAACTTCCACCAATGAACCAATGAACCATTGAACTAATGAACTTATACCATGATAAAAAACTATTTTAAAATTGCCTGGAGGAACCTGCACAAGCATCGTTTTTTTTCATTGGTAAATATTTGCGGCCTGGCTATAGGTGTGGCTGCATTCTGGATTATTGCACTTTACGTTACCGACGAATGGAGCTACGACCGCTACAACGAAAAATCGGACCGTATTTTCCGCGTGGCGCAGCATGGCAAATGGGATAACGGCGGCTTTAACCTGGCTATTACCTCGGTGCCGTACGCCCCGGCCTTAAAAGCTGATTATCCCGAAGTAGAAGAAGCCATTCGTATTGACCAGGAAGGTGGCGGCAAAATAACTTATGGTGACAAGCAGATTGACGCAGGCGACATTTCATTTACCGATGCAGCCATATTTAATGTATTTACCTACCACTTTTTATCAGGCGACCCCGAAACTGCCCTATCCAAACCAAACTCAATCGTTTTAACAAAAACACTCGCCGAAAAGATATTTGGCGATGCCACCTATGCCGTCGACAAAACCATCTATTTTGATAAAAACGAGGCGCAAACAGTTACCGGGGTTATTGCCGACGTGCCTGCAAACTCAACCTTTAAGTTCAGCGCACTGCGGTCGTTTAACGCAAACCTTACCGGCGCCTGGCCTGCAGCAAACCTGTTCACTTTTGTTCTACTTAAAAATCATGACGATTATAAAAAGATAGAGGCTAAATCGGGCGCGTTTTTTAATAAGTATTTAAAGCCCTATTTCGCAGGTGTTAAATATAATATGGAGTTGCAGCCGCTCACCTCAATTCATTTGCATTCGAAGCTTGACTATGAAATGGGTAACAGCGGAAATATTGCCTACATATACATATTCAGTGTAGTTGGTTTACTAATATTAGCCATTGCCATTATAAATTATGTTAACCTGACTACTGCCCGTTCGTCAGTTCGGATCAGGGAGATAGGCATCCGTAAAGTTATCGGCTCAGGTAAAGCCAATTTAATAATGATGTTCTTTGCCGAATCGATATTGCTGGCTACCCTGGCTACTGTTGCCGGCATGCTTGTAATACAAACCGCTATCCCCTACTTCAATCATTTATCGGGAAAGAGCTTAGACATCTGGTATTTTGGGACAGCCAAATCGCTCTTTATATTCGCCGCCTTCGCCTTTGTAGCCGGTATTATCAGTGGCATTTACCCGGCATTGTTCCTATCGGGCTTCAAAACCATACCTGCCATGAAAGGGCAGTTGGGTAACCAATCATCAACCATCATATTCAGGAAAGGGCTGGTAGTTTTTCAGTTTGTAATAACCGTTGTAATGATAATTGGCTCATGCGTAATATACCAGCAGCTCCATTATGTGCTGGAGAAGAATTTGGGCTTTAACAAATCGCAGGTATTAACTTTCCATATCAATAATAAAGGCGCCCGCGCAAAAACGGAACAAATTAAAGCGCAGCTGCTGCAAAACCCGCTGATACAAAGCGTAGCGGCTGCAGGCAACCCAATAGGCAATAATGATATCGGCTCAATGGGTTTTAACATCGGCACCGACGGACGCAACTCGCCTGATACCAAACTTGTTGAGTCGTTAATTATTGATGAAGATTTTATCCCGGCGATGCAAATAAAAATGGTGCAGGGCCGTAATTTCATCAAGGGTGTTTCAGATACAGCTAACCATGCCATCCTTGTAAATGAAACCCTGGTAAATGAGTACGGCTGGAAAAACCCGATAGGAAAGCGCGTGCCTACCGGCGTAGACCATGGCGTAGTAATTTACTCAACCATTGTTGGTGTTACTAAAGATTTCAACACCTATTCGTTGCAGCATAAAATCAGCCCGATGGTTTTGAATCTTCCTTACGTCTCGAACGACAAGGATAACCTGTATGTACGCTTAAGCAAAAACAATATCCCCGCAGCAATTAATTACCTGCAGCAGGTTTATGCGCAATTTGACCCGGAGAATAAAATCGATTACCACTTCCTCGACCAAAATTTTGCTGCGCAATATCAGTCGGAACAAAAGCAAGGCAACCTGCTGCTGATTTTCACGGTGCTTGCTATTGCCATAGCCTGTTTGGGACTGTTTGGCCTGGTAACGTTTACCGCACAGCAGCGAGTTAAAGAAATCGGCATCCGTAAGGTATTAGGCGCACGCGTAAGCCATATTGTAAATATGCTTGCTAAAGAACTGGTGCTGCTGGTACTGGTTGCTGCGGTTATAGCAACGCCAATTGCCTGGTTTGCCATCAGCAAATGGCTGCAGAGCTTTGCATACAGGGTAGATATACACTGGTGGCTATTTTTAGCCGCCGGCATAATAGCCATGCTGATAGCATTTATAACTATCAGCATCCGCTCGGTAAAAGCCGCGCTGGCAAACCCGGTGAGAAGCCTTCGCTCAGAATGAGCTATGGCTTCCGAAGAGAGTTTGAAGAGTGAGTGATTAGAGACCGGAGATTAGAGATTAGTAAAAAAGTGGCAGTGGGAAGTAGCAGTTATTAATGTATAGGGCGAATTGCATTCGCCCTATACAACATGCAACTCCGGCCATGAACTATCCCGCACATGCGGGATTAACTATGAACTGCCTCACCAATAAACAAGTGAACTAATAAACTAAAACTATGATACTAAACTACTTCACCATCGGCATGCGTAACCTTTTAAAAAGGAAAGGCTACACCGCATTAAACATTTTGGGGTTGGCTATAGGCATCGCCTGCTGCCTCCTTATCTTTCAGTATGTATCATACGAACGAAGCTATGATACCTTTCAGCAGAAATCATCTCAAATTGTGCGGTTGCGTCTCGACCAGAGCAAACAGGGTAAACTGATGTGGCAGTCAGCCACCTCCTATCCCGGCATCGGTCCGGCGCTGAAACGCGATTACCCAGAAGTAGAAAATTATTGCAGGTTGATTGATGACGAGTTGTTACTGAGCAACGATGCCAAACGTATAAAATTCTCCGAAACAAAAGGTTATTACGCCGATCCATCTGCAATAAACATGCTGGATGTTCAACTGGTTAGCGGCAGTGCTGCTTCGGCACTAAAGGGGCCCAATAAAATCATCGTATCACAAAGCATGGCCAAAAAATATTTTGGCACCGACGATGTGCTGGGTAAAACCCTGCTGGCCCGCGGTACGAGGGCAAACGAAACATTTCAAATCGGCGGCGTATTTAAAGATTATCCTTCTAACTCGCATTTGATATTGGATTACATGGTATCGTATGCAACACTTGTGAGCGAGCTGGCCGGTGGTGGCGATAAAACCGACCAGGCTAATACTTCTTTCAACTGGTATGATTTTTACACCTATGTACAGCTAAAACCTGGTACCGACGCCCAACAATTCCAGGCTAAACTTTCTGGGTTTACAGATAAGTATATCAATAAAAGCGACTACCGAAAGGCAAATAATATAAAAGACAGACTTTACACCATCCCCTTCCGCGATATTCACCTGCTCTCAAATTACAACCAGGAGGCCGAAGTAAATGGCAGCGGAAGCGCAGTTAATTTTATGTTTTTGATTGGTTTTATCATTCTGGCTATTGCGTGGATAAATTATATCAACCTGTCAACAGCCCGCTCTGTCGAGCGTGCAAAAGAGGTAGGCGTACGCAAGGTGTTAGGTGCAGCTAAAAGCACCCTCATCAGGTTGTTTATGTTCGAAAATATGCTGGTGAACTTTATGGCAATAGTTATCGCAGCAATTGCCGTGGTGACATTAACCCCGTGGTTTAATAATTTAATGGGGCGCGAAAGCACTCCTGACTTTTCCATGTCGGCCAAATATTGGTTGATATTTTCAGGGATGTTTTTGGCAGGCACATTGCTTTCAGGTTTGTATCCCGCGTTTATTTTGTCGGGCTATCAGCCGGTGGCGGTTTTGAAAGGTGCCTTTAAAAACACATCCGGAGGCCTGCTTTTGCGCAAAAGCCTTATCGTAGTTCAGTTCAGTATCTCCGTTATTTTAATTGCCGGCACTATTATAGTTTACCAGCAGGTAAGTTTTATGCGCAGCCAAAAGCTTGGGGTTGATATTAACCAAACGCTGGTATTAAACGGGGTACAGTCCATCAGCGATTCATTGTATCTAAATTCACTGGAACCGTTTAAGGCCGACTTATTAAAAAACAAAGGCATTAAAAGCATGACAGCATCCACCAGCGTCATGGGTAAAGAAATTTACTGGACAAACAGTTACCAAAGCCTCGATCATAAAGAACTTGGCTCAGGCACCTTATATCGCTTAGGTGTCGATTATGATTTTCTTTCGCAGTTTAAAATCAAGCTGCTTGCCGGCAGGTATTTCTCAAAAGATTTCCCCACCGATAAAAAAGCGGCTGTTATAAACGAGAACGCCATGGTGCAATTGGGCTTTAAAAACCCGGAAGACGCCATAGGCAGAAAAATTTCAAATGGCGATACCATGACGGTTATTGGTGTAATACAAAGCTTTCATCACCTTGGCCTGCAAAAACCTATCGATCCGCAGCTGATAACATTGCGCCTTGATGCACGCCAGGCCTACTCTATCAAACTTCAAACTGCTGATTTAACCGGTACCATAGCAAGCGTAAAAACAACCTGGGATAAATACTTCCCCAACGATCCTTTTAACTATTTCTTTTTAGACGACCAGTTTAATACCCAATACAAAAGCGACCAGCAATTTGGCAAAGTGTTTACGCTGTTTGCATCGCTGGCAATACTGATTGCGTGTTTTGGCCTGCTTGGTTTATCAGCATACAATATTTTACAACGCACAAAAGAAATTGGCATTCGCAAAGTGCTGGGTGCGTCGACCAAAGGCGTGGTTTATATTTTATCAAAAGATTTTATGACGCTGGTAGTGATATCGTTTGTTATATCAGCCCCTATATCGTGGCTGATAATGCATAACTGGCTACAGGGCTTTGCGTATCGCATAAATATAAGTTTATGGGTATTTGCCGCGGCGGGTATAATATCGGTTGCTATTGCCTTATGTACTATAAGTTTCCAGGCAATTAAAGCGGCTTTAACAAATCCGGTGAGGAGTTTGAGGTCGGAGTGATTAGAGACTGGAGGTTAGAGATTAGGAAAAATGGAAAGGTTCCGGCTATGAACTATGAACCATGAACCATGAACTGAAAATAAACAGGCGATTGACAGTTTGCAGTTGGCGTAAACGGTTAATGTCCTTTTAGATTAATAAACATATCTGAAAATGGTAAGCAGTGGCTTTTGGCTGCTGCGTTACCTGCGGCATTAATTCTTTTAACAACAAAACCATGATTAAAAACTATTTAAAAATCGCGTGGAGGAACCTCGTTAAAAACAGGATTGCCTCATTAATTAACATCGGCGGCCTGGCTGTGGGTATGGCTGTTGCTATGATGATCGGTCTTTGGATATGGGACGAACTATCGTTCGACAAAGGCTATAAAAACAGCAGTCATATTGCCAGGGTAGTAGAAAACTGCTCAATCAACGGCCACATCGAAACCTGGGGTTCCTCGGCCTACCCGCTTGCACCTACATTGCGCAGTACGTTCGGGAGCCACTTTAAACATGTTATCATAACCTCGTGGACAGGCCCTCATTTGTTAACTTACAGCAACACTACGGTTACACAAAGTGGTAATTATATGGAGCCTGCCATTACCGACATGCTTTCCATAAAAATGATAAAGGGAAGTGCTGCAACCTTGAAAGATCCTACTTCGATCATACTTTCGGAAAAGGCCGCCAAAGCCGTCTTTGGCAATATCGACCCGATTAACAAGGCGATAAAGATAGATCACGACCTGAACGCCAAAGTTACCGGCGTGTACGAAAACTTACCGGAAAACTCGTCATTCGGCGACCTTGCTTTTATAGCTCCCTTCCAGATGTATGCCATTAGTCAGAATATTCCCGGTCGCTTTAATAACCCATGGGGCGCTGGCTGGTTCCAGACATTGGTGCAGACAGCTGATAACGAAGACATGACCCAAATTTCGGCCCAAATTGTAAACGTAAAACTCAATGACCTCAACAAATCGCATAACAGCGATGCGCGTTTCCACGCACAACTTTTTTTGCACCCCATGACTAAATGGTACCTGAACAGCGAGTTTAAAAATGGCTTTAACACGGGCGGGCGCATACAATACGTTTGGATGTTTGGCATAGTAGGGGTGTTTGTGCTGTTGCTGGCTTGTATTAATTTTATGAACCTGAGCACTGCCCGGTCAGAGAAACGTGCCCGCGAGGTTGGCATCCGCAAAGCAATCGGTTCGGTACGCAGCCAGCTTATAGCGCAGTTTTATAGTGAATCGTTGCTGATTGCCGTGGTGGCCTTCTTATTTTCGTTACTTTTAGTTCAACTGGCATTACCGGAGTTTAATTCCCTCGCCAATAAAAAGATGTCCATTTTGTGGGGTAGTCCGCTCTTTTGGCTGTTTGGCGTGGCATTTAGTTTGTTCACAGGGTTAATAGCCGGCAGCTACCCGGCGTTATATCTCTCCTCGTTCCGCCCGGTAAAAGTATTAAAAGGCACTTTTAAAGCGGGTAAGTTGGCTGCTATACCCCGTAAAGCATTGGTAGTGGTCCAGTTTACAGTTTCGGTGGTGCTAATTATCGGCACATTAGTGGTATTTCAACAAATTCAATTTGCTAAAGACCGGCCTATTGGATACAACACCAACAACCTGGTCAACGTCAGCCTGCAAACTCCCCAACTCAACAAGCAATACCTTTCGCTGAAAAACGACCTGCTTTCAAGCGGGGCAGTGGCCGGCGTATCACAATCTGAAAGCGCTATCACAGGGATGTACGTTACTAATGGCGGTTTGAGCTGGCGAAATAAAGACCCACAGATACAAGAGCAGTTTCACAGCATGGCCATCACATCTGATTTCGGTAAGACCGTAAACTGGAAAATTATTGCCGGCAGGGATTTCAACCCTGCCTTTCCATCAGATACCATGGCCGTGATTATTAACGAGGCAACTGTTAAACTTATCAGCTTCAAAAACCCCATAGGTGAAATTATAGATTGGGGCAGCAATGCTAAATTCAAAATTATAGGTGTGGTGAAAGACATGGTGAACCAATCGGTTTTTGAAGCGCCAAAGCCCTCTCTTTTTTACCTGCCGCGGCATTGGAATAATATGGGCAACATCAACCTGAAACTTAATCCGCTGGCCAGCGCCCACACGGCAATGGATAAGATAAAGGTTCTTTTAAAAAAATATGACCCTGCAGGCTCATTCACCATCCAGTTTGTGGACCAGGATTATGCCCTGAAATTCAACGATGAAGAACGCATAGGCAAGCTCGCAACCTGTTTTGCCGGCCTGGCTATTTTTATCAGCTGCCTGGGCTTGTTCGGCATGGCGACGTTTATGGCAGAGCAGCGTGTTAAAGAAATTGGTGTGCGGAAGGTTTTAGGCGCAACCATATTCAGCTTATGGCAATTACTGTCGAAAGATTTTGTGGTATTGGTGTTTATATCGCTGCTGGTAGCATCGCCAATGGCCTATTATTTTATGCATAAATGGCTGATGAATTACGAATACAGAACGGAAATTAATTGGTGGGTATTTGCAGCTGCTGCAGTCGGCGCAGTGACGCTTACAATATTAACAGTAAGCTACCAAAGCATAAAGGCTGCAATGGCAAACCCGGTGAAGAGCCTAAAATCTGAGTGATTAGAGATTGGAGACTAGAGGTTAGTAAAAAAGTGGCAGTGGGCAGTTAGCAGTAACAGATGTAGGGGCGAATTGCATTCACCCTTATGCACAACCCGTTTGGGCTATGAACCATTAACCATGAACTGCCACACCAATGAACTATTGAACAAATGAACTAATGAACCAACACCATGATAAAGAACTATTTAAAAATCGCGTACCGCAATCTTGTTAAAAACAAGGCGCATTCCCTTATCAACATTACCGGCCTGTCGGTAGGCATGGCGGTTGCCATGCTGATTGGACTATGGATTTGGGACGAGTTATCGTTTGATAAATACCACAAAAATTATGACAGCATAGTTAGGGTGATGCAAAACCAAACGGCAAATGGTGAAGTCAATTCATTAAAAGCGATGCCTATCCCTGCCGCCTACGAGCTTCGGCACTCATATGCCAATGATTTTACGCATGTTGTTTTATCCTCGTGGACTAACCCGCACCTTATATCATTCGGCAACAAAAATATATCACCGGCCGGCAATTACATGGAGCCCGATGCTGCTGAAATGCTCACGCTTGAAATGATAATGGGAACGAGGAGTGCTTTAAAAGACCCTTCATCCATACTCCTTTCTCAGTCGGTAGCAAAAGCTATTTTCGGTAGTGACAACCCCATCGATAAGATTGTAAAACTTGACGGAACAAACCTGAAGGTAGCGGGCGTTTACCAGGATTTGCCAGCAAACACCACGTTCAATAACATAGCTTTTATAGCTCCCTGGGAAGTATATGCCAATACAAGCGATGTTCAGGACGCGAAAACGAACTGGAACGCTAACTCTTTTCAAATTTTTGCCCAGGTAGCCGGATCCAAAAACATTGCGGAGGTTTCTTCAAAAATTAAGGATATCAAAATCAGGAACCTGGATGAGGGAGGTAAAAAATCGAACCCGCAGATCTTCCTGTTCCCGATGAGTAGATGGCATTTGTACCAGGAATTTAAAAACGGCGTAGGTTCTGGCGGTGGGATTAAATATGTGTGGATGTTTGGCATTATTGGCTTTTTTGTACTAATGCTGGCGGCCATCAATTTTATGAACTTAAGCACCGCCCGCTCCCAAAAAAGGGCCAAAGAAGTTGGCATCAGGAAATCCATTGGGTCGCTTAGGGGGCAGCTAATCTGGCAGTTTTTAAGCGAGTCGTTGTTTATGGCGGCATTGGCATTTATTGCGGCGTTGTTTTTGGTACAATTAGCGCTGCCCTATTTTAATAACCTTACCGGCAAACAGATAGGTATTTTATGGACCAGCCCGTTATTTTGGTTAACAGGCATTGGGTTTATGGCTTTTAACGGGTTACTTGCAGGCAGCTATCCAGCATTTTATCTATCATCCTTTAAGCCTGTAAAAGTATTAAAAGGGGCGTTTACAGCAGGCAGGTTTGCAGGCGTTCCGCGAAAAGTGCTCACAGTAGTCCAATTCACTTTTTCTGTCGCAATGATCATAGGAACCGTCGTGGTTCTCCGGCAGATCCAGTTTACAAAGGACCGCCCGGTTGGTTACAGTCGCGCTAATTTGATTATGGTCAGGCTCTTCTCAGACAATGTTCACAAAAATATTGAAGCCATCAGGAACGAATTATTGCAATCGCGTACGGTGACAGGTATAGCTGAATCAGGCAACCAAATAACAAAGGGCAGCGGCTCAAGTGGTGGCTTTAACTGGCCGGGGAAAAGTGCGGAAACGGCAGGAGAGTTTGCAACCTTCGCAGTTTCTACTGAGTATGGCCATACTGTTGGCTGGCAGTTTACCGGTGGCCAGGATTTCTCAAAATCATCCCCTTCAGATTCAAGCGGCCTCGTACTAAACCAAAGCGCGGTTGCCTACATGGGCCTCAAAAATCCTGTGGGCCAGGTTATAACCTGGGACGACAAAAAATTCAGGATACTTGGGGTAACAAAAGACATGATCGTTGAATCGCCTTATGACCCTATAAGGCCCACGGTGTTTCACCTGGTTGATTACGCCGGCGTTTTAAATATCCGCTTTAACCCTAAAATAAGTACAGCCGCAGCGTTGCGAAATACAGAAGCCATTTTTAAAAAATATGCCGCTGCCGATCCTTTTGACTACAAGTTTGTTGACCAGGAATATGCCCAAAAATTTGACAATGAGGAACGCGTGGGTAAACTGGCAGCCTTTTTTGCAGCACTCTCTATTTTTATCAGTTGTCTTGGTTTATTTGGAATGGCAACTTTTATGGCCGAACAGCGCATCAAAGAAATTGGGGTACGTAAAGTATTAGGGGCAACAGTATTTAATCTATGGGGGCTGTTATCGAAGGATTTTGTGCTGCTGGTACTTATATCGCTCATAATTGCGACACCCGGGGCATATTACTTTATGCATAACTGGCTGCAAAATTACACCTATCATGCCGGTTTATCATGGTGGATATTTGCCGCAACGGCTATCGGCACGCTGGCGATAACGCTTTTAACCGTCAGCTATCAAAGTATAAAAGCAGCACTGGCAAACCCGGCGAAAAGCCTGAAGAGCGAGTAGGCAGTTATGAGTGGGCAGTTGGCAGTAACAAGTGTAGGGGCGAATTGCATTCGCCCTAAAACATGGCAAAACCTGCCGGATTGCCCAACTAATGAACTATTGAACAATGAACTAATGAACCAACGCTATGATAAAGAACTATTTAAAAATCGCGTACCGCAACCTTGTTAAAAACAAGGCGCATTCCCTAATCAATATTACCGGCCTCTCAGTAGGCATGGCGGTTGCCATGCTGATTGGCCTTTGGATTTGGGACGAATTATCGTTTGATAAAAACTTTAAAAACTACGACCACCTGGCGCAGATTAAGCAAAACGTTTTGATAAACGGCGAAACCGCTACAGGTACCAGCGTGCCCTGGCCAATAGGCAGCCAGGTAAGCAAAGATTATGGCAATAATTTTAAAGCGGTAAGCATGGCCTCGTTTACCTACGGCCATATTCTTACACTTGGCGACAAAAAACTAAATATAAGCGGAACATTTTTTGAGCCACAGGCGCTTGATATGCTCTCGGTTAATATGCTAAAAGGCGGCAAATCTGCCTTAAATGACCCGGCATCCGTGCTGCTATCAGCGTCGACAGCCAAATCTTATTTTGGTAACGCCGACCCCATGAATAAGATAATGAAGATTGATAATAACATGACGGTGAAGGTTACCGGCATTTACCAGGATTTTCCGTACAGCTCAACATTTTCCGATGTAAACTTTATTGCACCATGGGAGCTTTTGCAGAACGCACAGGGCATGAAACAGCAAAAAGATACCTGGCGGTGCAACTGCTATATGGCTTTTGTCCAGGTGG
>Ga0105240_10013472_pt1 | contig 11231 bp, 6 predicted proteins | sample KBSC54metaG_FD_80426 | JGI IMG/M metagenome (GOLD analysis project Ga0105240, IMG submission 80426) | Corn rhizosphere microbial communities from Kellogg Biological Station, Michigan, USA - KBS C5-4 metaG | ecosystem: Host-associated > Plants > Roots > Rhizosphere > Soil | place: Michigan, USA...
CAGGCATCAGGCGCTAAATGCCGGGTGCCGCGGCGCGCTTTCCAAAAATACCGGCAGCGAAATCGTGCACGCGATCGAAGTACTCCTGAACAATCAGAATTTCTTCCAGCCAATTCGGAGCGATGCACCCGTTTGGTAATCCTTGCTCAGTAAATTGCCGGTTAGCCTATAGCTTTGAGTTCCCCGTCCAGTCCGTGCTTCGGGCTTCGTGGCATCGCGTCCGAGTGCGAGGCCACCCAGGCACCCATGCGGTTGGCAGCGCCATTCATCTCTGCCAATGTCCGCTGTTGCAGATATCCATGAACCAATGCCGCGGTAAAGGCATCACCAGATCCGACCGTGTTTTTTACCTTCACTCGATACCCCGCGTGCTCGTGAACATCCCGACGATCGCATAGCAAGCTGCCCTTTTCACCTCTCGTAATACAAATCAGTTTCAGGTTAAAGCGTTCCATTATGTTTCGACAGAACGAAATGTCGTCGCGCTCAGTGATGGCTAAAAGCTCTCTCACACGTGGTACCTCTTCATGATTCATCTTCATTGCATTGGCGCGCTGTAAAGACTGGCAGATGATTTCTGCGGAAAAGAACTCCTGGCGGAGGTTCACGTCGAACATAAGCACCGCGTTAGAGCGCGCGGCGTCTAAGAAACTTAAAATAGTTGTGCGCGATTTTTCCGAGCGCTGCGCCAGCGAGCCGAAGCAGACAGCGTCGGCAGATTTTGCCAGAGCTTGCCAGTCTTCCGTCCAGTCGAGGTAATCCCATGCAACCGGCTGGGTAATTTCAAATTTCGGCTGTCCAGAGGAATCGACTTGAACCCGCACCGTTCCAGTCGGCTGTGAATCATCGGCCTGCAAGAATTGATCGGGAATCCCAACTTTTTCCAGCGCCTCGCAAATACCCTTTCCGAGCTGATCATTTCCCACACGGCTGGCGACAATTCCCCGGTCCCCTAATAAGTGAGCACAGTATGCAAAATTCGCGGGAGCGCCCCCGAGCTGCGGCCCTGAGGGCAGAAGGTCCCAAAGAATTTCGCCGAGACCGACGATTACGGGGGGATTCATCGTTGAAGTAGTTTTCAGTGACGCTACTTCCCTTCCAAATCTTTCTTAGCGGCCGCCAACTGCTTGCGTTGCTCCGCGCCGATCTTGGGATACGCTGATTTCAATTCTCCTAAGGCATCGACGATGGCTGCCGCGACGACTAGCCGCGTGTACCACTTGTTGTCCGCGGGGACCACGTACCACGGCGCGTGCTTGGATGAAGTTTCTGAGATCATTTCCTGGTATGCATCCATGTAGTCGTCCCAGCACTGGCGCTCTTTTAAATCGGCGGCAGAAAATTTCCAGTTCTTTTCAGGCTGGTCCAGCCTCTCAAGAAAGCGCTTCTTCTGTTCTTTTTTCGAAATATTCAAAAAGAATTTTCGTACCACGGTTCCGTTACGCGCGAGGTAGCGCTCCGCGTTCCTGATGTCCTCGTAGCGATCTTGCCAGACGCTTTTGGTGATTAGTTCTTCTGGCAGGCGTTCATTTTTCAGGATATCAGGATGGACCTTCAGCACCAGGACCTCTTCATAGTACGACCGGTTAAAAATTCCAATGTGACCGCGCTCTGGCAATCTTTGATTCGATCGCCACATGTAATCGTGATTCAATTCCTCCACGGAGGGCTGCTTGAACGAGTGCACCTCGCATCCCTGCGGATTCACGCCCGACATGACGTGCTTGATCAATCCGTCTTTGCCGGCTGCATCCATGCCCTGCAGAATGATCAACACCGCCCAGCGGTCCTGCGCATAAAGCTTGTCCTGCAAAACGCGCATGTCCTCGATTCCCTTGTCCAGCAACTCCTGCGCGTGCTCTTTAGAGTGAATATGCGCCGTGCTTGCGGGATCGAAATCCTTCAGCCGGAATTTTTTGCCGTGATTTACGCGATACGGATCGGAAAACTTGCTGGCCCAGCTCATTCCGCCTCCTGTTTTGAGTTGTGCCAGCGCTTAGAAGCGTGTTCCGCCTAGTCGGATGCCAGCGGAATGGTTACCGCTACCTTTGTTCCGGCGGTGCTGGAGTCGATCTGAAGCGTACCACCAAACTGACGCACCCGTTCTTCCATGCCGCGCACTCCCACGCCGACTTGCGCTGCAGTCATCTCTCGCAAGCGGGCCCGAGAAATTCCTTTACCCTTATCGATAATTTCTACAGTAATCGACTTCTCCGAGTGAGCAAGCCGGATCTTCGCCGTCTGGCTTCCGGAATGGCGGTGCACATTGGTCAGGCTTTCTTGCACAATTCGGAAAATTACTAACTCTACCGCCTCCGGCAATCGACTGGACCCTTTCGGTAACTCCACATCGACTTTGATCCCACTCCTCTTCGAGAAACCTTCTACGTACCACGGGAGAGCCGATGCGAGTCCCGCCTCATCGAGCAGTGGAGGATGCAATAGGTACGACAGCGTCCGAATTTCCTTGGACAATCCCTGGGACAGCTGCTGGCTCTGCAAAAGCAGATTCATCGCCTTTGGTTCTCGATTTTTGACTGCTTCGATTAGCGCTACAAAATTCATTTCCAGAGCCACCAGAGTTTGACCGGCGTGGTCATGTAAATCCCGTGCCATGTGCCGCCGTTCCTCATCCTGCATTAGCAACAGGCGTCCAGTGAGTTCTCGCAGAACAAATTCTGCGCGCGTGCGGTCATGAATTTCGGCTTCCAGCGCCGCTGTTCGTTCGGCAACTTTGCCTTCTAATTCTTCGTTAGCCCTTAGTAATGCCTGCTCCGCAGTTTTGAGCGCGGTCAGGTCAGCGACGAACGAGGCAATTTCCGGATCACTGGCTTTTGGGTCAATGGCGGCCGCACCTATTAGGGTAGGGATCTTGCGCCCATCTTTCGCAATGAAAACTTTCTCGTACACATCGCAGCGTCCCGTCGCTCGCAACTGCTCGACCGCCCGGGCATCCGCATCGGCGTATTCAGGCGGGGTAAGATTATCCCAGCGGATTTTTTCCGCCGAGACTTCCTGTTCCGTGTACCCCAGAGCGTCCAAAAAAGCTGGATTCACATAAATCATCTTTCCCCGTAGATCACCGATTACCATCCCAAAAGGGTTTACCTCTGCGAGCCGACTGAACCGCTTCGCCGCCGCTGCCACTTCAAGCTTGTGTACTTCGCTTTGCAGGAGCCCGGCGATTCGTGTTCCGATCAGGTGCAGAAAAGTTTCGTAGCTTTTATCAAACGGCAAGCGCGGGCTAATGCCGAACAGAATCACCGCCTGTATTGGTGATGTCGGCATATGCAAAGGCAAAATGTAGGCGTGTGTTACCGGTTCGGGCCAAGGCGAGAAGATTAGATCGTTATCGCCAAATCGTGATTGCAGATCCTCTATTAAGCGAGGGCGTTGAGAATTCACCGCTTCTGTCAGCGGCCAGTGTCGCGAATCTGCCAATCGTGCCGGCAGAGCCGTACCTTCTACATGCTCGATCGCGCCATGAGCTAGGAGATACAGAGCTGCAAACGGGATGTCGGCGCCGGCGCTCTCCAGCTTACTTACAATGCTGCGAGTAAAAGCCAATGGCCTAGCTGATGAAGACTCGTCGTCCGCAAAATCCGCGGTGACTCCAATCAGTGTGCGCAATCGGCGCTCGCTCACTACCTGTTCAGTGGTCTCGCTGCAGACCACTAATGTTCCTTGAACCGTTCCATCCTTATCCCGCACCGGACTATAGCTGTAGGTCCAAAAAACTTCTTCAAGTTTCCCATTGCGATTGATGGGGACCAGCTGGTTTGTGTTCCACGTAGATTCGCCGTCGTTCATTACGGCATCAATTTGCGGGCCAATGATGTGCCAAATTTCCGGCCAGCATTCTCGCCCCCGTTGTCCAATCGCCGATGGATGCTTATCCGCGCGAATGCTGGGCCGATAACCATCGTTGTAAAACTGAATCAGCTCCGGCCCCCACCACAGGAACATAGGGTGTCGCGACGCAATCAGCAGGTTCACTGTGGTCAACAGCGTATCGGGCCAGGTTTCAACCCTTCCGAGAGGAGTGCTCGCCCAATCGAATTCGCGAATCAGATCGGCCATTTCGCCGGAACCGATTATTCGCGATGAAGAATGTTTCGGCTTGGGACGAACCTGGCGGGTCTTCCGCGATCTTGAAACTGTGCTTGGGCTGGATCGTCCCATAAGTAAATTACTTTGGTTCATCCGCAAACTGAAGCTAGACCGGCTCGCGATTGTAGCGATCCAGCTAGTCTTCAGCAGCACCGGATCGGGACAAATCCGAGGCTTGGGTTGTCACGACGATAAGCAAGTATAAACGCGCGTCCGGCTCTTAGTCGACAGCGGACGCGCATACAAAACATGCGATTGGTGCTCGCTTGCAAGCCAGCTATTTCGCCGGCATCACTGGCAATACCAATGCAGACGGATGTTGAGCGTCGTGCAAAATTACGTTGGTGGCAGAAACGAAGTGTCGGGCAGACTTAATTTCTTCACCGGTATTCAGGTTGCGATCGAACCGCGGAAAATTACTGCTGGAAATTTCCAGCCGCAGCGAGTGCCCGCGCAGAAATACATTGCTGGTACCCACCAAGTCAATCGGAATTTCGTAAATCTGTCCCGGGTTCATCAGATTCGCATGCTCCTGAGAATCACGATAACGCATGCGCAGAATGCCTTCAGTCAGGTCCTTCGCGAAACCGTCTGGCCCGACATCAACCAGTTTCGCAGTAAAGTCTGTGTCTACTGCTGATGACTTTACGTACAGTGTGGCCGTGACCGGGCCGGTGACTTCCAGATCGCTCGCCAGCGGGCCAATCGAATACACCAGCACGTCGTCACGGTTCTCTACCGCTCGCTGGTCGCGCGGGCCAGGTTCCATGTGTTCCTGATCGCAACATAACGGGCCGCCGATCGTTGGCGCGGGATTAGACGGATCGTAAACGTACACATCAGAAGATTCGGATTTTGGCGCAGACGTTGAAAGCGTGCCGTTGCCGCGTAGCGAATTCGCCTTCCCACCCGAATGTAGAAAATATTTCGTCGGTTGCGCTTGCGGCGGCGGCCAATCGTCCTCTTGCCGATATTCATTCACTCCCATGGTAAAAACGGTGACTGGCTTGTCGGTCGCATAGTGGTTCCTGATGCCCTTTAAAAGATAGTCATACCAGTCGAGGATCACGTCCGTGTAACCGTTCTCCAGCGCGTGGGCGCCAAAATCTATGTCACCAATGCGCCGGCCAAAACCTGCGTGGCCGCCGATTTCTATCAGCAGGTGCTGTTGATTGCGAGCCGCATCGGTCGCGCCATGCGCCTTTCCACCCATGTAGTTGCGCAGAGTGCCCACGAGAAAAATGTCATACCAGCCGCCGACCTGCAGCATGGGAACGGAAATTTTCGAAAAATTTTCTTCCACCGACCACTGCTTCCAGTATTCGTCGTAGTCGGGATGGGCGAGCCAATCGAGATAGTAAGGCGCGATCGCGGCGGTGAGTTGGCCCTCAGCCGGCAGCTGGCCAAAATTGAATACCGGGTAATTTTCGAGCGGCAGCGTGGGAACACCCACACGCGCATCGGTATTCTGTTCAGTCAAACGCGCAAGTGTGTTCCCTGCCAACTGCGATGTCCAATTCTGATCGAACCATTGTTCGAACGCGCCGCCTTGATATGTCCAGCCATCGTGGTAATTGCTGGCGGTCACGTTAGGCGCGATTCCTGCCAGGTGCGGGGGCTGCGCAATGGCGGCCTGCATTTGTGTCGCGCCCACATAGGAGGCGCCAATCATGCCGACCTTGCCGTTCGAATACGGCAGCGCCGCCGCCCACTCAACCGTATCGTAGCCATCCGCCTGCTCATGCCGGAACGGATACCACTCACCCTCTGATGTATATCGTCCGCGAACGTCCTGAATGATGACTACATATCCGCGCGGCACCATTTTGAAAACGGGCGATACCGCCCAATTGACATTCTTGTCATACGGCGTCCGCATCAGGATGACGGGAAATTTTTCGTTAGTAGAAGATTTAGGCCGATAGATATCAGCGAAAAGCTTGACCCCGTCACGGGTCTTCATCGGGACATCATGCTGGATGATGATGTCGGAGGATCCAGGTTCTTCTTGTGCTCTCAGTAGTTGAGGAAAGGTTATTTGGGTAAGGGACAATGTTAAAACAATTGCGAACAGCGACGGCACAGCCGCGCGGCTGAGTTTCATGCCTTAAGCCTCCAAAAGCAGCGGAGGCAATTATTTTTCATTTCGTCGCACAACGCAAGCCGCGTCCCTTTTGGCAATGCTATGCGTTTAAACAAACCCCGTTAATCCACCACAAAGTCCGCCACACGCACTGGAGACTTGTTGCCTGCCGAATCCAAAGCTCTCAGTTCAAGCCGGTAAGAGCCAGCGTCAAGTTTGTCCAGTGGCACCTTCAGCCCCAATGGCAGCACGGCATGTCCGGCCTCTTGAACTTTCGGAATGCCTACATTGATTTTTGCTTGACCGGTCTTGGTATCAACAATTGCGTACTGCAGACCAATTTGTGGAGGATTCGATTCCGCCATAGATGGCGCATATATCTCGAGGTACACCACCGCCGGATCGGTTTTCTTGAAGTGATAATCCGCCGCCGGGACGATCTGCATCCCGTGATACACCAGAGGCACATCGCCTTGCATCAGATCCGCGTCGAGGCCCTCCGCCATATCGGACAGGGGATGGGTTTCTTTGCTGAGCGCCAACGGGCTTAGGTTGAAGTGTTTACCATCATATGGATCCACTGCCAGACCTGCTTGAAGTTTTCCGAAGCTCTCCCCGCCCGAACTGAAAACAACCGAAAGCTGATATTGTCCGGAAGCAATATCGAATTGGTTCTCGTACACAAATGGTTTTTTATTAAACTCCTCGAGCTCTTTCTTTTCGTATTCGAGATGCACTGTATCACTGAAGCGCGCGGCTTCCGTGCCATCGGCCTTATTCGCGATTCCCAAGACATTTATGTCAGCTTTGAATTTCCCTTTTTCCTTTTCAAATTTGATGGAGTTCGAGGAAATTTCCATGGCCACGCTCACTCGGGCCACATTCGTGGACGTGAAGAAGAATGGCGCTTCCAGCGAGCCACTGATATTACCTGCCTGGCTCCCCGTAGCATGACCCTCCAGCTCTCGCTCGATAGGCTTTCCGGCAAGCAGATCGACCGGCTTCACGTTGCAATACCCGCTGCGAGATCGAACGATCGTCTTACTCTCATCCACTTTGACTTTAATGGTGTGGCAACTTCCGTCCTTCGAATCAGGAGGCGTGTAGCCAACGATGTAGTATTCGTCCTGTTCCTTGGCGATGCGTTCCATGCCACCCAGTAGATCATTGCTATCGTGAATAACAAACCCGCCCGTTCCCTCCGCCAGCGCGAAAAGCACTTGCTGGTTGGTCGAGGAACTTTCCGGAAACTGAGGAATGATATTCCGCGGCTGAGCGTTGGGGTTGTTGTAATAAGAATTCGCCGACGAGTATCCCGACCCGACGCCGCCACGGCCACCGGTTCCACCAGTGCCACCGTGTCCGCCCGTGCCGCCGGTTCCTCCATGGCCTCCGCCAGTGCCGCCACCATGTCCACCGCCGCCACCTGTGCCCCCGCCTCCGCCGTGTCCGCCTCCGCCACCGGCTCCGCCGCCACCCCCGCCGTGTCCTCCGCCACCACCACCTCCGGCGCCACCATGTTGCACAAAGATGAGGTGAGGCGTTGACGACTGGTTGAAGGTTGCTGTCATTAAACGAGGTGACTGATGCATGACAGGATTGATCAACTCTGCGCCCGGAGCATGGCCGCCAACCGTGGGAGCAACGAGTCCACGCACATCGATCGGATACACGGCCACATTCGCCTTGTTGCATGCATCAATAACTGCACTCAATTCCGATTGCCGCTCCGCGGTTAACGGAAAACCCGCTGTGAGCAGCACCAGGCTTTTTCTCCCTGGAACGGCTGATAAATTCTTTGCCAGATCACGCACCGCCCACAACATGCTGCGGGCGCCGAAATCCGCCTCTGCGCTAACCAGCGGCGGTGCGCCTAATGAAGCGACTTCCCCGTTCGGAGAAACGGTCGAGAATTTAGTTCCCGCGACCACTTTTTTCAAACGGTCAGCGTCTGCCGTGAAGTTTTGCGTGATACGCAGCGTACCGCCAAAATCCGCAATGGCCATCTGCCGGTTCGGTCCGGTATTGTCGTCGATAAATTTCGTCGCCGCCTGGCGCGCCGCCGCCTGATCACCAAACTCCATAGTCGAGTTATCGAAGAACAGCACCAGGTAGCGCTTCATCGGATTGTTCGGCGATCCGTTTCCTGATTCGTAAGAGAAGCTCCTTACTTCCTGTTCCTTATTGTCTTCCCACACGCGAAAATTCTTTTGTGTGAGATTCCGAATGTAGTTCCCCTTTTTGTCGGTGACGACCGAATCCACCAGTACCAATTTCGTCTGTGCTTTGAAGACGGTTCCCTGCGCGGCGGCTTGCGGATCCGCAACCGCCGGCTGTTGGCCTGAAGGTTCTGGGGTGACCTGCGTTTGTGCTGTAGCCTGTTGGGCGTGCGCCACGGTGGAAATATCGGCGAGCCACATGGTCACGCCGCAGCTAACACAAATCGCCGCGATCCAGATCAACAACCCACGATTCTTCATAGAGCACCTCTAAGTCACGGAATCTGTATGGCGCCATTCTCGGCGGCAATCTGGCCTTCGGTGTCACGCACCACCAAACGCACCAGATAACTGCCGGGCTTCACATCAAAGTTACTTTTAACACTCAAGCCGGGATCCATTTTGGCCAGGGTTTCATCTTTCAATTTCATCTGCAAAATTTTTTCGTTTCCCACAACCAAATTTCCATTGCGGTCAAAAATGCAGGCGACAATGGTTAGGTTACTGTTGTTTCGGCCCTCAACTTTGCGGAAATGCAACTGCTTCACGTCAACATGCGCCAGCACTGTGAGCTTGGCTTCGGTATCGCTAGGCTTGAAAAACTGAGTGTGCAGATCGATCGGCAAATCGTGCAGCTCTTCCTGCGAGAAGAGCGCATCTTCAATTTCCTGCTTCGCTTGCTGCTCCGGTCCGTTAACCTGCTTGGGGGCGAAATAACCGCGCCGCGCCTGGATCGAATATTTCTGCGGCGTCTTCAACGTGACCTTCAAATTGTGGAAACGGCCATTGAGCTTCATGTTTTGTGGGGAAAATGCCAGAACGTAGTAATACTCCGGCGTTGACGCTATCTGACGAAAGCCTGCCGCCAGATCATTGTTATTGTGAAAAAAGACGCCACCGGTCGCGTCTGCCAGTTCGGCCATCACGTCAGCATCAGCGGAGGCTTCGGCTAACTGATATTGCCCTTCTATTCCGGCCACTGCGGCATTCGGCTGGATCCGCTCGGTAATATCGCCTCCCGGCATGACCACGTAAAGACCACGAGCATCCAGAGCGCTGATGGTTATGTTGGCCCGCATTGCCCGGTCGATTAAGTTGTCGACATCGTACTCATACTGCGGGGTGATGAAGCCCGGGGACACCAGCACCACACATCTCTGGCCTGGCACGGCCGACACCCGGCGAACTACGTCTTTAAGCGAAGTCAATGCCAGGTGAGTTTCTGCATCACCGTTCGATAGACCTTGGAGCGCAGCCTGCTGTGCGACTGCCTGCGCCTGGAGTTGAAACTTGGAATCATTGCCGAATTGACACTGCAATACGTCAGCCGCCACTGCGGCTAACGCCTGCGGATCATTCTTATTCTGGATCAAGTCCGCGATGTAGTAAGTCATCTTCGGACATTCATTCGGTCGATTGCCCACGAGCGGACGCGGGATCATGCGGTCCATGGCATCCCGTAGCTTCGCTTGATCGTCCGTAAAATCGAGATTGTTCTGACCTGAAATTGTGAAGATCGCCGCTCGGTCGGTGGGCCGCATTGTATTGAGATTTTTTTTCGCTGCCTCCCGCGCCTGTGCGAGATCTCCAAATTCCATATGCACATCGTCAAAAACATAGGCTATGTAGCGTTCGCCAAGATCCGGTAGGGACGCCGCGGTAACGTCCGAGGGATTCGGATTAACCGGCTGAGAAGTTTGCTGTTCGCGGGCAACCTGCAGTCCGGGTTTCTGGACGCTGAACTTGGTAATAACTTGCGGCTTTTTGTCGTCAAATAACTCGAAGTCTTCTTTTTGCAGCGTGCCGATAGCGTTGCCCTTCGAATCGCGCACAACGACATGAACTTCAACAAGCCTGACGTTGACCTTGAAGTTGGCCTCCGCATCATGCGATGTCATTTCAGGAGTATTCGAGGTGGTGGGGGCAGCGGAAGCGGAGGAACTTGACTGCGGCGCCTCTTGTGGTGAAGCCGCTACAGGCGCGACGTTACTAAAAAATATTGCGATGAGTACGGTCAGCCCAATGGCCAGTACGGTCAACCCCGGTTTGCGGTTGCTCTTGACTGGCCCCATGTGAAAAATCTCCGAAACTGAACCGGCCCGTATTCTACTCTCAAAATGCTTGCAGATCGTCACTTTTGCTATTCCATATAAGCCGTAGTTCCGCGCCGGACTTGTAGTTCCAAAGTCCTACAGCTTCTCCCTTAGACAACAGCAAAGCTGCTGGATTCATCGAAGTTGCGTATGTCCAAGGTCCTCATTTTTCTGACTTTAGCCGCAAGCTTGGCTTTGACTGGATGCGGAATGGTGTCCAGTGGAAATCAGCAACAGGATCCTCCCCCGCCACCTCCGCCTCCCCCCGCGGATATGACGGCCGTAAAGCACATTATTTATATGTTGCAGGAGAACCGTACCTTCGACCAGTACTTCGGTCAACTGAATGCCTATCGCCAAGAGAAGGGCTTTAGCACAGACGTTGACGTCACTCCGGCTAACGCTTCACAGCTCAGCTTCGATCATTCGACTACCTTCGCTCCGTTTCACATGAACTCCCAGTGTGTAGAGGAGATGAGCTCCTACTGGAATGAAAGTCATAACGACTGGAACCATTTCGCTCCCACTACCGCTACCCCGTTAATGGACGGCTTCGCGAATTCTGCGGGTGGTGACTCACGGCACAGCAACCCGCCGGGCTTTGACATCAATGGCCAGCGCGTGATGGGCTACTACGACGATAGTGATCTTCCCTACTACTACTTCATGGCGACTCAATTCGCCATCTCAGATCACTGGTTTTCTCCGATCATGACCAATACCCCG
>Ga0105240_10013473_pt1 | contig 11231 bp, 5 predicted proteins | sample KBSC54metaG_FD_80426 | JGI IMG/M metagenome (GOLD analysis project Ga0105240, IMG submission 80426) | Corn rhizosphere microbial communities from Kellogg Biological Station, Michigan, USA - KBS C5-4 metaG | ecosystem: Host-associated > Plants > Roots > Rhizosphere > Soil | place: Michigan, USA...
CCAATGTCTTTGATCTCGACCGTCGTGGTGCGGTCGACGTCGCGGTCGTTGCCATTGAAGCTGACCTTGCCCTGGACCTTTACCTCATATTTGGCCAGCAGGCCGTCCTTGAGCCAGAATTTCACGGAACCTTTGGCGCCGGTGATTTCAGGTCCATTGGCGCCACCGCGGCCGCCGAACATGAGCTGTGCCTTCGCCCCCTCCTCGGTGAACTCACCGGAATAGACATCCTTGTCCAGCTTGAGCTCCTTGACCTTGCCCGCCATGTCTTCGGCCTGGGCGGCCGGGGTTTTGAAATTTTGAACGCGGCGGGCGATAAACGTGGCGGGGCTGGGATCGCCGCTCGTCGCCTCGCTGAGCGACTGCCAGCCATCCTGGGTCTTGATGGCTCCTTTGTCGCCCTTCTTAACCGCCTCGATGGTGTTGTCCCGCATCGTCATCGAAAGCCAGAGGGTACCGTTCTTATCGGTCTTCCCTTCGGACACCCCGGCACCGAAGCCGCCGCCGCCGGCGTTCTCGGTCGTTTGTTTCCAGGCGTAGTTGTCTTTATCCGCGAGCTTTTTAGCCGCGGCCGTAACTTCATCCTTGGGGGCGGCGTTCGCCAGGACCAGCGCGCCGGCCATCAAACTGAGGGTGCCGAACAGGAAGTGCTTTTTCATATGTGCCTTAGGATTTTTCAGTCTCGCTTGCGTTTGTTTAGTAATCAACTCCGGGTTCAAAGAAGGCAGGGAGCATCCGAGACGGCGTTTGAAACGCCGTTGGCTACCGTGCCATCACAGCACCCTTCTAACCCTCCGGGCCGGGAAGCGCAAGCCACAAGCGGTTTTTGAAAGCGGCCAAGGCGCGCCCGCAAATTTAGTCGGGCCAGGAGTCGACGGGAATCAGGTTGTAATTTCTGGTAAGTGCAATTAGCCGGCCGTAAGTGCAATTAAGTGCAAGAAATGGAAACAGACGGGAAACAAAACAGCAACAGGGTCGAAACGAAAGTAAGGGTGGGTGGATGCTGAGGGTTGCAAATCGGATGTGGCACGAAAACGCGGCTGGTCGGAGCCTGGGACCAACGGCACGGGGATTGGGGTCGGATCGCCGGCGGATGGATGGGGCAGCCAGGCCGAGGAGGGCCCGACCAAACAGACGTCTCATTCCGCAGTCGCGGGCCGCATGGCCGGTTCCGCGATACAATACAGGAAGCGTTCCCCGCGCAGGTAAAACTCACGGTCCACGACGGCGGCCGAGGCGCTGAAGGTGTCGTCCAAATGATTCACCGCCAACGTCGCGTTTTCCCGGTCATGGCGCAAGACGACGGTGCTCCCGTCGCGACCGGTGACGTAAATGCGGCGGGCGGCACCGACGGGCGAAGAAAAGATGAAATCGCGAATGCCCTCGAGGCGGAGCGGTTCGCCTCGCGGTTTGCCGGTCGTGGGATCGAACCGCGAAAGCACGTTTTGATTATGACGCAGGACATACAGAGTGTCGTCATAAAGCAGCGGCGAGGAGACATAAGGCGATAAGCGATTGAGCCTCCACACGACGTGGTCGGTCCCGGTGATATCGCCTTTGGCGCCGGCAAGTCGGATGGCCAGCATCGCCTGTGAGTAGTAGCTGTTCCCGGCGATCACCAGACCGTTGTAGTATACCGGCGAAGAAACGACGTTTTCAGTGAGGCCGGCACATTCCCAAAGTTGAGAGCCAGTGGCCAGGTCATACCCGCGGACGCGCTTGGTGGCGCTGACCACCACCTGCGGTGTGCCTTCCTTTTCGACAATAAGTGGAGTGGACCAGGATGTCTTTTCGTCGCGCGCAACCTTCCAGAGAACTTTCCCAGTATTTTTGTTAAACGCGTAAAGGAACGACTCACGCTCGTCATCCCAGCAAACGATCAGAGCATCTCCATGGAGCACCGGGGAACTTCCCTCGCCGTGAGCATGGAGGGTATGCATCCGGCCAGGGTCGCTCTGCCATTTCACATCTCCATTCAAATCGAGGCAGTACAAACCGCGGGAGCCGAAGAAGACGTAAAGCCGCTCACCGTCAGTGACGGGCGAATTGGAAGCCAGGCTGCCCGTCACGTGCCCCCCCTCGTGCGGCCACTCTTCGCGCAGAACTTTCGACCACAATATAGCACCATCGCGGCGGCTGATCGCCGAGGCGATGAATTGGTGGCGATGGGTAACGGGCACGCTGTCATGAACACCAGGGGCGTCGTCGTACACGGGTTTCTGGGCGTCGCCCACCGGTAGGGCGGACAGGACGTAAACCGAATTGCCGGAAACAATAGGTGAAGAATGCCCTTTCCCCAGCAGTGCTATTTTCCAGCGGATATTATTGGTTTCGCTCCAGTGAACGGGCGGGTCTGCGTTCGGCGCGACACCATTGGCCAAAGGACCGCGCCATTGCGACCAACTGCCCGGCGGCGTCGCGCAGGCATTGGGGTTTGCCTGATCGGCCAGGGCAGATCCCGCGCAGAGACAAGCAAAGCCAAGGATCGGAGACAAAGGGCGAATCATATTGATACATTCTGTACCTTCTGAACCTGAGTGTGTCAAAGGCTAGAGAGAGGGCTTATCTCGCCAGTACCAACATCCTGAAAGGATGGAAGAACTCAGCAGGTGCGCATCCGCTATCCCGGTGCGACTCAAATGGAGTCTGCTATTCGCCGAATTGCAGCGAAGCCAACCGCCGCTAAACCCCATCGTCCTGGAAACGGGTCAGACCGGTCCGACCCTGCTCACTGCTCATGCTCATATGGCCGCGAAAAAAGCAATTTCCTATCAATGATTAGAGCAGTATATGAATTCACCTATGATCGATTTAGAATAATCTCTCCTAAATTAACTCTTTACATTGAGCCTCTGATTTTGCCATGCTGATCGTGAAGGCACGAGCAAGCCAAAGTCGGAGAAAATCGCCGATGAGAAAGATGAAACCCCTGATCCACATGGTCCTTGTGCTCGTCGCGCTCGTGCCAGCCACCGCCCAGCCGGTTCTCGAGAGTGTCGTTACTTCGTTTGGTCCTCCCGAGGGTTCATTCCCCACCGGAGATTTGGTGTTAGGCCCAGAGGGTGACTTCTATGGCACGACTACGAATGGAGGAGCCGGGGGCCAGGGGACAATCTTCAAAATAGGTACCAACCGGAACTTTGCCACGCTATTTTCGTTTACGGGTCAGAACGGCGCGAATCCCCGCGCCAACCTGATCTACGATAGTAATGGGGATTTTTACGGTACGACCTATAGCGGAGGCGACAGCAGCCTTGGCACCGTTTTCAGATTCAACACCAATGGTTCGCTCGGCACCGTGCTGTCGTTCGCCGGAACGAATGGAGCCAATCCGGCGGGCGGGTTGATCCGCGGCAACGATGGGGCCTTTTATGGTACCACCTCCAGCGGGGGCCGTAGCAATCTCGGAACGGTGTTCCGCATAACCCCAAATGGAGACCTGACGACCTTGGTTTCCTTTGCCCGTACGAACGGAGCGAACCCTCTGGCCAGCCTGGTACTCGGTAGCGATGGCGTTTTCTACGGTACGACGTGCTACGGGGGTACCCAGAACCAGGGAACCATTTTCCGAATAACCCCTGAGGGGGTGCTGACGCTTCTGACCTCTTTCGCTGGAACCAACGGAGCCAACCCGCTCGGCGCCTTGACTTTCGCCGATAGCGGGGACCTGTTCGGTACAACCGGTAATGGCGGCCCGCGCGGGGTGGGGACCATCTTCAAAGTAACAACCAATGGAGATTTGACCATGTTGGTCTCGTTCTCAGATTCTGGCGGTAACCCAAGAGGTTCATTGGTGCTGGGTAATGACGGTTTGTTGTATGGGACTACCTGCGGCACGGCTGCCGTCACCCGGGGCACGATTTTCAGCATGACCACCAACGGTGTTTTAACCACCCTGATTTCCTTTATCGGTCGCACTGGAGCGAATCCCTACGCTGGTCTCCTGCTGGCCCCTGACGGCGCGTTTTACGGAACCACAGTCGGCGGGGGGAGTAACGCTATGGGGGCGGTTTTCCGGTTAATCGTGCATCCCAGCAGTGAACTCGAGCGGGCCCAGGCTCTAAACGCCACAAATCTCACCTGGGCGACAACGAATGCCTGGTTCCTGGATAACACGGTCTCCCATGATGGTGAAGGCTCTCTAGCCAGCGGCGAGATCCGCTGGCCTTACCAACAGGCTTGGCTCCAGACCACCGTGACGGGGCCTGGCTTCTTGAGCTTCTGGGGAAAGATAGACCACTACGGTCCAACCAGCTTTCTGGATTTCTCTGTCGACGGCGGCTACCCCCAAAGCAGCATAGGCTTGTCTCCCAACTGGCAGCGGGTTTGGTTCTACGCTCCAGAGGGCACCCATACGTTCAGTTGGGTCTGTAAGCCGAGGGGTTCCTCTACCGCACTACTCTGGCTCGACGAGGTTATCTGGCAGCCCGGCGTCAGCGCGCCGGTTGTTTGGAGCCCGCCGCGTGACTCTTCCGTTCCGGCAGGGACAAATGTCATTCTGAGCGTGAGCGCCGGCGGGACTCCACCTTTGTGTTACCAATGGACTTTCAACGGCGAGCCGATTCCCCGCGGATGCTCCAGTGCGCTGACGCTGACCGACGTGCAGCCGACCAGCAGTGGGACCTACGGGGTCACAGTCTCGAACCGGTATGGCACGACCAATGTCAGCGCAACGGTGACGGTGGTCGACGCCCCACCTTCCGTTTGGACCCCTCCGGCAAACCAGCAGGCGGTGCCCGGCGGCAACTGCGCCTTCACCGTTGCGGCTCGCGGTTCCAATCCACTGTCTTACCAATGGCTTTTCAACGGGAACGCGATTCCAGGCGCGACCGGCTCGCAACTGGTTCTGAGCAGCGTCGGGCAAGCTCAGGTCGGAAGTTACTCGGTTGCGATCACCAACGCTTGGGGGAGTGTAACCAGTTCCGTGGCTTCCATCACCCTGGCGCCTTCTTTGCTGATCGCGTGGGGGAAAAATTTCTTCGGACAATGCAATGTGCCTTGGTCTCTCACGAACATCAGCGCCTTTGCCGGTGGCGCTAATGGCACGGTCGCCGTCGATGGCACTGGAAAGGAAAGCCACTGGGGTTGGGCCTTTCCTGCGTTCTCACCACCGGTGACCAACGCGGTTTCCGTAGCATGCGGAGGGAACCAACTCCTCGCGCTTCTGGATGGAGGCATGATAACTGGCATGGGAACGAGTGTGCCGCCGGGATTGACCAATGTTGCCGCGATCGCTGCGGGCCCCGATTCCTGCCTCGCTTTATTAAATGACGGCTCACTTCAAGCCTGGGGCGGTGGCGTTTATGGCCCAACCAACGTCCCGGTTGGACTCTCGAATGTCGTGTCTGCCGCCGCTGGCGGATGGCACAACCTGGCACTACGAGAGGATGGCAGTGTGTTGGCCTGGGGCGACAATTCCTACGGCCAGACGAACGTGCCCTCGGACTTGGGCCGGGTCATCGGAATTGCCGCCGGCTCGTATCACAACCTGGCACTTAAAAGCGACGGTCGGGTTGTCGCCTGGGGCGACTTCAGCAAAGGCCAGGCGCCGGTTCCACCGGACGTGACCAATGCCATTGCCATTGCGGCCGGCTCTCAGCATAGCCTTGCGCTCAGACCTGACGGCACAGTCGTGGTTTGGGGCGGCAACATCTATGGCGAGACCAATGTCCCGGTCGCAGCAACTAACATCATTGCCATCGCCTCCGGAGATGGTCACTGCCTGGCTCTCGCCAGCAATGGCGCGCCCGCCTCGGTGCGCATGCCCGCCCTGCAGACCGCCATGGTTGGGGAGAGCCTCATCCTGAATGCCGGCGTGGTCGGCATCCAGCCAATGACCTACCAGTGGCAATTCGGCGGCCAGAGTATCGCCGGCGCCACAACGGGTCTGCTGACTCTCACTAATCTGGGGCCGGAGGAGGCCGGTGCTTACCGTTGCCTGGCGACCAATTCACTGGGTTCGACCCAGACGCCTGAGGTGGTCGTCAAGGTGCACACGAAACCGCAAACGATCACGTTTGACCTTCCGACGGAGATTCTGCTTACCAACTCCCCACTGACTCTGGGCGCCTCGGCCAGCAGTGGATTAGGCATCACTTTCAAACTGTTAAGCGGTCCCGCGACCCTGCAAAATAACCAACTGACCTTGACCAGCCTCGGGTCGGTTACGCTCGAAGCGGACCAATCCGGAGATAGTCAGTTCTCACCCGCATATGCCATCCGGACCTTTACCGTGCGAGACACCAATATCAGCGGCTTCGTGGCGGTGTGGTTAGCCTTGAGTTTTCCCAACATCCCTCCGGATCAACACGGGCTTTTGGATGCACCATTCGGTGACGGAGTGCCTAACCTCGGAAAATTCGCTCTCGGCGTGGATCCGAAGAACCCAATCGCTCAGAACCGGCAGGTTTATTTGTCCACCTCCGAGGAGGGGGGCAGCATCTTCGCGAACCTGACGTTCAAACGAAGGAACATCTCCCTGTTGAACTACATCACCGAAGTCTCAAGCGATATGAGGTCCTGGTACTCTGACCCTGGCCACGTGCAAGTGATGAGCGTGAGCCCCCTCGATTCCGATTTCGACTTCGTAACCTTCAAAGATCTCACCCCGGTCTCTCCGAACGCCCCTCGCTTCACTCGCCTGCGTATCGTTGCTTTGGGGGATTGACAACAATCGGTTCTATCCTCGTCTTCTACGCGCCAGCGTCTTGGACTGCACCCCCGATGCATCTGGGGCGCTTTTCGGGGAAAGACCCTAACGACTTAAAGCGCCAGAGGCCTGGCGTAGCCCTGATCGCAGGGATTTGGCCGTGGATTCGAGAATGAACTTCACCGTGGGGGCAGGGTCATCGAGTCCATGCGGATGATGACCAATCCCGGGCTTATGGATCACAACGATCGTGCCGCCCAAGGCGAGGTACCGGGTCTCGACGATTTGGGTATTCTCGGCGACCGGGACAACATCGTCGGCATCGCCGACCACGTGAATGATGGGAATGCCCGCTTTGGCCAGCGGGGCAAGCTCGTCCACGGGGTTCTGCCGATAAGCGAGCGCTTCCAGCTCGCTCGCAAATCCATAATCCTTCATCAGCGCCTGCCAATCTCCAGGGCTTCCCCTGCCCCGACCCTTTCCGCCGGGCCAGCTTTTGAAATCACACACCGGCGCATCGCCATAGATGCAAACCACTTTATCGGGATTTCGCGCGGCCCAGTTGTAGGCGTAGAGGCCGCCGCGGCTAATGCCGATGAGCGTTCCCTTCTTCGCCAAACCCTGGCCGGTGATCGCCGCGTAAAACGCGTCAAAATGTTTCAGCGCGGCGGGGCAGCCGAAGGTGTTACCGACGACAATGTGCAGATGGTTAAAACCGTTTTCCAGCAATTGCGGCACGCCCGTGCGCTCGGTGAACGCATCGGGAAACTCCATGCACCAGGACCACGGCTTGCCCGGGGCGGGCTTTTTCGGCTCAACCACCCAGGCCTCACAGCTGTCGATCTGGAAAACGTGCCTCTGATAGCCTCGCCAGGTGTCGATCTTTTCGCCCGGGAACGAGAGGGCTTTGCTAATTTGGATGGTTGTGCTCAAGACGACCAGCACCAGGGCGAGACCAAAACCGTTTCCCCGGAGAGAAAGATCCAGGCTGCCGCAAGCGCTCCTCTTCTCCGTCGCCGTTACCACCGGGCGCCCTCCAGCACAACGACCGAGGCGTAGGGATTTTCGTATTGCGGCTTCAACGTGATGGTCACGCCGGTACCCGTCTCAGAACAAAGCAACGGAGCTCTTCTTGAATCAGCCATCATCCAGGCGTTCAGGCTACCGCTGGATTTCGACGGAAGAGTGATTTGGTTGTTGGCCGGCCAATTGAAGACGTGCAGGTAAAGCCGCCCTTTCCGAGCGGTGATTCGTCCCCAGTCGACCGCACCGATTGGATTGGCCTGGGTGTCATAGATGGCTTCCCCGTACTTTGCCATCCAGGAGCCGAGTTCCAGGAACCGGGTCCGGATCGCCTCGGGAATGGTGCCGTCCGCCGTCGGGCCGGCGTTGATCAGGTAGTTGCCGCCCTTGGAAGCGATATCAACGGTATTGCGGATCAAGGTCTCGGCGGATTTCCAGTGGAAATCGTGATCGCTATAACCCCACGTATCGTTCAGGGTCATGCAGGATTCCCAATCAACCCCGTTCATCCCGGTGGCGGGGATGTGCTGCTCCGGTGTGGTGAAATCGCCTTTGCTGGTGTCAAAAATGCTCAAGTTATCGCCCTCGACATTAGGAGAATAGAAGAGCCGATTGTTCATGATGATGGCCGGCTGATTTTTGCGAACGAGAGCCATCAATTCGTTGGCGCGCCAGGAATTACCCTCGGTTTCCTTGCTGCTCCAGTCCCACCACAGAACGTCAATTTTGCCGTAGTTCCTGGTGATCTCGTTGGATTGATGGTGAAGGAATTCGACATAGCGACTCCACTCCCGACCGGTGTCAGGGTCGGGAAGGTCCTTGTAGCGTTCGTTGGCCAAAGGGTGAGGCAGGCCGGTGCCGTGGACCCGAAAATCAGGGTGGTGCCAGTCGATGACGGAATGATAAACGCCAACCCGCAAGCCTTCGGCGCGGATCGCTTGAACGATTTCCTTGAAGAGGTCGCGTCCGACAAAATCTTTGGCATCGAAGCTGGTGTATTTGCTGTCGTGGAGCGCGAACCCCTCGTGATGTTTGCTGGTGAAGACGACATATTTCGCGCCCATGGCCTTGGCCAGCTTGGCCCAGTCTTTGGCAAATCCGGGCTTCGGGACAAAGAGCGGCTTGAGCTTCGCCTCGTATTCCGTCGGTGCGACGCCGGCTTGTTGTTGAATCCACTCGACACCGCCACCGTAGGGCTTGCCGTCCCAATTGCCGGCCGCGGCACTGTAGAGGCCCCAATGCACAAACATGCCGAGCCGCGCTTCGCGCCACCATTGCATGCGGGCATCGCGCTCGGCTTTCGTTTCAGGGGGAGGCGGTTTGATGGCGGAGTCCGAGGCACCAAAGGCAGCGGGTGCGGACAAAAGAACGAGGGCGAGGAGAAGTCCCGGGGTGTGTAATTGATAGTGCCGATGTTTCATAGCAAGGCTCGATGAACTTGAATAAAATTTTCTGTCCGATTCGGAACCTGTGGTCGGAAGCGTGGGGCTCGTTACCAGGACCGGACCTTTGTGACAGGAAGCCTCGGAATGCGTCAAGCAGTTTCAGTTTGGCCTGGCATCGCGGGAGCGCGGTCCGAGGGCGCGTCCGGAAGTGCTGCCCATGCCGAATTGCGGGAGTGGTGGGGGTGGGTTTGAGATTGCGTGGTTCGCCCGGAGGCACTTAAATCGCAGGCATGAACATGAGTCCTCGCCGCTACTGCTTCCTGTTATTGGTGCCGCTAGTCGCCTCGTGTGCCTCGCCCCGCATTCCCGGCGTGAGGACGGCGATGCAGAAGATGATCGACGCCCATGAGATCTCCGGCGCCGTAACGGTCGTCGAGACGAGGAACCGGGTGGTCCACTGCGAGGCAACCGGCCTGGCCGATATCGAGCGCAAAACACCCATGACCCCCGACTCGCTGTTCTGGATCGCCTCCATGACGAAGCCGGTCACCGCAACCGCAGTGCTGATCCTACAGGATGAGGGCAAACTCAAAGTAACGGACCTGGTATCGAAGTACATTCCCGAGTTCGCGAATCTCAAAACACCCTCAGGCCAGCCAGCGAACCTGACGATTGTTCAGGTGTTGACCCACACCTCCGGATTGGGCGAGGCTTCACGCGAGGGAGCCCTCCAGGCTCACACGTTGGCGGATCTCATACCCTTGTTTTTGGCGGCTCCGATGCAGTTCGAGCCGGGATCCAAATGGAGCTATTGCCAATCTGGCATCAATGTCGCCAGTCGAATCGTCGAGGTCGTCAGCGGTCAATCATTCGACGCGTTCCTCCAACAACGCGTCTTTGACCCATTGGGAATGAAGCACACGACGTTTTACCCCAGCCGAAAACCAGGCGCGCAGCTTGTCACCGCTTACAAGAGAGATGCGGCCAAGGGCACCCTCGAAGCCGTGCCAGGACCCAGCGGCTTTGGCGAGGAAGGTCGTCCGCCCGTGGGCAACGGGGGACTTTTTTCCACGGGCCCCGATTACGCCCGGTTCTGTCGAATGTTGCTGTCGGGGGGAGAACTGGATGGCAAAAGATATCTCAGCCCGGAGGCCATTAAATTTCTGATGACCGTGCAAACCGGGGATCTGGCAACCGGCTTTTTTCAGTCACCGGAGTTCGGCAGTCACGGGGCCAACTATGGGTGGGGGATCGGCACCTGTATCCTCCGCACGCCACACCCCGGTGTGGCGGCCATGCTCTCGCCCGGCACCTTTGGTCATGGCGGCGCCTGGGGCACGCAGGCCTGGATCGACCCGGTGCGAGGGGTGGCGTACATCCTCATGGTCCAGCGCTCCAATTTCCCCAACAGTGATGCCAGTGACGTTCGCCAGGCATTCCAGCAAGCGGCGGCGGACGGGGTGAAGAAGTAGGTGGGTGCGTTAGGCGATCCGACTTCGGGGCGTTGGGTTCGCCGCGATAATAGGGGGCGGTCAGGCGTCGCTAACGCGACGCGAGGGGATTTCGGATCGGGCTTCCGTGGACTCGAAGTCCACGGCTACCTTCAGATCATCGCTACGCGATGGAGCCCGCGATGGGGCGGCGCTACGCTACGATGGGGAAAAGAATCGTATCGAACACCTGGCTTATTAATAAATCGAGGCACGGGGGCGGGTTGAATCTGCTTGCGGCGAGCGACGGGAGTGCAAGAAGCTAACTGCTGCTATGAATCGACGTCAATTTCTGGGGACGGTTTCGGCAGGGTTACTGCTGAGCGAAATTCTGGACGCGGGCCAACTCACGCCCCTGCCGACCCGGATGCTGGGCCGGACCGGGATCAAAGTTCCCATCCTTGGGTTTGGATCCGGAAGTCGTTTCCTGATGTATGCGGACGACGACCAGGCGATCGCCGCGCTGGAACACGCTCTCGATCTCGGTATCACTTACATCGACACCGCTCACGCATATGGCAATGGCAAGAGTGAGGAGCGGGTTGGCCGCGTCATGGCCAGCCGGCGTGGGCAAGTCACGCTGGCCACAAAGATTCCTGGTCGGAAGGCGGACGAGGCGCGGAGGCAAATTGAGCTCAGCCTAAAACGCTTGCGAACGGACCGGCTGGAGGTGCTGCACATTCA
>Ga0105240_10013474_pt1 | contig 11230 bp, 5 predicted proteins | sample KBSC54metaG_FD_80426 | JGI IMG/M metagenome (GOLD analysis project Ga0105240, IMG submission 80426) | Corn rhizosphere microbial communities from Kellogg Biological Station, Michigan, USA - KBS C5-4 metaG | ecosystem: Host-associated > Plants > Roots > Rhizosphere > Soil | place: Michigan, USA...
AATAGATGCTGTAGCGATTGCGAATGCGTTGGAGCATTTCGCGAAACGCGTGGCCGGGGTTATCGGCATTCACCACTTCACCGCCGGTGCGTACGGCCACGCCTGTCATGCTCTCGCGGCCCGCGGCGGAGGGGCCGAAGCGGGTCAGTGCCGGAGTCGGGATGATCAAGCCGCAGAGGAGCACGTCGGACTCCCACATGCGGTTAACGACCTTTTTCTCGCTCATGGAGGACTGGCCGTCGTCGTCGGTGAAGATGAGAACCGCGCGGCGGTGCTGGCGGTCAGCGTGCTTTGCGAAGTACTGGGCGGCATCGTAGACGGCGGAAAGGATGTAGGTGCCGCCGCCGAAGGGCAAGTCCACTACGCGGCCCACGGACTCTTCGGCTTCTACCAGGTTGTCGTTGAATGGAGCAGTGAGGAAGGCCTGCGTGTTGAAGTTGGCGACGGCGATGCGATCACCCTGGCGCAGTTCCTGCAACGCGGTGTGCGCGGAGGCGGCGAGACGGCGAATGGCGGGCCTCATACTCTGGCTGATGTCGAAGAGGAGCATGATGTCGAGGGACTGATCTTCCTGGGTGCAGTAGAGCGCGGAGCGCGTCTGGCCGTTGTCTTTGATAATGAAGTCGTCCTTGGTGAGGCCGTCGATGACAGTGCTTCCGTCCATCACCTGAGCGTCCACGCGGACGAGTGCGACGTTGGAACGAAAGACGAGGTCCTGGGGCCATGCGAGGAATGCGGTCAGGGTTCCCGCGATCAGGAGGGTGTTCCGGATTCCCATGTGTAGTTCAAAATGACGGAATCGGGTTCGGGTGTCAAGTTGTGGGGCAGTCTACCGGATGAAGAGCCTGCGTCCGAAATGGGCAGGCGGAAGCGCCTGCCCCACAAGGCTGTATACACGAAGCGCTTAAACAAATTTCAAAGTTTCTTGGGAGATTGCAGCTGGCGGAGGAGGTCTTCGGCGCGCTTTCGAATGGTGGGGTCGGAGGCGGTGGCGGCTTGGCGGAGGTGGGGGATGGCGGTGGCGGGATCGGTGGCGGCAAGCGCGGCGCCGAGTCCGAAGTGGGAACGCATCGAGTCGGGGTGAAGGCGCAACGCTTCGCGGTAGTGGGGGATCGCGGCGGCAGTGCGGCCGCTCGCCATGAGGAGATCGGCGAGAACTTCATGTGCATCAGCGAAGTCGGGGCTGTCGCGGAGGGTGGTTTGCAGTTCGCGCTCGGCTTCGTCGTAGCGCTGTGCCTTGCCGAGCAGGACGGCGTATTGGTAGCGCGTGCGAGCGTCGTGGGGCTGGAGTTGCAAGGCGATGACGAATTGCTCGCGCCCCTCGGCGATCTTTCCCACGGCGGAGAGCAGGCCGGCGAGATTCGATCGGGCATCGGCATAGTCGGGCTGAATGCGGACGGCCTCGCGGAAGGAGGCTTCGGCGCCTGCGGGATCTCCAGATGTGAGTCGCAGAATGCCGAGGTTGTTGTGGGCTTCGCTGAAGTCCGCGTCGAGTTGAATCGCGTGCGACAGGGCCTGAACGGCATCGGGGGTGCGCCCCAAAGCGCGATACGTGAGGCCGAGTTCATGCCATGTCAGCGGGGCGCCGGGATCGAGTGTTGCGGAACGCTTGAGGGTGTCGGCGGCCTCTGCGGTGTTGCCGGACCGCCGGAGCGCGGTGCCCAACTTCTGCAGGCTGGGCGCTGAGGCGGGGTTTTTGCGTACGGCTTCGCGGTATTCCGGCAGTGCCTCCGCAAGCTGATCGTTGGCGTCGAGCGCCTGTGCGAGTTCGAGGTCATACTCGGCGCGGGCGGGTTTGTAGCGGTCGATGGCGGCGCGGAGTTGGACGATGCCTGCGGTGAGATTGCTGCGCTGCTTGACCTGGGCGACGGCGAGCAGAAGTTCGTTCTCGGGCGATGGGGGCAGGTATTCCGGATAGCTAAGCACGACGCGTCCGCGATAGGCCTGGTCGCCGGTTTCATGGCGTTCAGCTTTGGACGCCAGCAGGTTGCCTTCGGGCTTGCGGCGCTGAATCAGGTGGTCAGTGACCGAGACGTGGATAACATCTTCGGTGCGCCGTTTGGGCATATGGCAGGCGGCGCAGTCCGATGCTGGCGCGTGGTTGGTGGCCTGGATCACGGCGTGACACTGACGACAGACCGCGTCGTAATGCCGGCGGGCGTCGGCTCCTCGCGGGACATCATGCGGGTTGTGGCACGTGGTGCAGAGCAGAGCGCCGTTGCTCTTGCGGAAGCATGCGGACTGATTCAAGCGGTAAGCGGCGCTGACGATTTCGAATTTGTCGCCGCGGCGGGCCTCCGGGGCGTGATCGAAGTTGAGAATGAAATCGGCGAGCGGTTCGCCGGGACGGAAGGAGAACGGGGCGCGTTCGTAGCGGGCCAAGGCATTGGGTAGGGGAAAGCTCGTGGATTCGAGATGGCAAGCGGCGCAGAGTTCCCTCTGCCGATCGGCATTGAGTCGTTTCGGATTGACGATGGCATAGCGGATGGCGACGGCCGAGGCTCCTGTGGCGGCGAGTTTCGCGTGCTTTGCGCCGTCACCGTGGCAACGCTGGCAGCCGATGCCTTCCGGCAGGGATCCCGCATAGACGGGGCGCGAGAATGGCTGCTCATGCCCGGCGGGAATCTGCGGGTAGGCATTGTGGCAGAACATGCACTCGTAGGTGATGGGCCGTCGGAATCCTTCGTGGCCGGCGCGATCGTAGCCCGGATTCATGGCCCAATAGCCGCCGTTCTCCGCATACCAGCCCAGCGGCAGTTCCACCAGCGTGCCTTCGGGCGTGCGATTCAGATAGGTGCGGGCGTGGTTGCCGGAACCCATGATGTAGTCGACGCCCTTCTCCATGACGTTGATCTGCGCGCCGGCGGAGTCGATCTGGTAGCGGCGCTGGAAGATCTGGCCGTCGCGGATCGACATCGTGAAGTAGCTGTTGGAAGGCTGGTGGTAATAGGTGTTGCGCCGGGTGAAGTCTTCGATTCGGCTCGCGGGCGAAGGCTTGTAGAACGACCGGCCCATGCCTGTCAGGCGATACGTCCCGGCTTCCCGGGGATGACACGATGCGCACACAGGCGGGTTTTGAGCGCGAACGGTGCACCCGGCGGCAATCAGTCCAACGACAAGTCCCCCCAGCCGCGACACCACGGTGCTTATCTTAACAAACGCAAATTGGGCGCTGAACACGTGTGTGATAGCATCTCTCCCAAACGCACATAGAGCTTTACTGCTTCGAATCTGAGGTCTCGCACATGATCGTTTCGAAACGGATTCAGTTGGCGATTTTCAGCGCCACGCTGCTTCTGCCGGCATGCTTGCTGGCTCAGAGCGGCGCCGGCACGATTCAAGGGACAGTACAGGATGCTACGGCGGCGGTGATTCCGAGCGCCGTGGTACAGGTGGTCAATCAAGCTACGGGAGTGACGGTCGATAGCACAACCAATTCGAGCGGCTTTTATGCGGTGCCGGGTCTGTTTGCCGGGAATTACAAAATCACGATCTCGGCGCCTGGAATGAAGAAGTATGAATCAGTGGTGGTTTTGCAAAACGCGCAGGTTCTGGTTTTGAATCCGCAATTGACGTTGGGCGATGTAGCGGAGGTCGTCAATGTGAGCGGCGAGACCGTGCAGTTGGCCACCTACGACAGCGGGACGGTGAACACACAACTGGACGCAGCGCGCATCGACCAACTTCCGCAGAACGGGCGGAACGTGTTGGGCCTGGCGCAGAATACCGTGCCTGGGCTGGAGGCGAATGGAACGCGCGCCAACGGCCTGATGGGCGAGGGCATGGAGTACTCGCAGGATGGAGCGCCCATGACCAATCGCAATTTCGGGGGCGAAGCGAACTCCGCGCAGGCGACCCTGCCCGACCCCGACGCGGTGCAGGAAGTTCGTTTCGAGACGGTGAATTCGAGCGCGCAGTTCGCGACACCGGCGACGGTGATCCTGACGACGAAATCGGGCACGAATTCGATTCACGGATCGGCATTCGAAACGGCTCGCAACAATTATTTCGGGATCGCGAAGGCCAGGCAGAATCCGGCGAACTTCGCTGCTCCTCACCTGGTGCGCAATGAATTCGGCGGCTCGGTGGGCGGGCCGATTTATGTGCCGAAGGTATATGACGGCAAGAACAAGTCGTTCTTCTTTTTGGCGTACGAACGTTTCTCGCTGCGCCAAGCCGCTAATGAACTGGTGACGGTGCCGACGGTGGCGATGCGGAACGGAGACTTCAGCGGACTGGTCAACAGCGCCGGTATCCTGCAACAGCTCTACGATCCCAACACCACGCAGAGCGCCGCCAACAACTACGCGCGCACGCCATTTCCGAACAATCAAATTCCGATCTCACGGATCAGTCCGCTGGCCAAGACGCTCTACGCGGCGACACCGCTGCCGCAGACGAACGACAACCCGCTGGTGAATTCCAATTTCAACGCGGTGAACAATACGACTCAGACCGTGCCGAATGTCACGTTCCGGCTGGACCAGGCGTTCAACCAGGACAATCGCGTGTTCGTTCGCTTCACCGATATCGATCAGACTCAGCAGGCGCTGCGTAACTATCCGGCTAATTCGCCCGCGAATATCGCGGGAGGCGGTTTGCCGGCGGGCGCAACCGGATACCAGGCGATTCCGATTCAGACAGTCAGCTACGCCCTCGGGTTCTCGCATACCTTCTCTCCTACGCTTTATTCGGAGACGATTGTCAGCCAGCAGTGGCAGCGCATGTACGTGCAGGGCAACCAGGCATCGCTCGATAACTACGAGCAGATACTCGGCCTGCCGAATAACTTTGGACAAATCGGATTTCCCTCGATCGGTTCGAACCTCACGATGCCGTACGGCGGTTCGCAGTGGTATTACGGCATGAGCCAGATGATCGCCACGCTGGATGAAAACGTGACCAAGATTTGGGGCAAACACCAACTGGCGTTCGGCGGCCGTGTGCGCTTCGAACGGTTCTCGTACCTTTCCGACCGTTCGCCCGATGGGGTCAACTTCACCAACTTGGCAACTGCGATCTACGATCCCGCTACGGGCGCGAACTATGGTGCCAAGGCCAATACCGGCTTCGCCGATGCGGACTTCTTCCTGGGCGCCGTCAGCAGTTACACCCAAAACAAGAACGCTCCGTTCAATCAGGCGACGGAGCGCGAATATGACTTCTACCTGCAAGACAATTTCCGGGTGAACAGCCGCCTGACCATCAACGCTGGATTGCGGTGGGAGATGCATCCGTCGCCACACGCGCGCGACAACAATTTCATGACCTTCGACATGAAGAACGATGCGATCGTGCTGCCGAAGCCAATCGATGCGTTCATCGCGAACGGATTCACTACGCAGGCGATCGTCACTAACCTGCAGAATCTGGGTGTGAAATTCGAGACTCCCCAACAGGCCGGAATTCCGAATACGGGCTTCTTTAGCAGCAATGCGAACTTCCTGCCGCGCATCGGATTCGCTTACACACCGGGCTTTGGTCTCAAGGGCCTGGTGATTCGGGGCGGGTATGGCGAGTTTATTTACCCTGTGCCGGTTCGCAATTCGATTCGTTACCTGACGGCGAACTATCCGTTTACGGCGGGATATTCGCAGAGCTACACGTCGGCTTCGCAGTCGCCTGACGGTTTGCCGAACTATTTGCTGCGCGCTCCACTCTCGGTGATCGCGGGGCAGAACAGCCAGAACGTAGTGAACAGTGCCACCACGAACGCGCTGCTGCCGGGGATCGGCATCGGGGAATCGCTGGCCGCCGACTATCCGCCCGCGCATGTAAGGGAAGCCAACTTCACGGTCGAGCAGCCGTTCCGCGATGGATCGGTCTTCCGCGCCAGCTACGTGTTCACGCACGGGTACAATCTCGACCAGAACTACCAATACAACAACGCTCCTTCGACGTACGTTTGGGAAACGAAAACGGGGACGACCCCACCTACGGGCACCTTTGCCAGCGTTGCCACCCGACCTTATGACAACAGGGTGTGGGGCGGCAATGTGATGTCGGTCAAGACGGGATGGTCCAACGACAGCTCGCTGCAACTCAACTATCAAAGGCCGTTCCGCAAGGGCGTAGCCTACCAGGTGTTCTACACGTTCTCACGGGCGTTCCGCGTGGGGGGCAACACCTTCCGCGACAACACGCTATATCCAGCGGCGAATTTCGCGCCGGGTGTCCTGCCGGCCGGTATGGACGTGGGGACGCTTCTGAATCCCAGCCAGGCACTGAATCGCTATGAGAATTACAAACTCGACACCGCCATTCCTACGCATCGCGTAGGCTTCAATGGCGTGTGGGATATACCGGTGGGCAAGGGCAAGCGCTTGCTGGGCCGGTCGAACAAGGTGCTGGATGCGGTGTTCGGCGGCTACCAGGTGGCGTTCGTGGGTACGGTGGTGTCGCAGGCGTTTGCAGTGGCTTCGGGCAACTGGGGCGCTTCCGGCCCGATTCAACTCTATAAGAGCTCGGTACAGGTGACGGATTGCCGCAGCGGCGTTTGCCGTCCGGCGTATCTCTGGTTCAACGGGTACCTTGCGCCGACGGTGGTCAACGCGGCGAAGAATGGCGTCACCGGCATTCCGTCGTCCTACACGCCGTACCTGGCTCCCATTAACAACACTCCCGGCACGACGAACTTTGGGAACAACAACGTTCCGGTGACGCTGGCGGACGGTTCGCAGGTGGTCACGGCTTACTCGCCTGGCCCCGCAGGCGCCAACCCGTTCTCGCAGACCGTGCTGCAAGGTCCGAAGAACTTCGAAACGGACATTTCGCTATATAAAGTATTCTCGCTTTCCGAGCGGGTGAAGCTTCGCATCAACGTGGATGCGTTCAACGCCTTCAACATTCAGGGACGCGTGAACCCCAACACGACGGACGGCATCGAGTCGCTGCAAAACTCGTACTGGACTCCGCGGCAGATTCAGTTGACGGCACGCATAACGTTTTAAGTGGCTGCTGAAAACCTCTGCCGAGTCGGATTCCCGAATGGGCAGGCGGAAGCGAAGCGCCTGCCCCACAACTACAGGCCGGCTTTCTTCCACAAGTCATCGACTCGTGACTTCACGTCGGCTGGGATTTTGATAACGCCGGGCCAGGGACGGGTGAAGCCCTCTCCGGGCCATTTCTTCGTCGCATCGATTCCCATTTTCGAGCCGTAATTCGCGAGGCGACTGGCGTGGTCCAGCGAATCCACCGGGCCTAACACGAATTGAATGTCGCGCTCGGGATCAATGTTGTTGAGGGCTTTCCAGGCGACTTCGCTGTAGTTCTGCACGTTCACGTCTTCGTCCACTACCACGATGCACTTGGAAAACATCGCCTGGCCGGTGCCCCAGATGGAGTGCATCACTTTGCGGGCGTGGCCGGGGTAGGATTTGCGGATCGAGACGAGGATCAGGTTATGGAAGACGCCTTCGGGCGGCATGGCGATGTCGCGAACTTCTGGTAGCTGCAGACGCATCAGCGGCAGGAAAATGCGCTCGATGGCTTTGCCCATGTAGTAGTCCTCCATGGGCGGCGGGCCGACGACGGTGGTAACGTAGATCGGATCGGCGCGGTGCGTCACGCAGGTGACGTGGAAGACGGGGTACTCGTCGGTGAGAGAGTAGAAGCCGGTGTGGTCGCCGAAGGGCCCTTCGGTGCGAAGCTCACCGAGTTCGACGTAGCCTTCGAGGACGATTTCCGAATTGGCGGGAACTTCCAGGTCGCAGGTTTTGCACTTGACCATCTCGACGGGGCTTTGGCGGAGGAAGCCGGAGATCATCATTTCGTCGAGATCGGGCGGCAGCGGAAGAATCGCGGAGTACATGGTGGCGGGGTCGGCGCCGATGGCGACGGCGACGTCCATTCGGGGGCGTCCGGCCTGCTGGTTGCGGCGGTAGTGCTCGGCGCCTTGTTTGTGGGTTTGCCAATGCATGCCGGCGGTGCGCGCGTCGTAAATCTGCATGCGATACATGCCACAATTGCGCTTGCCGCTATCGGGATTGCGCGAGAAGACCATGGGCAGGGTGATGTAGCGGCCGCCGTCCTCGGGCCAGCACTGCAGGACCGGGAAATCGAAGAGTGAGAAGTTGTCTTTGAGGACGACTTCCTGGCAGGGGCCGTCGGAGACGATTTTGGGGAAGAAGGCACCCATTTCGGCGAGCTTGGGAAGCATCTTGAGCTTCCCCATGAGGCCTTGCGGCATCCGCATTTCGAGGAACTCGACGATGCGGGCGGCGACTTCTTCGACCGAGCTGACTTCGAGCGCGATCTCCATTTTGCGCATCGAGGCGAACGAATTGATGAGAACGGGGAACTTCGAGCCTTTAGGCTTTTCGAAGAGGAGTGCGGGGCCGCCGGACTTCACCGCGCGATCGGCGAATTCGGTGATTTCGAGGATGGGGTCCACTTCGAACGGAATGCGCTTGAGTTCTTTGTCTTTTTCGAGTGCGCGGATGAACTCACGGAGGTCGCGATAGGCCATTCCTTTGAGTATGGCGTATGAAGAGTGGGCAGGCGGAAGCGCCCGCCCCACAAGGTTCGTTATAGTGGATTTAAGACCAATATATCTGAGGAGCAGGAATGTTTAATCGAGTTGCGTTCATTACGGGTGCAAGCCGCGGAATCGGGCGGGCGACGGCGCTTACGCTGTGCCGGGCAGGCTTCGACATCGTGGTGGCGTCTCCGGAGATCGAGAAGAACGAGGAAGTGGCGACGGAAATTCGTGCCTGTAGCGGGGAAGCGATTACGGTCAACCTGGATGTGACGTCCCAGGAATCGGTAAAAGAGGCGTTTGCCAGGACGCTCAAGGACAAAGGACGCATCGATGTCCTGGTGAATAACGCGGGCGTGACACGCGACGGGATCGCGATGCGGATGAAGCCGGCGGATTGGGACCTGGTCCTGCGGCTGAATCTGGACGGCGCGTTCTATTGCACGCAGCAGGTGCTGCCCGGAATGATGAAAAATCGCTGGGGCCGCGTGATCAATATTTCATCCGTGGTGGGACAGGCGGGGAGCGCGGGACAGGCGAACTATGCCGCGTCGAAGGCCGGGTTGATCGGCTTGACGAAGGCACTGGCGCAAGAGATGGCGAGTCGCGGGATCACGGTGAACGCGGTTGCGCCGGGTTACATCGCCACCGACATGACGAAGGTGTTGCCTGAGGATGTGCAGAAGAAGATCCTGGCCTCGGTGCCGTTAGGCAGAATGGGGAAGGCGGAAGATATCGCGGCGGCGGTGAAATTCTTGGCGAGCGAAGACGCGTCCTACATCACCGGGCATGTGCTGGCGGTGAACGGCGGAATGTACATGTAGGACGCGCTTCCCGTTTAGGCGTCAGGCGAACTCTACGGGCAGTGTCGTCCCGGTGGGGACGGAATCGTCGAGAGCGCACCCTTCATGTCCGCAATCGCAGGAGATTTCGACGTCCTCATCTCCCGCATCTTTACAGTATTGGCTGCAATATTTCTCGTCTCCAGCAGGGATGCACTGGCACGCCGGATGGGCACATTTCTTTTTATCGCTCATAACTGCCTCCGTATTCTCCGCCAGTATGGAGAGCACCCGGGGTGCCAATGTGCAGAAAATCCGAATTGCGACTAGCCGTTCTCCCGCTTCTCTCCGCATGTCTGAAGTGAGGAGAGGAAAACATGACAACAAAAAATCTATTGCTAATCGGGACTTTGGCGGCGGGCACGGCATTCGGACAGCTCAAGCTGCCCAATCTGAACAGTGTGAAAGACAAGCTGGCGAACAAGAACACGACCGCAGCCAAGCCTGCGGAGGCGGCGCCTGCGGGCGCAACGGCCAAGGCTCCCGAGGTGAAGATCTCCGTTCCGGAGCCCGGACCGGTGCAAGGCAAGCTGGAGGGACAGCCGTTTGAACTGACGCTCTGCGAGAAGCCCGCGAAAGACCCATCGTCGCGTTGGGACGTGATGTGCACCAAGCCTGCCACTACGTTTGCCTATAAGGGCTCCGTGACAAACTTCTTCGGAACCATGAAATTCACTCCCGCGCTGACGAACGAGAGCGTGCGTATGAAGATTATCGTTTACAAGAACGATGTGATGGACGAGTATCGCGAAATCACTTTCCAGACGGGTGGCAAGACGGCGGGATTTGCGATGACCAAGGCGCCAGGACTTTACACCCTGCAAGTGGTGGATCAATATGACAGCGATAAGGTCGGATTGACGACTCAGTTCCTGGTATCGCCGGATACGGTTGGCGACCGCGCGGTGGACAATATCAAGTCGGGGATCGGCAAGTTGATGGTATGTTCTTCGATTGACGACAACTGGAAGTGCCTGGACGAATCGACGACATGGGCGGCCAACAAGCCTTTCAATCTGTATGTGAGGCTGCCTGAAGTGATTTCGGGCCAGGTGGCGGGATGGGCGATCTTTAAGCAGAATCCGGACGGCACGGACGGTCAGTTTGTCGAAGATATGCTGCAGGGGACGCAAGGACGAGCGGCTTACTGGGCAACGACGGGCGGCCACCGGCTGCCGGCGGGAACTTACACGATTTATTCGATCGTGTGGGCGCACCGCGCGACGATCGGTAATTTGACGAGCTACTTCGCAAAAACGACGTTGACTGTGAAGTAACCAAGTTCAATGGCCTACAGGAGGAACGGGTAGGACAGTGGGAGGAACTGTCTTACCCGATTTTCGTTTAGGTTTCCAGCGGTGCGGTTGGTGATACTTGACTGTATGGAACAAAGCGCGATTCCAAGCAATGACCGCCGGATCGACATCAGCAACTCGCTGAGTGACCCGGGCTTTTGGGCATCCCATTTCGCGATTCATTTCGAGAGCGCCTGGGACGCCTGGGGGTCAACAGGGACATCGCCGACGAATTATTTTCCCGCTTTTTTCTGTGCCATTGGGAGGAAGGGATATGGCCTTTTGTGCGGCTTGGCTTGGATGAATCACGATATCTGGAGATCGAGTTCGCCGAAGTCGAGATGGAGGCGCAGGACCGGGTCTGGATCGGAACGGAAGACGGTCCCCGTGTATTGCTCGGATACTACAGCAGCCATTTTTCATTCCCGACGCTGCGCATGGCGGAATTGCTCACGATTGCAAACCAGATGAAAGGTCATCCCGCGGCGCCCGTCCTGCTGCTTCGTGGGGCGTACCTTGCGGCAGACGAGAAGGCGCCGAAGGATGCGATCAGCAGATGGCTGCAGCACGTCCCCGGCATCAAACCGGAGTACGTACCGGACGTCCTCGCAGACCTC
>Ga0105240_10013475_pt1 | contig 11230 bp, 7 predicted proteins | sample KBSC54metaG_FD_80426 | JGI IMG/M metagenome (GOLD analysis project Ga0105240, IMG submission 80426) | Corn rhizosphere microbial communities from Kellogg Biological Station, Michigan, USA - KBS C5-4 metaG | ecosystem: Host-associated > Plants > Roots > Rhizosphere > Soil | place: Michigan, USA...
AAGGTAACACGGATGCCATCAGGTTTGGAGAATTTAAACCAGTTGAACCCCAGTTATCTTAGTTTGGGGAACATACTGCTGGCGGACATTAATTCGCCGGAGGCAGCCGCGGCTGGGATCCATTCTCCATATCCAGGATTTGCGGGCAGTGTGGCTCAAGCACTACGCCCTTATCCCCAGTACCAGACCATCACCAGCAATTTCAACGAGTCCGGCGCTTCTAACTACAATGCCCTCCAGGTTACAGCGCAGAAAAGGTTTAGCAAGGGTCTTGAATTTCTGGTGAGCTACACGTTGTCGCGAAATTACAGCAACACAAGCTCCGGCTTCAGCACCTTCAGCGCCCAGCCGGTAAACACGTATAACCGTAGGGCCGAATTCAGCCTCGCCAACTCCGACATTCCCAACTCCTTAGCCATCAGTGGGATCTACGAGCTGCCCGTTGGACCTGGAAAAGCGTTATTGAACAGGAAGGGCATTGCCGGTCATGCTCTGGGCGGTTGGCAGTTGGGATGGGTGACACGTTACCATAGCGGCACGCCCGTCGCGATAACTGCCAGCAACGTCCTGCCGCTCTTCAACGGCGGCAACCGTCCCAATTTGGTGAAGGGTCCCAATCCAAGCCTTACCCGCGCGAACTTCGATCCTGCGACGGCCCCCATCTACAATATCAACGCCTTTTCGCAGCCTTCCGATTACGGCTTTGGGGATGCGCCCCGCGTTATCGGCAGTCTGCGGGACTTCCCCTATTTGAACGAAGACGTCACGCTCGCGAAGGTATTCCACTTTAGTGAACGGGTGGACATGCAGTTCCGAGCCGAATTCTTTAACGTCTTCAACCGAACCATCTTCGGCGGAGGAGACACGGCTTACTCGCCAAGCAATGCGAATTTCGGTTATGTGGGCAGTCAGGCCAATTCCCCGCGCCAGGGACAACTCGGGCTGCGGCTAAGATTCTGAGGTGAAGAGAAACGTGCGGCGGGCGGCGATCGGCGGTGCGTCACGAAGGTCTGGACTGCGCTTGGTAACGAGCGTTTGTCTGCTGGTTTTCGGCCTCGGTACCGCAGTCGCCGAAATGCCCAGCCGGCGTGACGAAGACGATCTTACTAAGGCCGATCCGGAGAAAACTCAGCCGGTACTGGATGCTTATCGCCAAGCGCTTGCTGCGAACCCGGTCCCGCATGGCATCCATCTGCTGTATGGAACTCGCTTGTGGCAGTTGGGAGAAGTCGCCGAATCCAAACGTGCATTCCATCGGGAAATCATGGCTGATCCCGGCAACTTACGTGCGCGTGCGATGCTCGCCATCATCAAGGTACAAGAGCGGCACTACTCGGAAGCGGCCGAAGAGCTGCAACTCCTCATCGGGAAAAATCCCAAGCTGACGCAGATCTGGCATCCGCTCGGCCGCGCGCGGTTCGAAATGGGGATGTTTGAGGAAGCCAAAGTTTGCCTCGAAAACGCGGCTGCGGCAAAGCCAGGCACCCCGCAGATCGAGGCGCTGCTGGCCAAAACCTATGCTCATCTCGCCGATGTCCCCAAAGCGAAATGGGCTTCCGATTTGTATGAGGAGTCCCGAAAGCTGCAGGTGTCCCGAGACCTGGCGGCAGCGGGCAAATGGGATCAAGCAATGCAACAGGTGTCGCAGTACCTCGCCGCATTTCCAACTTCGAGCGACGGGCTCTACGTGAAGGCCGGCATTCAGTTCAACGGTTATCGCAATCTGGATTCCGCGCTGGCTTGCGTTCGGGCCGCCATCGCGAGTAATTCCGCGAACCTGGAAGCGCGGAACTTGCTGGCGGTGTTGCTGTTGGCAAAAGGGGACTCCACGAGCTTTGTCCGCGAACTGCAGGATCTGATCGAATTAGATTCTCTCGATGCCCGCGCGCATTATTACCTGGGACGTTTTGAATCGGATGGCGGCCACCTGGAGGATGCTCGGACCCATCTGGAACGCGCCCATCTGCTGCAACCTGGCGACAAAGCAATCGGCGTGGCTCTGGCGGTCGCCTATGAAAAGCTCGGCATGAAGGAGCAAGCCGAAGCCGAATATCGAAGAGACGTCGACGCTCCCCGAAACCAGCCTTCGGATGGTTCCACCTACACGCACTACGGTGCGTTTCTGTTGAACGAGGGCCGGATTCCCGAGGCGCTGCGATATTTGGATCAGGCCGCGGCGTTGCCAGCGGCGCGAGCGGAAGCTTGGTACCTGGCAGGAATGGCGCATTTACAGAGCGGCGATACCGCGCAGGCACGGCGCCTGCTCAGCAAAGCGCTTGAACGCCACCCCGGCTATGCCGAAGCCCGCTCGGCCCTGGACGCTATTGCGGAAAAGGAGATCCGGAAGTGATGTTCTTTCTTCGCGCCATTCTCGCTTGTCTGTTGATCGCCGGCTGGTCGATCTTGCCCGCGCAAGCACTTCCGGTCGATGCGTGCCACTCCAACGCCGCAGTCTCCCAGATCGAGAGCCGAATCCAGCAAGTGGTGGCTGCATCCCGCTGGTTGGAGCTGCAAACAGCCGGACTCGAACTTACCCATTTGTGCCCGAATTCAGATTTCGGTTATCACTGGCTCGGAGTGGCTTATCTGCGCGAAGGCAGGACTTTCGCGGCGGCGCGAACCCTGGAACAAAGCCTGCAGCATCGCGATGATGCCGGGGCGCATCTGCTTCTCGCCGAGGCGTACTTCAAGCTTGGTCAGAAGAAATTCTTCTGGGAGGAAATCGAGGCAGCCCAACGGCTGTTGCCGGAGGAGGCTGGCGTCTACTACCTGGCCGGGCTATTTCGATATCAGACCGAAGATGCGTTTGGCGACGCCGCTATGTGGTTCCGGCAGGCGCTTTCGAAGAACGCCAATCACATGCCCGCTCGATGTTATCTGGCTCTATGCCTCCGCGCTCAGCAAAAGAACGAGGATGCGGAAACCCTGCTGCTCGAAGGTATACGCAAATTGCCCACGATGGATTCGCAATCGGTAATGCCGCTGCAACTGTTGGTTTCATTAGAACTCGACCTTGATCGGCCGGCGGATGCCTTGGAGCACGCCAAAACAGCCGCGCGCCTTGCGCCGAAGGTGGCGAAGGTTCAACTTGGACTGGGCAAAGCAGCACTGGCCATGCATGATCTACCCACTGCCAGAGCCGCCTTATTGGCCACCACCGCACTCGAGCCGGACGTCCCCGAATCTTTTTACCTCTTGAGCCGCGTGTACGCCGCGCAGGGCGACCAACGAAGCGCCGAACAGGCACTCGCGAGCTTCAAACAGTTAAGAGAGCAATATCATGGCGCGAATTAGAACCTTCTCGATCGTCCTCTCGATTGGATTGTCGCAGCTAACGGCCCAGACCATCGTGCAGCGTTCCGGGAAATCGGTTCCTCAGGCGAACACACGGGAAGAGTTGAATGCCTTCGGACTCGTACTCGAAGCGGGATCGCCTGGCGCGACTCTTGAAGCGGCCAGCCGGTATAGAAAACGATTTCCGAAGTCCGAATTCTTCGAGTACGCCTGCGTGGCCGAAATGCAAGCGGCAATGGATCTGGCGAAGTACTCGATTGCGGAAGATGCCGCGGACACGGTCCTGAAGATCAATTCAGCAAACCCCGAAGCATTGCTTACCCTGGCCGAAGTCATCCTGGCCACTCATCCCGAGAAGGCGCCACCGGAGAGAGCCGGACAATATGCACAAAGTGCGCTCGATAAGTTACGCGTGTGGCCGGCCCCTGCGTTTAGCGATACCGCCACGTGGCTCAATACCAAACGCTCCATGGAGGCGCGCGCGCGCCGGGTGCTCGCGCAGGCTGGGCCAAAAACAACGGCACAGTAAACCCGGCTCCCCCAACATCACATGCTCATTCCAGATCTTAACCGGCGCCGTTTTCTTTTCGGAATGGCTTCGGCCGGCGTTTTAGCCGCGGACCTTCACCTACAGGCCTCGGACGAAGTCCGCACGCTATACAACAGGAACTATCAGACGGCAATTGGGGTCGGAGACGAGCCTCTCACCTTCGTAGACCGATTCGGGCAACTGCAGTCGGACGACGCTAACGTTCCGGAACTGGCAAATGCCGCCCGCGGCGGCGGATCGCGCAACGTCACCGCCCTTCTGTACGTTGGGAATCCCCATCAGCCGGTTTCCACTTTCAAAGCGTCACAGCGGCTGGATGACGGCTATCTGCCCGTCGTCCTCACGAACGTGCGTACGGGATACGGAGAGTTTCAATCGGTTGCCTTCAGTTCCATCGCGGGCGTAAAGTCCGATTATTTGGGCATATTGCCCGGGAGAAACTCTTTCCGTGTCCGATTGTTGTGCCCAACCACTACAGCCGCGAAGATTGAGGGTGGAGTGGTGCGCACCCCCGAGAAAGTTTTGGCCATAGTCCCAGCACCAGCGAGCGCGAAGATTTCGAACGCCCGCTATAGCTATTTGACGCCCGAGAGGAATTCCAGAATCTTTCCGTCGGGCGTGGCGTGGGAAGGCTTACCTCGCGTAAAGAGCCCGCAGCATCTAGATTCCGCTTTCTCTCACGCGCGAACAAGCCAGCGCAGTGTCGAGTACAGTTTTCCCGCAACAACCGGCGCAACTTACCACGTGTTTCTGGGGGTAGGCCGTCCGGAATGTCTTGTCGGAGATCCAAATTATTTCAAAGGCATAAGGCTCTCGGTAGAAGGGGAGAGTCGGACGTACGAATTTCAACAAGACCTCTTGAACCAGCCCGTTTTGGGAGAATTCGTTGTCACACCCTCGGAACCGGCGATTCGGGTGCGGAGCGAAGGCTTGAACGGAGGTCCGCTCTTAAGCGGCATCTGGATATTTGAGGGCGCTGCCGAGGCCAGCCGGGTGAGCACCGGAGAACTCAACAAGCGAGCCCTTTATTACGTTGCATGCGGCCAGGAGCGCGCTGAGGATATCGTTACATGCATCGATCTGGAGTACGAAGCATCGCCTCAAAGCACTTCAACCACTTGGATTCAATTGCCATATTCTCTGCGGCCCGGCGATCTGCCAAACACAGTTACTGTGTCCCCGGAAAGCGCACTGTCAGCGGTGAAAGAACATTGGCGCTCATTTTTGGACGGCGGGGCGCAGTTCCTCACGGGCCTGCCCCAATTGGACAACCTGTACAGGACCTCACTGCTCAACCTGTTTCTTCTTCGCACGAAACACGCCGCCGCTGGTACCGGTGGCCAGGACATATACGTAGTCAAACCGGGCGCCACCATCTACGATTCGTTCTGGTTTCGCGACGGGGCTTACATTATCAATGCCATGGATGTCGCTGGCCACCCCGAAGAGGCTGAAAAATCCTCGCGTCTGCTGACGGACGGCGCACTCAAAGGTCCATTGAAGGAGTGGGGCCAGCAGGCCGACGGATTGTGGGCAAGTCCCCGGGGAGAGTGGGATAGCCAAGGCCAAGCTCTATGGACCTTGATCCATCATTATGAACTGACAGGTGATGCCGAGTGGCTCCTGCGCAACTATGAAAGCATCCGGCGTGGAGCGCTCTGGATCAAAGACGCCACGGCCCAGACAAAGAAGTTGGACGCAGGCGGAAAGCGGCCCATCACGTGGGGCCTGCTTCCCAAAGGGGTGAGCGAAGATACTGGTTCCAGCGCAGAGACCTATGTGTATGAGCACGATTTCTGGGTCGCGTTCGGACTTCGCGAGGCAATCAAAGCGGCCGAGCGTCTTGATCGCCACGATGATGTCCGCTGGATGACGGAGGCCTACAAGGAATTCAGTGTCGACCTGCTCGCTTCGGTCCGACGGGCATATGACACTACGGGTGGTGGAAAATATATTCCAGGAGATCCATTCGATCCCGAGCTAGACATTAATGGCGATCTTGCCGCCGTTTATCCCGGGCGTTTTCTAGACCCCAAAGATCCAATGATGAAAAGTAGTTTGGCGCGCATCGCCCAACATAGTCAGGAAGATCTCTACACCTGGTTCAAAACGTTGAACAATGGCGACATGTGGACCTACATGACCGTCGATTGGGCAATGTGTTCCCTCTTAGCTGATGATCTTTCTCAGTTCTACAAGCTCTATAGGAGTTACGTCGCCCATGCCTCGCCGACTAATGGATGGCCGGAGTGTATTTATGTTGAATCTCGCCTTGGAACGGGGGATACTCCGCACGGCTGGGCCGCTGCTTCGTATGTGTTGCTACACAGGAACGCGTTCGCGTACGAAAATGAAAACTACCTTGAGCTGTGTTGGGGTGTTCATCCGGAATGGTTAGTCGAAGGGGCGCATATGTCCGTGCGGCAGGCGCCCACCAGGTTCGGTAAGGTGAATCTGGATCTGAAGCGGTCGGGAGCCCGCCTGGCGTTCGAATACAAGCTTGAGCCAGTTGCTGGACAGGTGAAACCACGCGAGGTCCGCCTTCACCTTCCGGTTAGCGTACTGAACGAGATTCGGTCGATCCGTATGAATGGGACCGATCGCCGCCTATCGCCGGATGAGCCGGTGATTCGAATCGCTTAAAGAAAGCCGGCAAGCCTATGCCAATGCGACGTGTACAACCTCGGCAATGTGCACGGCCGGAATCATGGCGACGGCATATCCCCCGTCTTCTTTGAAGGGTATGCGCTTGTTTGCGCGAATCAGGCGCACCTCCTTCACCTGGCGGCCATCCGGAATACCCACGGCAACCTCGATATTACTGACGGGTATGTATTGCTGTCGCATGCGCCCCGCTGCGGCGTCCTTGAACCCCGTGTTCGCCAGCACCCACAGCACGGGATCTCCCTGCGGTGCGGATCGCAACAATCCATACACACCCATGGGAGCCGTCAGGCGGTATGGCTGCGGCGCTCCCCCGGCTAGATACTCCACCATGGTCTTTAACAAGCGGCCGGTGGACTTCACACGGTCATACAGATAGTGCGCCTCCAGGCTGCCATTGACGAAGATTGTTCGCCCCTTGCCACGGTTGTTGGCAACAATCGCGGGACCGCGGACTTCTTTTGTTCCTAGATTCCAGGCTTCCGCCAAAACCCGCGCGCCTTTCAACACCTCAATGGGCAGCACGCGCGTGTCTCCTTCCACGATGGAACCTGGGCCGTAGGATCCCAGGGCGGGATGGCTTTCGCGAATCCGGTAGAAAGATTCTGGTTCACTCCGGAGCGGCTCTCCTTTTAGAGCTACGCCCAACAGATTCCGCAGCGGACCGCCATCCTCCCACATTTCGCCACGCTCGTTGTACAACCCGGTGTCGTAGGTGGCAAATAGTCCCCCGCCATTTTCGACCCACCGAGTGAGCATCTCCGCTTCCGATTTCGTAATGCCGGATGCGCCACACAGCGCGATGACTGTTTGGCTTTTCAGCCACTCCTCGGTCATCTCCGTGCTCGGATAGATATCAAAGCTAACGCGTCCGTCTAACATCGCCAGACCCATACCCTGGCTCATCATAGGCCAGTTCCAACTCTTACCTTTGGTCCGCCACAACTGCTGCGAACTCCAGGTCGGCATGATGGTGACATAGGGCGCGCCGGCGCTTCGCTTGTGGATGTTCTCTACTTGGCGCATCAGAGCAAAAACTTCGCGCGCGGGTTCCGCGCTTCCGCTGCCGACATGAAAATAGAGCCGGTTGGCTGTAGCATACAGGGGCGTATTTCCGCAGGCTAAGGCAGCGAACCCCTCCATTAGAATTTCATCCCCATCTTCGAGATTCGCGTTGTGAACCACGTCGGGGCGCTCGTGCGGGGGCTCGCCAAACCAGGCTACGTCATAGCTGCCCATGTACATCTGCGCTATCTTCTTGTGTTGACGCGTCATGGAGCCGCCCATCATGCCGGTCATGAGCCGGTCGTAGACTTCTCGGCTGGATTCGACCATAAATCCGTCCGGGATCCGATATTCCAATGGGAGCGACGTGCCCACCCACGCGCCATCATGGCAGAGCATGATCTTGCCGCTATCGTGCAAGATCTTGCGGAACGCCAGCATGTCCTGCTTGGTTAAGTCGTTCGCCCATGCATACCACGCAATAAGGGCTTGCATGTCCACGTGCTCCGGTAGCTGGTCCCATTCGAATGGCAGGCCTGCCCCTTTTCCGAGATCGGCGAGCCTAGCCAGATCCATGCCGCTAAACTTCTTGAAATTCGTGCGGCAGTTCTCGCAGAAGCAAATTCCCGAGTAGCCGAAAGGACTTGGCGCGTCAAAATAGACGCCATCAATATCATGTTGACAAAGCTCCCGCACCACCTCCCTTATGGCCAGCCGGTATGCGTCGCCTGTTACGCAAAGTCTGGCAAGAGGCGTCATCCAGCCGTTGTGACCATACTTGCCGTAAGGTTTTCCGTTTGGATCGCGCAGGAGCCATTCCGAGTACTTTGGGTTTCTTTGAACGTATTCCGGCGTGAGCATGATCGCTGCGCCATATCCGGTGTAACAATACGAACGGACGCCCACCCGTCGGCATTCTCGAGCGACCTCGGCGAGTAGATTCCTGGAGCCGAGCTCTTCAAAAACCGGAAAAACTTTGCTGGGATAGTACGCAAAATACCCGATCGGTTGATAGCGCAGGAGATTTCCGCCGAGATCCACAACCGTTTGCAACAGGCGTCCCGCGTCGAATTCGTCAATGTGTGGATATACGGGCGGCGAGTAGCCGTCGAAATAAACTGCGCGTGCATACTCCAACCACTCAGGCACCGAGAAGTTGTCTGGGGTTAGAGGCTCCTGCGAGCCTTGCCCTCGAGCGGACAATTCTGCCAAGAGCGCACCTAGGCCGGTTAATCCGGCTGCCGAGTATTTCACGAAAGTCCTGCGTCTCATGGGGGAGATGCATACTGATATATCACACCAGGTTGATATGTTCAACATTAAGCGCATTGTGAATTGTGATATTGTACTGATATATCACTTTCGCCGAAGGCAGGAGGGCTATGCCGTGGTCAGTAGACGAGAAATCCTGAAGGCCAGCGCAAGCACTGGGTTGTTGGGAAGCGTAACGATGGTGTCTGGGGCCAACGGCCACCTCGAAGTTGCGTTGCGAACCCGCGACCGCGCGGGCAAATCGCATGTCACCATCGAGCGCGTCGATCCCTCCAAGATCGCCATTATCGCGATGGACGTTTGGAACTATCACTGGTGCCGTACCTGGCGAAATCGGGCAGCCTCGTTGATCCCGCGCTTCAATCATTCGTTCGACGCGGCACGGCGTCTTGGCATGACTTTAGTGTTCAGTCCGACCAACGCCACGCGCGACATGCACGACAAGCCGCAACGCAAGGCGACCCTGGCTCTTCAGAGTCAGCCCTTGCCCCCATTGAAGAACCTTCCCGATCCGTATCCTGAATCTCTGCGCTGGGGCATGTGTGAATGTGGCTTGGGAGACGATTGCTTCCTTACTCACAATGCGAACAACCAGCACCCGGATCTGCGCATGGCGGAAGGAGACTACATTGCCCTGACGCAGCAGGAAGCCTACAACGTTTTCACGAAGCACGGTATCACGCACATCATTTACAGCGGGTTCGCCACGAATATTTGCGTTTGGAACAAGCCTACGGGCGCAAAGTTCATGCGCCAATTCGGCTTCCGATGCATGTTGGCGCGGGACCTTACGGAAGCTATGACCGGCTACGCCGAAGAAAGCTTCAATCCCACCCAGGGCACGCTCGAGGTCATCGAATTGATCGAGCGGGACCTCGTGCCATCCATCAGCATGGAACAGACCTTAAGCACGGCACATGCGTGGCAACCCGCGATCGTGGATCACGTACACATCGCTCCGTGGGACCGTCATTTCGGGGGCGCGCCATGTCCCATCCCAATTCAGGCCGAGTTGACCTGCCGGCACGTTCCCGGCGCCGAACTCCGTTACACGCTCGACGGTGCGGATCCCACCTCAGAATCGCCGTTGTACATCAAACCCATCCCGATCGAAGACGACGTCGTACTCAAAACTGCTGGATTTCGTGGCGGCGCGGCGGTAACCCGCATCAGCGAAGCAAGGTACTGGAAGTATCCGAAAGTCGCCGATCCCCCGGACTTGTTTCTGTCGGACCTGGAACCGATTCACGAGATCGTCGGCAGTATCCAGCCGCTCAGTTACGCCGTTCCTAAAAAAGCCAGATTCAATCGGTCGGTCAACGGAGAGACCCTGTGCAATCGGGACAACAAGTACTTCAAAGGCATCGGAGTGCAGTCCCCGAGCGAATTGGTTTTTCAGCTCAAGCCGGAGTACACGCGGTTTGTGGCGCTGGTGGGAGTGGACGACGAATGCATGCGTTGGGACTCTCCGGATGGTCTCGAACGGTGGCCTCAGTGGTCGCGTCCATTTAAGGGGCCGACATCTTTTCGCATTAGCCAGGTGGTATTCGAGGTGAGAATTGACGGCCGCCGAGTTTCCGAAACGCCGCCGCTATTCAACGGCGAAAGGGCTTGGAGCATCGACGTGCCGATTCCCGGAGGCTCCAGTGAGATCACCATCGCGGTGAAGGACGTGAGTAGTAAACTCACCGACCCCCACGGACATGCCGATTGGTTAAACGCCGGATTTCTGTTGGCGTGATGTTCCCTGGTTAATGACGTTCCTCGACGTTCCTCGCCGGGTCTCATCGCGGTGAATAAAGACCACGGTCAACAGGGAAAACGGACTGTTTAATGGGCAACGCCGCGCCGGAATCGAACCGGTTACAGAGGCGTGAAAGCGACCGCAGCAGGCCAAATGTGGGTGGTGAGGTCGGCCGCGGGTCGGGGGCACGTCCCGGCGAAGCGGAATCGATGAGCCTCTTGCAATAGTTGAGAAAATACTAGTGGCACTCGAGCGCGTTTCGAATGCGAGTCTGGCGTCGGTAGTGTCAGCGTAGGGAACTGCATTCCGGGTTCGGACCGCAGGTTTTTCAACGGGTGCGGGTTCTCGATACTGCTGTTACTGCGTTATGGACAATCGTTGCAGGCGTTCTTGGGCTGTAACTACTTGAACAGATGGAGCGGGAGAAGGGATTCGATCCCCGCACTTCTGCTGGCAGCCGGGAACGACGATGCAAATCTTCCTGGCACAAACGCGTCACAAAACTGCAAAAGGCTAGTGCGGCGTGCATACGGTCGTGCGTCTAAGCTCCCTGGAATCAATACACGGCGTTGCTCGAAATCCGCAGCGTGAAGCTCGAAACTAGTGCTTTTCCAGTCTCACTTCCTCCGTAAGTTATTGAAAATGGTGCGGAGAGGGGGACTTGAACCCCCACGAGATTGCTCCCGCTAGCACCTCAAGCT
>Ga0105240_10013476_pt1 | contig 11230 bp, 10 predicted proteins | sample KBSC54metaG_FD_80426 | JGI IMG/M metagenome (GOLD analysis project Ga0105240, IMG submission 80426) | Corn rhizosphere microbial communities from Kellogg Biological Station, Michigan, USA - KBS C5-4 metaG | ecosystem: Host-associated > Plants > Roots > Rhizosphere > Soil | place: Michigan, USA...
CGGGGACAAAAGCTTCCATAAAAATGACCAAAATTTCAAATTCAATAACTTAACAATGACAATTATATAAGTCAATGCGACCATAAATAACGACACCATTTTAAAATTGGCGAAAGCTTGTAACCCCCAATATTTAAAGGTAAAAGCAACTCCGATCCAATAAACAATGGGCAATAATGAGTTTGTAAAATATAACAGCCTTGCGCGCTCATACGCCATCACCAAAATGCCACCCGGCGAGGTTATAAAGCTAAAAACATAACCTAATACCAGCACCTGGGCAATTGGTACCGACTCAAAATATTGAGGACCCACCCATGTAAAAATGAAAGCCTTAATGGTTAGTGAAATGCTCAATATCGGAAATACGATTAAAGGCAATGTGATAACAAGCACTTTAATAAAAGCCTTCTTTAAGCCGTCAAAGTCGCGGAGGCCAATAAAATGATTAAATTTTGCCGTAAACGGGCTGAAAATAATTCCAAAAATGGACCGAAAATACTCCATAAGGGTAAACCCTATAGCGTATACCGCCAGGTATTTTGAGCCTAATAGTTTCGAGATTACAAAGGGATCAAGTTCGTAATAAAGTATCCAGCACAGTGTCAAAAATATGGACACAAACGCAAGGCCTTTGGTTTTTTTATAAAGCTCCTTACTAAACCTCAGCGACTTAACAAACAAAATTAAATCATAATGCAATTTGGTCTTCACTAACCAGAATCCCACTGTTACGGCTATTAAACTGCATACCTGCGAGAACAGGAAGTATTGCACAATGGGATAGTGGTTGTGGCTAAAAAAAATAAGGGCCGCGGTAATTTTTACAATGTTTGAGCATATCAAAACCTTTTGAAAAACATAGTCATTTAGCCGGACAGCGAATATTATCTGCAACACCCGCTGGAGCATAAATACAGGTGCCGAGCCGGCAAGTATCAGTAAAAGGTTCCGCGAAATTTCGCGCTGGCCATTACCGGCAAGATTTTTTATTATTAGTTCGGGCTGAAAAGAGATATATAAAACGCCCAAAGCAAATACGCATACAAAAATCAGGAAGATAAACCCCGTGAAGCCAATAATCCTAATTTCCTGTTTTATGTCTTTTTGGGCATAACATTCGGCAGCAAATTTCATCCCCGCTCCAAGAAAACCAAAATCGGCATAGGCAAGAAAAATATTGGCCGAACTTACTAATGTGTAAATCCCATATAAAACAGGATTAGAGGTAAGATAAGGTGTTACAACAAATACAGATGCAAAATTAAATACAAGTGAAACTATTTGCCAGAAGTAGATTTTTAAAATATTTGTCATTATTACGGCTATTCCCCTTTTGTAAACCCGGGCTTAATTGGATTTTGTGTACCTGGATTACAATTATCTAATCTTTCGCTAAATACTTTTTATCACCTTAGCAGGACAGCCAACCGCCACTGAATGTGCTGGTATAGAGCTGGTAACCACTGCACCGGCTCCAATTACTGAATTTTGGCCTATGGTGACACCCGGCAGCACAATTACATTGGCGCCAAGCCAACTGCCTTTTTCTATTCTTACTTGTTGTGAGGGGCTGTGCCCTTGTTCAATAATAGGTCTATCCGGATTATCAAATCTGTGGTTAGAAACGTATATATGTACACCGCTACCCATCATTACATCGTCCTCAATAACAATCGAAACATCCTGTTTGTTGGCCGTTTCGGCAAATAACATACTTTGGGGCCTTATAACCACCCTTTTGCCAATCTCAATTTGCGAGCAGCTTATTGCATACGCTCCCGGCCTAAACTGTGCATCGTCAGCAAATTTTTTAAACTTGCTCTCACAAAGTTTGCGCATTGTTTTTGTATAGTGTAGTCGCCAGTGGGTAAACGGAATATCAGGCCCAATTCTGTCAGCTTTAATATTTTGCCCGATTTTTTTAAATATATCTGCTATTAGCATCTGAAGATTTAAGCTTATTAACAAGTGTGCAAATATACGGATAATTAAGCCGCAGCACTAAATTGCCGTCCATCCACCATCAACAATGAGGTTTTGCCCGGTAATGTACTTTGCATCATCTGAAAGAAGAAACGCCACCGGGGGCGAGATATCATCGGGCAGCCCCATGCGTCGCATTGGCACTTTCTTTACATAATTATCTACAAAAACAGCATTTTGATCATCAAAAATCCCCCCAGGCGATACAGCGTTGACACGAATGTTTTGAGGGCCTAAATATGCTGCCAGGTATCTTGTAAAATTTATGATACCTCCTTTAATTGCAGAATAAGCAGCGGGCATAGTCATAGTTGTGCCGTCGTAAACCGTAAAATCAGGACCAACTACTCCATATATTGAAGACATATTTACAATTGAGCCCGATTTGCGCTCAGTCATATATTTGGCCACCGTTTGCGAAAAATAAAAGTAGGTGTTTAACTGCCAGTCTACATTTTTCTGCCACGAGTCGTATTTGATGTTTTCAAATCTTTCGCCCCAGTCGCCGGTGCGTGGATATGCATTATTCACCAGGCCATCAATCCGCCCGTATTTTTCAACAACCAGGCTTACTGCTGTTTGCACGGAATAATTATCTGTTATATCACAATTTAAATTAGTTAAATCGGGGCTGGTAGCATGATTGATGTCAACATTAATACAAACAGCGCCCTCACCAGATATTTTCGCGATGATATCACGTCCCAGGAGGCCATTCCCACCTGTTACCATTATAATTTTATCTTTCAATCTATCCATCTTTCAAACTGATTTGTAAAACTTTTACAGCATCTTCAAATGTATTCATCGGCGCCTTGCCTCCGTCCAAATATCCGGTAAAGTAGCGCATCTGGCTTATGTAAGTATCAATTATTTTGAAATCGGGTGATTGAAAAATAAGTTCACCGCTTTGATCTGTAATCGTGCAATTTATCAAATTCACCACCCAGGTATCGGTATCAAACAAAATTTCTATAGTTCTTTTGGGTGTCCTGCGGTAGTAATTTAAAATAATTGAAGCGTTAAAATCCCGATACTCTAACCAATAGTTCGCGTAGTCAACAGCGTTAATATCCAGCGACGATTTATTGGTAAAAGAACCACGCGATTTAACCGGGTAACCAAACAGCCAGCAGGTGTAGTCCATTTCGTGAAACAAATCCAAATGTACGCCGCCACCCATTGCTTTATTGGCGCTGTAATTGTTTTTATAATCATTACCCGGTCGCCAATCGGGCAAATATGAGCCGCAATAAACGTTTACCTCGTTAATCCGGCGGGTGTTTTTTTCAAAATAATTTTTTAAAAATGCAATGCAGGGATGAAACCGCAGGTTGCAAGCAACATAAGTTAAAATATCATGCTGTTTTATACGCCCGGCTGCCTGGAGCGCGCCATCCATTGAATGCAGTGGCGGTTTCTCAATAAACAATGGAATACTCAAATCAACCAGTTGATTTATGCTTTGCAGATGCAGGTTAGTCGGATTTGATATGATGGCAAAACCTGGCTTTGTTTTCAACTCGTTTAAATGATAAATATTGATGACGTCGTCCGCATCAACTCCATTTTTATCCGACCTTAACGCAAATATACTTACATCCTTGTATATTGCCTTTAAGGCAATAATATGTTTTGCTGCAATGGAGCCTAAGCCGACTATCAATACTTCCATATCGAGAAGTCTAATTTATTATTCACCAGTAAAAAGTCCAAAAACTCGAAATCAATTACATGATCAAGGTCGAAACACAAATGCGGCATTAAGTATATAAGCGAACGCTGTGTAAAGACAGTTTTAAACCCTTCGCTAAAAAACTCGCGCCTATAAAAATAAAACGAAGCATTTAGGTCGTACACCTTTGGCGCCGACTGCCTTGTCAAAATAGCGCCATCGCGTTTCACCAAATCATAATAACCGGTTTCTTTCTGCTCCACCATGTTAAAGTATGGATTACGGCCCGCATTGTTAACCGAAAATAGGTTCAACGCGCTTTCATCAGCCTTGAGTAATTCAAAAGCCGTAACCAAATCGTCGATTGTCCTCAACGGCGAAGTTACATCGAGGTCAAGTACAAAGTCGTACATCTCTCCGCTCTTTCCTTCCTGGTACAGCAATAAGTCAAATATAGTATCAATTTTACCTGCACCGTCGGTAGCCAGATGCTCCGGGCGGGTATAGTCCGTAACTACTCCGTAACTTGCAGCCACATCGCTGATATCCGCATCATCTGTGGATACAGCGATATCTGCATCAAATAATTTTGAAAACCCGGTTGCCGCTTGTATAGTGTAGGCAATCAATGGGATGTTGTTCAGCGGTTTTATATTTTTTCCCGGTATCCCTTTCGACCCGCCCCTTGCGCATATTGTTATCAATACCTTCATCCCAATTAAAAATTAAGGTGTTTAATGTCTTCCTGCGCTTTTATATAATCCTGTGGTTTGCCTATATCGAGCCAATAGCATAACAAGGGATAGTGTACCAGTTTATTTTGTTTTTTGTCAATCACCAGGTTCATCAAATCTGTAGCATCAAAAAACTCATTGCTGCTAATTGCTGCCTTTAGCGAAGCATTCAAGAAATAAATGCCACCGTTTGAGTAATAAGTGTATGAAGGCTTTTCGAAAAACGATTTTACCTCGTGGTTATTGGTTTCGAGCACAGCATAGGGGACGTTAACGACATAAGGGATACTAGCCACTGCCATCTCTGCAGAGTGGGATTTATAATACCCGTAAAAATCTTCCAAATCAACATTGGTTAGCAGATCCGAGTTCATCACCAAAACATCGTTATGCTTAATATTTTCAATTAACGAAAGGGCGCCGATGGTTCCCATGGGTTTATCTTCAATTATGTATTTGATAGATACTCCCTTCGCCGAGCCATCGCCAAAGTATTCCATTATTTGCTCTTTGAGGTACTGTACACTGATGTAAATGTCGGTAACACCAAAGGAAATTAAACGGTCGATATTATGCTCAATAATAGGTTTGTTGCCGATCATCAACATTGGTTTAGGGGTATTATCCGTAAGCGGTTTTAAGCGTTCGCCTTTACCACCGGCCATTAGCAGGGCAGTTACCGGCAATATGGAGCGGGTTGTGGCCAGATCGAGTATTTTGTTAATGTGACCATCAGCATCCAACAAGGGTATTAACCAAAATTTATTCTTCCTGTACGCTTTAATAGCTTCCACATTATCTTCACTTTCAAGAAGATAACGGAACCCTTTATTCATAAAGAGTTTTATCGGCTGTGATATTTCCAGGCCGTTTAACAGCCCCCTTCTTATATCGCCATCGGTTAAGGAGCCAACTATTTTGTCATCAGCGTCAACAATAAAAAGCGTCCGACTGATGCTATTTTTCAATTTGTCCAGCGCCCTTAATGCTGACCGCGCCTCTTCATCCTGTAAAAGTATATGTTCCAGGTAGTTAAACATTATGGTATTTGTTTTAAAGTTTCAACAATACGGCCTGCTGCCCCACCATTAAAATATATATTTTGGGTATCTGGGTTTTCCGATTTTTCAATTTGATGAACAGCCTCTATAATGTCTCCGGCTTTTAACGGTACGTGTATAACGTTATTACCCGCGTTGCGGCCCTTTTGCCGATCGCCCAGGTTAATAACATATTTACCGAACGAGGCCGCTTCTATAATTCCGCTCGAAGTATTACCCATTAGGAAAGCACAATGCTTCATAGCAGTAAAATAACCCGCTGTACCAAGGTTTTCAGTTAAAACTACGGTTTCCGATCCTGTAAAATTATTTATCAATGCATTTCTTATCATACTGCCGGCGGTGTCGGCATTCGGCATCGTAACTAATACCTGGTAACCGTTAAGGCTTTTAATAGTTTTAACCAGTTCGTCTGCGTAATACTGGTTGCTTTTATAATCTACAGTTTCGGGATGAAAGGTGGTAAGTATTGTTTTTTTTGATAAATCGACACCCCACTTTTGCCTGAACTCCTCAATGGTTAAAAACTCGATATCCATTAAATTGTCAAGGCTCAAAGCGCCTACGTAATAAACGTTGTCATTGCTGCCGGTAATTTGTTCTACTTTCTGCGCAGCATCGGGGGTTGAGACATAATGATACGTTGAAGCTAACGTAATTGCGTGCCTGAAAACGTTGTCAATTGCACCAAGCGTAGTTTCGCCACCATGCAAATGCGCAAATTTAACCTGGAACGGAACACCGGCCATCACAGCCGAAAACATTTCATAACGATCGCCCAGGCAAAATACAAGGTCGAAGCTGGCTTTATTTTCATTCCAAAATTCAGCAAATTTAACCGTGGTAAAACCCATAGCCGCCGCTATAGCTGCCGGTGTATCTTCTGTCGGCGCGGTCTCAATTTTGTACGGCACTTTAAACCCCGTCCCCTCAATCTGTTCAATAGTATACCCATATTCCGGCGACAAATGTGTACCGAAGGCAATTATGCTCAACGCAAAATAAGTATCCGCATTCAACCTTTTTAAAAGGGGCAGGTAAATGCCAAAATCGGCCCTCGAGCTTGTTAAAACACCTATGCGCATCATGCAAAATCCTCAAATGATAATTTATGACCGGCCTGTAAATCATGTATCAATGTTTTACCAGCGACCGAGCGAAACAGCATGGGCGAAATGCCATCGCCAGGTCTAAGCATTTCAAGGTCGTCTTCAGTTATAATCTCGCCCCTGTTTTTGTTATTTGCGAGGTGTATACTTTTCCGGGCAACAACAATATTTTTCTGTTCAGAGTCTGTGGGTTCCTTAATGGCGCTCCCCAAAGCCTTTTCAATATTCCTGATACAGGTTACCATGGCCTTTAGTTCGGCCGGTTCCAACGATGCGGCATGATCGGGACCAGGTAATGTTTTATCAAGTGTAAAGTGTTTTTCAATTATTTCAGCGCCTAAAGTAACTGCTGCAATGGGCACCTCAATACCTTTAGTATGGTCTGAGTAGCCAACAGACACATTAAATTTTTGCCTTATGCTGTTCATTGCCAGCAAATTTACATCGGCAAAAGGCGTGGGATATTCGGTATTACAATGCAATACAGTTATTTTAGCTGCCGACCGTTTTTGCAGCGTCGCAATTACATCACCAATCTCATTCATAGTGCTCATGCCGGTCGAGATGATAATTTCCTCTGCAAGCTGTGCAACCTTTTCAAGATATGGCAAATTAGTAATCTCGCCCGATGGTACTTTAAAAAGTTTCAGGCCCAGCGTGTGCAAAAAATGCAGGCTATCCAAATCAAAAGCAGTAGAGAAAAAGTTTATGCCCTTTTGCTTGCAGTAATCCAGCAATAAATAATGATTAGCTTCCGACAACTCTAATTTTTGCAGCATTTCCAGCTGGCTTTCACTACTGTTTCCTGTATTGGTATTTTGGTAATCGGCTTTTTGCGCACTCTTGCTTACCAGTTTAGCTGCCTTAAAAGTTTGAAACTTAACGTAATCAGCGCCCGCTTCCGCAGCGGCGTCCACCAGCCTCTTTGCCGTGTCCAGATCGCCATTGTGATTTACGCCCGCTTCTGCAATAATTATCGTTTTGTTCATATCATCTTACTTTCGCAGGGTTGCCAAATATGGTTACCCCATCCGGCACATCATTTAAAACTACCGCACCTGCTCCAACGGTGACATTGGCTCCAATGCTAACGCCGGGTTTTATGACGGCGTTAGCACCAATAAAGGTACTGTTACCAACAGTAATATTGCCGGTTAAAACCGCGCCGGGCGCAACATGCACAAAATCGCCAATTGTGCAATCATGTTCAATTATGCATGCCGAGTTGCAAACAACAGCTTTACCTATTTTCGCCATGGCATTAATCACCGCGCCCGCCATAACAATAGTTCCTGCCCCTAAAACAGCCGTTGGCGAAACGCTGGCTTTGGCGTGAACAGCCGATGGGCAAGTAATATTACTTCGTTCCAGCTGTTTAAAAACGCCGGCCCGGATATTATTGTCACCAATGCAAACGAACGCGTTGGCAATACTTCCATTTTTTAATTCATTATCGTCCGGCTCTTCTCCCAGATAAGTTAAATTGAAAGGATTTCTCACCTTCTCCACCATATCGTGGTATCCAGTAACGTTATAGCCGCAAGCGTTGATTATCTCAATTACAACATATGCGTGGCCGGAGTAACCAAAAATAACAGCTTCGTTTTTCATAGTCGTACGCTGCTCGGTATATTAACTAACCTGTCAGCAACCCATTCACTATTCGGAAGTTCGCCGCGCCGGTCATCTTTAAACATAGGCAATTTATGTATTAACTCCCAAACGGGCCTGCTCATTATGCCGTTGTTATTCATATAAGTTAAAAACGCCTGTTGTTGCAATTTGTCGCTTAGTAACACTGTATTTAACCAATAGTTTGCTTTTGCTCCGGGCAGTTCTTTAATATATTGAACGCCAAGTGCGTCGAATTTATCATGGTAAATAGCGGTCAATTCTCTCTTATTTTCTACAAACCTGTTTAACTGCTCCAATTGCGCGCAGGCCAGGGCTGCATTAATATTTGGCATGCGATAATTGTATCCAATAGCGTCATGCTCAAAAGCCCATTGATGGGGTACCTTGGCCTGGGTTGTTAAATGCTTTGCCTTTTTTGCAAGCGCGGCATCGTTGGTTATCAATGCGCCGCCACCGCCGCTTGTTACCGTTTTATTACCATTAAAACTAAAGGTACCAATTTTGCCAAACACGCCAGTATGCATTCCTTTGTAATAGCTTCCCAGCGATTCTGCTGCGTCTTCAACAAGCGTGATGTGCCATTTATCACATATGTTAGCAATCTCGTCAATGCGACAAGGAAGGCCAAAAGTATGCATGGGTACGCAGGCCTTTATCCTGCGGCCTGATACTTTATTGTAAGTAAACCCATCGGCTCTTATTTCTGCGTTTAACTCCAGGTATGTTGATACAGCTTTAGGCGATAATCCCAGCGAATCAGTATCGATATCTAAAAAAAGCGGATGGGCGCCAATGTAACTAATAGCATTACAGGTGGCTATAAAAGTAAGGCTTTGCGATATAACTTCATCGTCCCTTTCCACGTCGGCCAGGAGCAACGCCATATGCAGTGCATTGGTACCGTTAACAATTGCAATTGCATGCGCTGCACCTGTTATATCGCACATCATCGCCTCAAACTTGTCGACATAGGCGCCAACTGACGATACAAACGTCGAGTCAAGCGTATCCATTACATATTTACGCTCGTTACCTATAAACAGAGGCACATGTAAGGGTACGAACTCCTGGCCGGGGAATTGCACTTTTATAAAATCTGCAATATCTTTAAATAAGCTTTGCATGTTTTATATATTGTAGATATCCGCCTTGTACCTGCTCAAATTAGCCGGGTCGTTAAACCATTTGATGGTTTCTGACAGCCCGTCGGCAAGGCTGTGTAATGGCTTCCAATTGGTATGCTCCTTTATTTTTTGGTTTGACCCAAAAAGCCTGAATACCTCTGATTTTTCGGGTCGCATACGCTGCTCATCTGAAATAATCCGGGCATTGGGGTTAATTTGATTAATCAATTCCTGCGCAAGGTCACCAATTGAAATCTCAGACTGGGTTGCAATATTACAATCGTGCCCGATTAGTGTAGTTGATTTTGCTATTTCAACAAAACCCCTGGCGGTATCCTTCACAAATAAAAGATCCCTCGTTGGAATTGTATCACCAAGCTTTATTTCATCCTTTCCGTTTAACAATTGGGTAATAATTGTAGGAATTACTGCCCGGGCTGATTGCCGCGGCCCGTAAGTATTAAAAGGCCTCACAATGGTTAGCGGCAGATTAAAGCTCTTATAAAACGATTCCGCAATACAATCGGCGCCTATTTTTGACGCAGAGTAAGGTGATTGTGGCTGCCTTGGGTGGTTTTCATCTATTGGTATATATTGGGCTGTGCCGTAAACTTCTGATGTTGATGTTACCAAAACTCTTTCAATCCCCAAATCTTTGGCGGCCTGAATTATGTTTAGCGTACCTTTAACGTTGGTATCAATGTATGAATCGGGCGAATGATAGCTAAACGGGATAGCTATAAGAGCTGCCAAATGAAATATTATGTCAACGCCTTTTACCGCTTCGCGCACACCATTGGGGTCGCGTATGTCACCTGAAAATATTTCAATATTAGCGAGTATATCTTGGGGTAAAGTATCCAGCCAGCCCCAACTATTAAACGAATTATAATAAACAAATGCCTTTACGCGACATCCTTCGTTCAGCAGTTCTTCGACTAGATGACTGCCAATAAAACCATCGGCCCCGGTTATTAAAACTTTTTTATTGCTTAAACTATACATACCTATTTCATCACATCTCTTAATAACTTCCTGCTCAATAAAAAAACAGCAGTTACAAACCCAAATATAAATCCTCCAAACACGATGCCTTTTAGCTTCCCAAATTTCTTTTTTTCAAGTGGCAATATTGGCCGGTCAATTACTTGTACCAAGGGTGTCTCCCGGCGAAGGGAAATTTTTGAGAGTTCAAGATTCTTAACAAGCTCGGTTAAAATAGCTGTATTCGCCTGCACGTCTACCTGTCGGCGTTGTGATGGAACCCTTATGATTTGTAAAGAAGGATTGGGATTGGGATTAACATCCGACGTTGAGGCAACACCTGTAATAGCCTGGTTTAGTTCGCGCCGAACAGAATCTGATTGATGCTGAAGAACGCTAACGTTGCGGGATGATTTTCTTGTTTTAGTATCAATATAAAAGTCGGACACATTTTTCACCAGCATCTCTGTAAAATATTTAGAAAACAATTCGTTTTCCGACGTTACTTTAACTGTTATGATGCTTAATTTTTTATCAACCTTTTCAACTGACAAAGCCCCCTGTGCTATAGATGCTGAAAAAAGCCCCAACACGCTATCCTGTTGAATGGTAAACTTTGATCTGTCGGCACCTATTGGATAACTTATATTTTTTAATTCGGGTTTATGTTTATAGAACTCGTTAAATTCCATATAGAATTGAACAAGCGTTTGCTGCTTATTATTTACGTTTGCGGGTAAGAGTAATGTTTTTTCAATCATCGCGCGGGACTTCATCAGCTCAAGCAAATTATCGCCGGTAAAGGCTCCACCACCTCCACCCCCGCCCAAATCAATTCCAAACTGGCTGGCAAGACCTGCGGCAGCACTTATACCGCCCGCACCCGCCTTTTCATCGTCCAGCGCGAAACTTAATTCGGCAA
>Ga0105240_10013477_pt1 | contig 11230 bp, 8 predicted proteins | sample KBSC54metaG_FD_80426 | JGI IMG/M metagenome (GOLD analysis project Ga0105240, IMG submission 80426) | Corn rhizosphere microbial communities from Kellogg Biological Station, Michigan, USA - KBS C5-4 metaG | ecosystem: Host-associated > Plants > Roots > Rhizosphere > Soil | place: Michigan, USA...
CAGGGGCTGATTGCCCGTGGGAGCATCGGCGGGTACGGTAACGTTCACCTGGTAGAGTCCGACGTATGTCGGCGCCAAACCGCTGAATATCAGTTGCGCCGTGCTTCCCCCAATCGTCACGGACGGTGAGGCTGTTGTCCTCACCAGCCGATCGCTCGGGGCTGGCTCTCCGGAAGCCTGCTGGACCCCTACGGCACCAAGTCCATTGGCATAGAGCACGAGCGCATCTCCACGTTTTACCACCGTGGTGGGGTCCACACGTTGTCCAAGGGCATCGACGATCGCAAATATGCCGGGAGAAACTGGTGCTAACGGAAGCGGGTAGATGTTGCTTGGTAGTGCGCTAACAGTGACCTTCATCGAGACCGACGACTGGCCTTGAAATTCCCAGGGGACTTGCACATTTATCTGTGTGGGGCTGACGTAGCTCGGATGACCTGGAAGGCTCAATCCGCCTCCATCAAAACTGACACTTACATCGGAGAGCGCCACCGGTAACGAAGTGGTCGAATTGCTCTGAACGGCATCAGACAGATCCTTACCTGAAATGGCGATATAAGATCCGGGGGCCACTCCCTTTCCAGTTTGAAACGATGCCGCGTCGCTGGCACTCGCAATTGCGGGATATCGGCGCGCGAAGCCGTTGTAGGTTACTGTCAGGCCGCCATTCGGAATCGTGGCGTTGAAAATCTGATCGCCCTGGCTGGGGCCGAGATTTACGAAGGCGGCTGCGTTGCCGAGTGCGAAGGATTGCGCATCGCCTCCGGTCACGCGCCCACCGCCCGAAACAGTCTTGAATGACAGCGGCGTTCCGATTACCGGAGCCCCATACTGATCGATCACGCGCAGATCCAGTTCCCAGTCTGTGTCGTTTGTACCACCCAGAAAGCCTCCGTTGCCGATCGGGAAGGCGTCCGTGACCGTTCCACTGGCTACCAGGAATTGATAGGGCACATGAAGGGCGGGCTGATCTACGCTCGTCACGATGATCATTCCTTCGTACGATCCCGGCGCCGGCCGTGTACCAGTCAATCGAACCGTAACACTATTTTGATTTTGTATCCCAGGCGACAGCGTAAGACTCGACGGCGTGATCGTTACCGTAGCGCTGACGCCGGAATCGCGCGCCTTCACTTCAAAACTGAAGGTCGCGGTAGCGGAACCCACGTTAGTAATTTTCAACGTGCGACTGATCGGCAGCGAGGCCGTGCCAATCAAGCCAAAAGACATCGTCGCGGGATCGAGCGTTGCCGCCACTCCAACCGCATCACCAGCGTTCAGCTTGCCTGCGCCCACGGAATTCACACTCGCCACAACGCCTTCGTCCGTAACGCCAGAGGACGCTGTGTTCACTACGGCCGACTTCAGTTGTGCGGGCGTGAACTCCGGATGCTTCTGCTTGACCAGTGCGACGGCTCCCGCGACCATCGGGACCGCATAGCTCGTGCCCGTTACGCTGGTGTAGCCGCTCGCGTGATACGCATCGCCATTCGGGTCCAACTTCTGAGTTGCGGTATAAATGTTCGCGCCCACCGCAACCAGTTCCGGTTTGATCACGGTCGTGGCGGTAGCCGCAAACGTTCCGGGAGAGGGTCCTCGCGACGATGCGGGCCAAACGCTGTCCGCCTGCGCGTCCTGCCCATTCAAAGCGGGATCAAGCGAGGCGGTCGCGCTGCTATTTGCATTCACGTAAGTCTTCAACGCTGTGCCGTTGGTGTTGCCGATCATGACGGCGGGAATGCCCGTGTTCTGAGCACCCCAAGCGCTGAATGGTGTATCGAGGCCGCTGCTTTGATAAATGATCACGCCGACGGCGCCGGCTACCTGCGCATTGTTGATCTTGTCGCTGAACGAACAGGTGCCACCACGCTGTATCAATGCGATGGCGCCCGTCAACGAGCCAGCAGCCAAACTGGAGCAGGCGAACCCATCATTGCCCGACTGCGCAACATCCTTCAATGGTGCGTTCAGCGCTGCCGACGGGTGAGGCCCGTCGCCGAACAAAGCGTTGATGTTTTGCAGCGACGAAGGCACGCCCGAGCCGGTTACGTGTACCGTTTGATAGAAGATGTGCGAGTTCAGGCTCGCACCGACCGTGATGGCATTCGGCGAAGTCCCCGGGCTATGGATCGTGTTGAGTGTGGGCACCCGTTTGCCGATGTTCCCGTCGTTACCGGCGGCAACCACCACAACCAGTCCATTGGCGACGGCATTCTCGACCGCCTGTGCTTCCAGATCGCAGAGGCCCGCATGCCCGCACACCGCGTCGCCCTGATCGAGAGGACCGAAGAAGGCCGGGTCGCCTTCACTCAGCGAAAATGTCACGATGTCCATCCCATCCGTAAGTGCGTCTTGAAGTGCCTGCTGAAAAGCCGCCACGCGGGCAAACGGATTGATGCTCGGCGAACCGATGATCTTGTAATTCCCAAGGAAGGCCTTGGGCGCGACGCCCTGAATCGTCCCGTTTGGCCCGGTGTTCTGCGCGCCTGCTGCGATCATGGCGATCGCTGTCCCGTGGCCGACCCGATCGCGAGGCGAGTAGTCATCGGGATGCGAAGTGGCAACGGGGTCCGCCGGATCGTAGCCGGCCGAATCCAATGCCACGTAGCTTCGCGCGACGATCACCTTGCTATTCGTGTAGCCCGTATCTCCTTTGGGAAATCCGGAAGGAGGTGTCAGCGAGGAATCTTGAAAGCCAGGATGATTCAAGTCGATACCCGAATCGATGATGCCGATCTTGACTCCCGCTCCAGAGCTCCCCGCGCCGCCGACAGCTGTCCACGCGGTCTTCACGTTTTGCAGATCGAGGGCCCGATCGAGATCCATATGGAGCGGCGGGGCCTTCACAACGTAGGCCACACCCGGAATGCCCTTCAGTTGATCCGCCGTTTCCCGAGTCGCACTGACGAAGACCGCATTCACCAGAATCTGGCCGGTGCCGGTCACTTGAACTTTCCGTCGTTTTAACTCCGCCAGGACGCCCGACTGCGCGCTGCGAATCTTTTCGAGGTGCTGCCGCGCCTCCGGGCTCTGAAGGGCCAGGCGCGATTGAGTCTTCCGGGCTACCGGCTCGTCGCTCAGCACCAGCGCGTAGTCCAGGAACCGGCCGCGGGTCTGGCCGAACGCTGTAAGTGCTAGCAGAAAAAAGGCTAAAACGACGTGGTTCATAGCTTCTTTAGACGGACTTCGTCTCCCCAAGTTTCGAATTGTTAAGTCGCTTTGGTGCGGAGAATCTCGTCTGCCACATCGGCAGCGGCACGCATTTCGCGGACCTCGTGGACTCGCACAATATGCGCTCCGGCCAAAATACTGGCGGCGACCGCCGCTGCTGTCGCGTAACGCGTCTCCTCCGGTGTGTCGTGTGCGAGAAAACTTTTATGCGAAGGGCCTACCAGCACGGGGACATCGAAGGTGGCCAACTCGCCAAGCCTGCCGATAATGGCGGAGTTTTGCTCTTTGCGTTTGCCGAAGCCAAGTCCCGGGTCGATCACCAACCGCGATTTATCGATTCCTACATGACGCGCTCGATTGACCGCCGCTTCCAGATCCCGGGAAATGGATCCTACCGGATCGGGCATCGGTCCCAACTTCGCCCAAGTCTCGGGACGTCCGCGCATATGATTGATCACCAGCCCGGCGTCAAAATTGGAGACGATTCGCGAGAGTTGCGGCTCGAACGTCAATCCGGAGGGGTCGTTGATGATCTCGGCGCCCAGTTCGAGCGCCCGTTCGGCGACTTCGGCTTTGTACGTATCCACTGAAATGGGAATGCCGAGCTTGCCCCGAAGCCGCTTCAATACAGGCACCAGGCGCTGCAACTCGTCGGCGGCCGACAAACGTTTGGAGCCAGGCCGGGTGGATTCGGCTCCCACATCCAGAATGTCCGCTCCTTGTTCTTCGAGTTCCACGGCGCGGGCATACGCCCGGTCGGGGTCATTGTATTTGCCGCCGTCGCTAAACGAGTCGGGGGTCACGTTGAGCACGGCCATCAGCACCGTGCGTTCGCCCAGGTTGATTTCGCGCTGCTTCAACTTCCAGTAATAGAGCTTTCTCACGTTCTACCAATTTCGCACTTTTACGTCCGCTGTGCAGGCATCTGCTATCCCGAGAGTTAGTACTGCTGAGCATGTTGGCCGTCAACCAGCGTTTTCAGAAATTACGTATGTAAAGTACGAAGGCTATGGGCAACCCATTCGCACCCCAAATTGGTAAGTTCTCGAGCAACGACAGTTTCGACGATCTCGACGAACTGGACAAGCTTTCCGCCGGGAAAAGCATCCTGACACCCACTCAACGGGCCGCGCGCGAGGACGACGCCAAGTGGGCACTCAAACTGATCAACGATTTCGCTGCTGAAACGACTACCGGGGCGTTTCCGTCGCTCGATCGCGGCGAAGTGGCGAAACAACTCAAGATCCGCGTGGCGGATCCCACCAGGATCAACCAGTCGAATACCTGGCTGTGCGGCGTTACGTCGGTCATGCGCGCATGGGCGCAGGACAGCCCGATCGACTACGCCTGGTTGGGTATTCAGTTATTCAACCTGGGCCGGGGCCGATTGGGAAAAGGGCAGATGCTGGGGCAAATCGTAACGCCCTCAGCGGACCTGCGCCGATCGTCCCTCCCGCATGGAATGGAGGAGGCCGATTGGATCGTGCTGGCCTCAGTTCACGAGGCCCTGACATTGAAGTTTGGCAGCGTTTTCCAAGATGCGCTCGGAAAACTGGGTGGACGCAACTACACCAGCGATGAAGGTTTCCAGCACTACCGTGCCTGGCAGACCGCGGAGGAGGTGGCCGGTGCGTACAAAGCTACCGGCTACCGCAACGTCGTCGACAATACGACCTACACTTCCAACAAAGGCATCAAGGATCTGGAAAAGGCCAATGAGTACCTGCGCGCGGGCTACCGCGTCTCCTTGCTGATCAACATGCGATTGCTGCAAGACGAGAAGATCGGCGGCCAGTCGATGATTGCGCACTCTGACCACTGGATCGGCATGCTGGAGCCGATCAACGTGATGGGCGATTTCATCTGGGCGTTCAACGTCTTCACCTGGGGCAAGAAGCGGCGCGTGCCGGAGAAGGGCGATAAGATCAAGGTCACGGACTTCATCAACCAGTTCTACGGTTTCGTGGCGGCTCGCATGTATTGATCCGGCGCGCCCATGGCAGACTGGTAGTATGCCGTTGGGCCGCGTGTTGATCTCCGCCGGATTAGTGCTGGTGGCGATCGGGTTGATCGTGACTTTTGCGGGCCGATTGCCAATCCGCTTCGGCCGCTTGCCGGGCGACATCTACATCCAGGGCAAGAATTCCAGCTTTTACTTTCCCTTGGTCACGTGCCTGCTGATCAGCGGGTTGCTCTCGCTGGTGATGTGGATAATTCGGAAGCTGTAAGTGCGTGGCGAAATCCGCTCCCTCGCGGTCGCGGTTCTGTAACATATTGGGACTACGGAGCGGCGTGGTCGCGGTTCAGTTACACGCGGGATCTCACTACTTGAGGGCGCCGATGCGGGTGAAGGGCCAGTAAGCGAAAACGGCGCGGCCGTAGATGTTTTCGCGAGGCACATATCCCCACGATCGGCTATCGCTCGAGGAATTGCGATGGTCGCCCAGCACGAAGTATTTGTCATGCGGCACGATCTGTTCTTCGCCGTCTTTCCACGAAACGCTGTCGCGATTGAGAGGTGTAACGTAGGCTTCCTGCAGCAATTGGCCGTTTATGTAGACGTCTCCACCTTCGACCCGAATCCGGTCGCCAGGCACGCCGATCACGCGTTTGATGTATGACTTTGACGGATCCTGCGGATACCAGAACACCACCGTGTCCCCGCGAGCAATCGGCGCCAGGCCGAAGCGGTACGTGAATTTGTTGATGAAGATCCGCTCGTCATCCTGCAACGTCGGATACATGCTGGTGCCTTCTACTTTTACCGGCTGGTAAATGAAGACGATGAGCACGACCGCGATCAGGACGGAAAAAGCGAGATCGCGAACCCAAGACAATGCGCTCCACACATTCGCTCGAATACGGCGGGCGGTATCGTCGCTGTCCGGTGGTTGGACGGGCGAGATAAGGGGAGTGTCTTGGTCCTGCATCCGCTATACAAAGTATAAACGCTTTTCGAACCTCGCCGGTTACTGCAACAGGCGCTCCAGCATCGGGAAAGGTACGGCGCCTTCCTTGAGCGCGCTGTCGTGGAAAGCGGAAAGGCTGAACGCGCTGCCCTTTTTCTGCCGGTAGCCGTCGCGCACCCGCAGCCAGCCGCGCCAGCCGAGAAAATACATGGGAAGCTGACAGGAAGACAGCTTGGCGCGCTGCAATTTTCCGCTCGCCTCTTCCTGCTCCTGGAAGGTTTGATTCTGCATGAGCGCCATCGCTTCCTGATCGGTCATGTTCAGCATCTGCAGGCGGACGTCGAGAACCAGATTCGCAATCACCCGCAGTTCTTCCTTTGCGAATGTGAGGGCCATTTCGGGAGAGTGATTCAGGAAGCCTTCGTCAAGCATCACTTGCGTGGAATATTGTCCCCATCCTTCGATATAGGGACCGTTGCCGTAGACAGAGCGCAGCACGCGGCGTGTTTGAGGCTGAACGCCATTAGCGAATTCCATCTGGACATAGTGGCCGGGCATCGCCTCGTGGATAGTGAGCAGTTTTAGCTTGTAGAAATTGTACTCGCGGAGCTTCGACTCCACACGTTCCGCAGGCCAGTCGGCCGGGATCGGCGTCACCCAGTAGAACGCGCCCAGTTGCGGTTCGAGTGCCGGCGCCGAGTTGAAGCCTCCCACAGAATAAATACCACGCATAAATTCGGGAGTCGGGATGACCTGCAAATTCCCAGTATTCGGGAGAGTGAGCAAGTGCTTCTGCTGGACGAAGGCGCGCGCCTCGTCCAGATCCTGCTTTGCGTCCGCCATGTAGGATTCGCGCGTGGAGTGGCGCTTGGCTATGTCGTTGAGCACTTCGCCGATGATCTGGTTCTGGCGGGCGTCAGGCGCGAGATCGTGATGATCGCCGTGTGCCGCCGCGATCTTCTGGTGTAAAGGCAAGGCAAGATCCAGCATGCGTGCCCGCACCTTCGTCAGTTCGGCCTCCGCGGTCTGTAACGCGTTATCGGCTTCCATGCCGCTGGCCAATGCGTAGCGGAACTTTTGTGCGTACGTCTCCTGGCCCAGCCGCCAGTTCGCACTGTCGCGATTCATCAGGCTCTCTTTCAAATAGCCTTGGAACTTCGCCATCGCGTCGAGGGCGGGCCTGGCGGCCTTCGTATACGCGTCTCGAAGATTGACGGGGACGGCGGCGCGTATGGTCTTATCGACCAGCGCGATATTACCCTGGTTTTCGTCCATAGCGACCTGCGTCCAGATGGACGGAGCCGAGACCAGATTGGTGCTTGCCTGGTCGAGGAATATGGGGACCTTCTGCAATCGCGCGATGATGCTCTGTATCCGCGCCGGCAAGGGCGCGTACTCCAGAACGTACGGGCTGAAGAGCGCATTCCCCAGGGTCTCGACGTATTGTGTGGGATTGTGGCTCCAGCTTTGAATGCGATTAAGATCGAGAAGGGCGAGGGCGGTCTGGTCCTGCAGAATGCCCAGATCCGCTATTTCTTCGGGGGACAGGCCATCGGCTTTCACCTTGGCGAGCCGGTCTCGGAACTGTTCGTAGAACTTCTTCTGCTTGTCTAAAGCACCCTGGCTGATGTCATCCAGTTGTTCATCCAGGTTCTGCTTTTGGTATTGGTGCAGGCCGACGCCGGTGGCCGTGGCGGGTGAAAACGAAAGCGTCGTGTAGACGAACTCTTCTTCGAGCTTCCCGAGATCGCCAGGACCCTTTCCGCAACCGGTCGCAAGCGCCACGAGGAGAACCAGTCCGAAGATCTTTGGCATTGAGCCAATATTGTACTATCCGGCCGTGATGCGAGGTGTGCGTGAACCGCGCATGCCGGGGAGTGAGACCGGCTCGGGCCGTTGGTGCCTTTGTAGTTGCTGGATCTCGCGAACGATCCGGACGCGGTCCGTCACCGCGTGCTGGACCAAGGCATGCTCGGTAATCACGCAGCCCCAAAGAATTGCTACGCAAGCACCGATAGCTGTCAGTCCAGGTCCCGTTATCTTCGCGATGGCCATTCTCTACTTTCCTCGGATCCACCAGAAGCAATCCGGTTACCAGGAGTACGTTGTTTTGTTATCAGGCGGATGCTGGGGCGGTACTGCCGTCGCGGCAGTAGCCCAGTGCCCAATTGCCGCCCTAAGGGCGGCAATTGGTGACAGCAATGCAAAGCAGTCCGGAAATGTTCGCTTCGCAAAAGAAAAGCCGGGGCGGCTCAGGCCCCGGCGATGGAGGAGGAATGGTATTCCGAGTAGTTAGCGAGCAGCCATCAGGGCGCGCAGGCGACGGGCGCGTTCGGGCGCACGTAGCTGGCGTAAGGCTTTCGCTTCGATCTGGCGAATCCGCTCGCGGGTGACATCGAACTCCTGGCCGATTTCCTCGAGTGTATGTTCCCGCTCGCAGCCGATCCCAAACCGCATTCGAATGACTTTCTCCTCTTTGGGGGAGAGCGTCTTCAGAATTCCGGCGGTTTCGTCGCGGACATTGGATTCGATGACGGCATCGACCGGCGAACCGACCCAGCGGTCTTCGATCAGATCGCCAAGCGCCGATTCTCCGTCGCGGCCGACGGGTGTTTCGAGTGAGACGGGATCGCGGGAGATCGTCTTCAACTTCTGGACTTTCTCGACCGGGATGTCCATCCTGCGCCCAATTTCGTCATTTGTAGGAGTGCGCCCAAGTTCTTTCTCCAGCTCGCGGGTGGCGCGCAGGAACTTGTTCATACTCTCGTTCATATGCACCGGGATGCGAATGGTGCGCGACTGGTCGGCGATCGCTCGTGTGATCGCCTGGCGAATCCACCATGTCGCATACGTGGAGAACTTGTAACCGCGACGGTATTCGAACTTGTCGGCCGCACGCATCAGGCCGATGTTGCCTTCCTGGATCAGATCGAGCAGGTGAAGGCCGCGATTGACGTACTTCTTAGCGACCGATACGACCAAGCGAAGGTTGGCTTCAACCAGATCCTTCTTGGCGCGTTCCGCTTCGGCTTCACCGTGACGGATGACCGTCAGGCTGTGTTTGAGTTCGGGAAGAGTAGCACCGGCAGTGGTCTCGCGCTTGCGCAGTTCGCGCTTGAGTTCACGAATGCGAGCCTGCTGCAGGGCATTATTGCGCGCCTCGAGCTTCTTGATTTCGCTATCGAGGTGGCTGATTTCGTCCACGGCGCGTTCGATCTCGCGCGTGAATTCCTTCCACTTGATGGATCTAAAGGGGCAACGCCGGATTGCGAGGGAAGTTTCCACTTTGGCTCGATTGAGCTTGCCCCAGAGGCGCTTGCGCGGCTTCTTGTTGGCGGGCGGGGTGGCTTCTACCTTTTCCTGCAGTTGTCCGAGTTTTTTGTAAAGGGTTGCGACGTCCGCGAACTGCTTGGCGGCATCGGTACGAACTTTAGTGTCGGCGGGCGTACCTTCTTCGACATCGCCCAGATCGGCTACGACTTCGAGTTCTAAACTGCCTTTTTTCAGTTGGTCAGCCAGATCGACGACTACCCGCTGGACCCAGGCCGAGCGGCTGATCGCCTTCTGCATGCGTAGTTTGCCGCGTTCCATGCGGCGTGCCAAATCGACTTCACCCTCGCGGGTGAGAAGGGGTACGGCACCCATCTCGCGAAGGTACACACGGACCGGATCGTCGGTGTAGATGGATTCTTCCACCGGCGCGGGCTGTAAAAAATCTGCCTCGTGAGCGGCCTCCGGATCGAAGAACTTAGCTTCGTCCTCAAAATTAAGGCCTAAAGTTTCCGGGTTGTCCGCTAAAAACTGATCTTCAAATTGGTCCACTAAGACTCACCTCCCCCAACAGACGCGACTGAATTACATAAGTTTAGATGGGAAAAACGGGTTGCTGCTTGGAAGTCAACTTGCTGGTCCGGCCCCTGCTGTTGGGAAGATCGGATGCATTTTGGGGTTCGACTTTCGACTGATGATAGCATCATTCCCCAGCAAAGTTAAGCTCTATTTAAGAGATGTCTTAAAACTGAGAAGGTTACAAGAAACCCGGAAAGTATTCGTTGAGCCATGTACGCTCAAGTTCAGTCTTCTTCTTCGGACTCGGCGGCCTGCGCTTCCCGCTGCATTTGGCTCATGAGAGCGCTGATGTCAGAAAGGGAGCCCAGCTCGATTTCGGCGTCGGATGTCTCAATGGCGGGGGGCGTTGGCTGCGGTTTGGGCAGTCGAGACTCCATCTGCCTGAGTGCCTCTTCGACGACTTCGTCAGCATTCCGGAATTTCCCGGAGGCGACCTGAGACTCGAGGAACGACTCAAAGTGTTCGCTGAGATTGATTCTACGTGACATATCAGTGCTGGAATTCTTCTGGAAGGTGCCAGGACAAGTCGAATTGGTCGTGAAGAACGCGGGCGACCAACACTACTCCTTCACGTGTGATCTGATAAAGCAGAAAGTGACAGGGAGCTTTCATGCGGGAGCTTGCCACGTGGTCCCGGCTGAAATGAAGGTGGTAAATCCTACCAGTGTCGATCATGACGTCAGGTCTTGTCTTGGAACCGGGTAATTCGGGGTTCGATTTGAGGTCCTCCAAGGCCTGATCGATCAATTTCTTATATCTACCCCGGCGGCTTCAATACCAAACTCTCGCTTAGTCCATTTCAGGATCGCAGAAATATCGTATCGAGCGGGGTTGGCGACAAGAACACGAAAGAGTCGGGTGGATTACCCACGAGCCTCGTCCGCGTCCAATCCTTTCATGGCCTCGTCAAAGACTTCATCCATGAAAGCCGTAATCTCTTCCCGGGAATTGAGTTCCGTGTACTCGCCTCGTTCTATGGCGTCGAAACCTTCCTTGGCCATCGTGCGCAAATTTTCGAGTTTAGCGGCATACAGGTTATCGCGCTCCTGCAGTAGACGCAGGCCCTCGCGGACGACTTCGCTGGCGTTGGAATAGCGGCCGGAACTGACGCCCGTTTCGATAAGGTCGTCGAAGTGCTCGGTAAGGTTCACGTTGCGCGTAGGCATGGAACTATTTTATCCGAATTGGCAAAGATTGCCGATAGCTTACCCCCCGCCCTTTAAGCGCATTAGATTCTTCAGTTCATTGAAGAACGCCTGCTCATCCTGGAAGTCCCGGTATACCGAAGCGAAGCGGACGTA
>Ga0105240_10013478_pt1 | contig 11229 bp, 6 predicted proteins | sample KBSC54metaG_FD_80426 | JGI IMG/M metagenome (GOLD analysis project Ga0105240, IMG submission 80426) | Corn rhizosphere microbial communities from Kellogg Biological Station, Michigan, USA - KBS C5-4 metaG | ecosystem: Host-associated > Plants > Roots > Rhizosphere > Soil | place: Michigan, USA...
GTGCGGTGTCGACGATGGCATGGTTGCAGAGCCACGGCATCGAATTTTCTATTCCTCCCTATTATCTGAGCGTCGGGCCCCCGCGCATTCAGCCGGTCGGCGGTGGACGTGCGATCATCGAACGGCTCGCCCAGGCGGCGAAGCGGGCCGATGTCACGTTCCGCTTTGCCAGCGCCGCCACGCGATTGATCTCGAGCCAGGACAGGATCGACGGAATAGCGTTTCGGTCGGAAGGCGGCGCGAGCGAAACGCTCGACGCCGATGCGGTGGTACTCGCGACCGGCGGATTTCAGGGCGACGCCGCGATGATGCAGGCGCAGTTCGGCCCGCTTGCACGCACACTCAAGCTGATCTCACCCGGCACGCGCTTCGACACTGGCGACGGCATCCGGATGGCAAGAGAGCAGGGCGCCCGCATGTCAGGCGATTGGGACGGCATGCATATCGAGCCGGTCGATCCGCGCAGCGCCCATCCGGCGCCGGTGGTGCTGGTTTATCCCTACGGCATCGTCGTCGATCAGGCCGGACGCCGCTTCTTTGACGAAGGCGGCGGCCTCGTGCACGAAACCTGGGAAGGTTTTGCCCGCGACATTCACTTCTCCCGCCCGAACAGCATCGCGTACGCCATCCTGGACAGCCGCCTGTGCGAGATCGTGGATTACCGGCGAGCCATCCGGTCCGACGTGGCGCCTTATCAATCGGACACGATTGAAGGCCTCGCTGCGCAGATCGGTATTCCCGCGAACGCGTTGCGGCAGACGGTCGATACATTCAATGCCGCGGCGAGCGGCGATGCGTCGCGATTCGACGCGACACGTTGCGATGGTCTCGCCGCTGCGCCGAGCCTGGCGCCACCGAAATCGAACTGGGCACGGCCGCTGAACAAGCCGCCTTTCCTGGCCTATCCGTTGGTCGGCGCGATCGCCTACACGTTCGGCGGACTGTCGACGAACACAAATGCTGAAGTGTTGAGCGAGCGAGGTCCGATTCCCGGCCTCTATGCTGCCGGCGAAATGACCGGAAATTTCTATCGCACCGCGCCCAATGCGGTGTCGATGCTGCGCGCCATCGTGTTCGGCAGGATTGCGGGCCAACAGGCCGTCGAATTCCTGCGAGCATGAACGCAGCCAGCCGGCGAACAAGCTCCCTGAACATATCCGGACAAGTTGCGCAATTCGGTCGCGTCATTTCGCGATGGGAATTGACGATGAGGGTTTTTTGACTACGCTCGGCGCTGATCGCGCGCCTCGTCATCCCGAATGTCGGCTGGCGCTGGATGTTCGTAATCGTCGGCATCGGCGCGTTGGTCGTGTGGCACTTGCGCAAGCGCATGCCGGAATCCCCGCGATGGCTCGAGGCCCATGGGGAGCTCGATGAAGCCGAGCGCGTGCTCAAGGAAATCGAAGCGGACGTGGAACGATCCTCCGGCCGCAAGCTCGAGCCGGTCACCTCGCTTGCCGCGCCCCGCTCGTCCGGCACGGCCGACAAGCTCAGCGAGTTGTTTTCCGCCTCGATGATCCGGCGCACGATCACCGGCAGCGTCATCCTGATCACGCTCAACACCGCGATCTATGGCTTCATCGCCTTCCTGCCGAGCTTCATGGTCCGCCAGGGCCTGACTATCACGACCTCGCTCAACTACACCACCCTGATGAGCTTTGGCGGACCGGTCGGCGCGCTGATTGGCATGTGGCTCGCGGACAAGCTCGGCCGCAAGCCCTGCATGATCATCTTTTCGCTGCTCGCCATCTGCTTCGGGTCGATTTACCCCAATCTGGTCGATCCCACTTACGTTACGCTTGGGGGCTTTGCGCTGGTGACGTCGATCTATGTGCTGGTGGGCGTCGCCTGGAGCCTGTACGTGCCGGAGCTGTTCCCCACCGTCATCCGCATGCGCGGCGCTGGCTTCTGCAACACGCTCGGCCGCCTATTCACGATCCTGACGCCGCAGATCACGACGCTGCTGTTTGCCTCGGCCGGCGTCACGGCCGTGGTCGGCTATGTCGTCGCGCTGCTCGTGCTGCAGGTGATCGTCGTGCTCGCCTTCGGCGTTGAGACCAAGCAGATGCCGCTCGAAATGCTGGAGGACGAGGTTGCCGGTAGCGGCGCGATGGAGCCGGCAACCGTCACGGAAGCGAGGTGAATTGCGGCCCTGGAAACCTCGGCGAGATGGCTCGTAGTCGCAGCCTGGGAATTCTCATGAGGAACTCGCTGGACCGAAACCGCCTGTTATGTTCGGCGCCTGCCCACAGCAATTTTTGCCGTGGCCAGGCGACCGTTCCACGCGCATGATGTCCGTATCCGAATCAACGGAGACTGGCCATGGCGGTAAATATCGCGCTGAAGCGTGCGCGGAAGGCAGCGCATCGCAAACAGGTGGTGGCACAAAAGCGTCGCGTCGAGTTGTTGGAAGCCGGGCTGCCTGCTCGGGTGTCGCGGGCGGCGGCAGCGCCGATCCAACATTGCTTCCTGACCAAATCCGTGTTCGAGGAGGGCATCGGCTCGCTGATTCTTGCGCGTGGCTTCGCCTCGCTTCACATGGGCTCGTTTCTATTGGACACGTTCTGCCTCGGCATCAAGGATGTGGTGTTCAAACAGATGGATGCCGAGGATTTCGAAATGTATGTGGACGTCTTTGACGCCACCTCCGCAATGACTTCGGTTAGTCCGAGCTACGCCCGCAAGCTTCTGCGCGAGCTGGCTGCCTGGTCGCAAACGCTCGGCTTCGCGCCGCATCGGGAATTTGCGACCGTGGAGCGAATCTTTGGCGATGTCGACGCCGATGCGAGCGACGCGGCCTTTCGCTTCGGCCTGGATGGCAAGCCATTCTATATTCCCGGTCCTCTCGACACCGATTTCATCATCCGCCAGCAGATCGAGCGGCTGCGGAAATCTGTCGGCGAGGATGGGTTCGGCTTCGAGACCAAGTTCTAGGGCATTACGCCGGACGCCGCATCAATCGACCACTTCGATCGAGTTCCGTTCGCAGCGGTCCTGCAGCGCTTTTTCGTCGCCGCGATTCGAACTCGTGCCAGCGATCGAGAGCGCTTCTTAGCAGGAGCAACTTCCGGAAAATACGGTAGGCGTGCCGCTTGCTGAACATCTGCCTGATCTCGTCGAAGTCGTTCGGGAGCCATACAACGGTGCGTCCAATCCGCCGCGTCACAGCGCTCACGCCGACTGATTTGCCCGACGGGCTGATTTTCCGAATTCGTGTCAAGCCGCGCGACGAAAAATAATTCGCTTTATCAGAAGTTAGCTCCGATGTATGTTCCGCGCCGTCCCGCACCCATCAGAGGGGCGTATCGCGATCGTCACGGACGTGGGGTTGCGGGATGCGATGGACGCTTTGGACGCGCCAGACGAGCGCGACCTGAGGCGGACGGCGAAGACGCGTGGTCCTGACACCCCGACGCTGGTGTCAAGTTTGCCGGCGATGATCCGGCAAGCGACGGAGGCTAACAAGCCCGGCACTCCGGGGAGAGCGCGTACATAAGCCAAGCAAACCATCGCGCAGGGAATGTCGGACTGTTTCGGCAAGCCTGCGGTGACTAACGCGTGTGCTTTCTACCAATGCACGCGCGGCTGCGGGTGCGCCAAGCATCCGGCATTCCCTGCGCCCTCTATTTTTCGAGGGCGGGACTAAGGCAAGGCTCGGGCAAATTCATGCCGCGAGAACGCTCGCCTGCGCCCTTTGTTCTTACACCTCAACCGCAAGGTCCGAACGCGCCTCTCGCAACGTGCGGAGGTGGTCTTTCGCGCGACTTCATCTTTCTGTCATCGATGGCCGCGCGGCGCGCAGCCGAGCGACGAAGCGCGGTCGCGTCCGAAATATTTAGACATGCGCAAAACCCTGCCGGATTGACTTATTGCCTGATCGGGAATTGGATATCGAAATACTTGCAAGACGATGATTTATGTTGGCGGCAACTAAGGTTGCGCGTCGATTTGACGACAGGATTGTTGGGGCGGAATATGTGGAAAAGTGAAAAGCTCAGGCACCGCGAAAGAAGGGTGGCTGCGCTCCGCGCGACACCGGCGCCGGCATCGGCAATTCCAACGCCCCAGGCCATCGCCGATCTGCTGGGAAAGCTGGAAGGCTCCCTGGTACTGCCGACCGACCCCGACTATCACGCGGCGCGCCAGGTGTTCAGTCACGAATTCCAGTCGATGCCCCAACTCATCGTCTATTGCGAGGTGTTCGAGGACGTCAGGCAGTGCCTGGAATTTGCCCGGGAGAACAACATCTGGGCCGTCACCCGTTCGGGCGGTCACAGCACGGCCGGCTATTCGGTCAACTGCGACATGGTGATCGATCTGAGCCGCATGAATGAGGTCGTCGTCGACGTGGCGGCCAAGCGCGCGGTGATCGGCGCCGGCGCCACGTTCGGGCATATCAACGCGACGCTCAATACCTATCGCCTGCACATGGTGGGCGGCGCATGCGAGGACGTGGCGATCGCCGGCTATATGCAGGGTGGCGGCTACGGCTTCACCTCCCGCCAATACGGGATGGGTTGCGACAATATGATTGACGCCACCGTCATGCTTGCGGATGGCAGCATCGTCACGGCCAGCGAAACCGTGAACAGGGATCTGTTCTGGGCGATCAGGGGCGGGACCGGCAACAATTTCGGCGTCCTGCTCCAGGCGACGTTCCAGCTTCATGACCTCTGGAAGGTCTGGGGCTTCGGCTTGCTGTGGTCGATCGAGGACGCGCCGGCTGCGCTCGTCGAGTTGCAGAAGAACTACACGACCTCGGGCGCGTCGGACAAGCTCGGCTACATGGTGATCGTCACGGCGCAAGAGGGCAAGAACGTCATGCTGATGCGCGGCACGTTCAACGGTAGCCGCGAGGACGGCATGACCGCGCTTGCTTCACTGCGCGCGACCAAGGGCGCCCAGCTCCAGGTCGATATGGTCGACACTTATCTGGCCGTGAACCGCTACATCGTCGACAAGCCCTTCCCGATTCCGGACGTACCCAATGCGGTGAACGAGGACAAGCAGAGCGCCTATGTTTCCCAGCCCCTGGGGATCAAGGACTGGCAAAGGATCATGGAGCGCTTCGGGAAGTCGCCATGTCCGTGGAGCTGGTTCGTGATCGAGCCCTATGGAGGCAAGATCAACCGTGTGGCGAAGGGCGCCAACGCGTTCGTCCATCGTGACGTGATGATGAACACGTTCTTCGGTCTGTTCTGGCGGACCCCCGAGGAGAAAGCCGAGTTCGAGCGCTTCCTCGACGAATTCGTGGAAATGTATGCGCCCCACTGCAACGGGCATTCCTATCAAAACTATCCGCGCCGGCGTCAGATGAATTTCGCGCATGCCTATTGGGGCGACTATTATTCATCTCTGGTGGCGATCAAGCGCAAATACGATCCCGACGGCTTTTTCCGTTATCAGCAGGCCGTTTCGCTGGAGCACGGGCAGGCCGCGGCGAGCCCGGTGGAGCTGCCGATTTCAACGCCGATCGAGCGCGAGCCCTGGTCCGAAGCTGCCGAATAGGTCCATTTCGTTGGGGAGGGATGCGTGGTGCAAGTCGTCGAGATGTTCTTCCTGCCGCCCATCGCGGTGGCGCGGGTCGGCGGCAGCGATAATCCGCTGGAAGCCTTCGAATGGGACAGCGATGTGTCCACGCACGGGGCTCATCAAACCATCATCAAGCCGACCGTCACCCTCGACGTGGCCGCGGACGGGTCGCTTCGTGCCTATCTTCCCAACACGATCCGGTTTCGGGACGGCGATCAGCTAAGGCCCGCCGCACCCTTTTTCGAACTGTGGCTGAAACTGGAGGACGACGGGAAAAAGCAGGACAAGCCGGCGACGCCTGCCCTGCTCGCGCAACTGGGGGCTTCCCTCGCCAATCTGCAATTCAACGTGACGGTGGCCAATTGCAAGGCGCAGCGGCGAACCGGCTCGGCGGCCTGTTCCTTTATCGCCCGTGTCGATGTCGGCGGCAACGATCATCAGCGCAAGCCGCTGCTTGCCATCAGCCCGTATACGGCGGACCAGGAACCGCTGGTCTATCCCGACCACCCGATTCCGCTCGGCGCGTTTCAGGTGATCAAGCCGGCCGCGACGGTCGCAATGGGAGTTGACCTGTCGCAGATCCGTGTCCGGTTCACGCCGGCGCGCGGCGAGGTCTACGGCCCGCCCAACGCGATCGTGGGTCCGCCGTCTCCGGCGCAGCCCGGCGAAATCGTCGCTGCGCCGATTTTGCCCGGCGTTCTCCACGAAATCGTGCCGGAGCGTAATCGCATCCTCAATCCGAAGACGCCATGGTCGACCTACATCATGAATGTGAAGGGGCAGACCGATCCGCAGCCCTGCGATTCCTATGACGGTGCCGACGTCGGCGACTGGCGTTCCTGGGGCGTGGTCGACGATACCTGCGACGGGATCATCACCGCCCAACTCATCGTCGGCGGACAGCGCTTCGTTGCCACCGCAAGGGTTCTCTCCGGCGTGCCGGATTACGCGCCGGACCGTCGCCCCTTCGTGTCGCTCGCCGCCGATCTCGCGGATCGCGACCTGCCGCCGGCCGAGGTGTCGCTGGAAGACACCACCGCCGAGATCGTCGATCTTTTCACGCGCATCTTCGAGACGGCCGGGCTGATGAACCTGGACGCGATGCGTTACAAGGCGATCATGATCAACATCAATGATCCGCCGTGGCCGAACTATCCGGGCCTGCCGAAAATCAACGACGAGATGATGACGAAGGACGATAAGCCTTACGTCGATCTCATCCCGGTCGAGCTGGATTCTGACAAGGTGGCGCAAGAGAGCGATGGCGTGCGCTTCGAGCCGCTGCCCTACACCGAGGTCGTCAAGGTGGCGCATGCGCCCTTGACCGATCTGATCACGCTCCGGGATTTCCTGCGCACCCGCAAGGACCACGTGCGAAGGCTGGTCCGGCCGCCATATGGCCGTTTCTCGCAGTTGGCCGACAAGCCGGATGTGGTGCCCAATCCGGCGTTCCGCGATGCCCGCGTTTCGCGCGACAGCCTGCATGACATGCGCATGCCGCCCTTCATGCGCGACTCCGACGAGAACCCGCTTTCGCTGAATTGGCGTGACTACGACATGCTGATGAGGTTCATCGACCTGCTCGATTTGCAGGACGGCCAAACCGCCGCTGCCACGCCGAGCCAAGCGCCGGAGGCCTGAGGACACGCACCCATGGACAAGCGACCGGCAAAGATATTTCCGCGCAATCTCACTGCCCGCGCCGGCTATCAGGTGCCGGGTAATCCGGTGGTGACGCGCCTCGAGGATGCCGTCGCCAATTGTTATCCTGGTCTCGAGCTCGATGTGCGCAATTTCGATCGGCGGTTTTTCCCGGGGCTCGTGTTCGAATTCGTCGGCCGGGACGACAACACCGCCGCCTATGACGAACCCAATCGCTACGGCGCCTGGCTCAGATATGTCGACTATCTGCTCGATCCCGACTTGCAGTCGGAAGAGCCGCACGTCAAAAAGCTGCTCGTCAAAATCATGATCGCCGCCGGCACGCTCGGTGCACATGACGACTGGTATCTCGAATGGGTCGAGCAGGGCGGCAAGCGCCTGTCGATGCGTGAGCACAACCCCGATGACCCGAAATACCCGCTCGATGGCCTTTATGTCTGGCGCCTTCTGCGCGGGCTGGTACCGGGGCCGTTGAAGATCGGCCTGAAGCGGCGCAATGGTGACGATCCGGAAGTTGTGTTCGACGGCTGGCGGCGACAATTCACCGATCCCCAGACCGGCGTGATCAGCGGTGCCTATCTGCCCGGTGAACTGCTGCAAAGCCTGTGCTCGCCCTGGCAGCACGATTTCCGCGACTGCGCCTGCATGTATTGGGCCTCCAATCACCCCGACGCCGTGTTCCAGGAGCTTGAGCAGGGCGACCGGACGCTGCCGGGCGGTGAGGCCGAAGATCCGCTTCTCAATCTGAGGGTCGACTGGCTTCGCGCCAAGCGATCACGCGACGTCAGCGCGGAAGCAGGAAACACCATCGCCAAGAATCGTCCCTACCAATTCGATCATTTCCAGATCAATCAGGAATGGCAGAACCTGAACGTCGTCCTGCATGATCGCGAAATCGGGTCCGTCTACGTTCCGCCGCGAGAGGGGCTCGCCAATCCGTATGAGAGCCCGGAAGAGCTTGTCCATGAATTGCGGAACACGCTCGGCCCGATGGAAATGGCGCTCGCGATCGAATATCTCTATGCGCGCTTCTCGGTGCTCTCGCCCGAGGAGGCGGAAAAATCGCCCTTCGGCACGATGAAGGCAGACGTCACCTTCATACGCGACAGCTTGATGATCATCGCAACATGCGAGATGCAGCACCTGCGCTGGGTCAACGAGCTCCTGTGGATGCTGCACAAGGCAGGCATCACCCCCTCCTACGAGCCGGTGTTGCATCCCGCCGAGAGATTGCCTGACGGGAGCGGCGGTTGGCGCGACAGAGCGTTGAACCGCCTCACGCCGGAGGCGCTGGGCGTGTTTCTCGCGGTCGAACGTCCGAGCGGCTATCTCGATGGCGCCTATGCGAAGGTGGTGGCGACTCTGCGTTTGCCGAACTATCCCCCTCACGCGATCCAGCTCGCCGAGCGTATCGACAGCGATGGCATCGACCACTACAGCCGTTTCCGCGCCGTCGAAATGGCGCTCAAGACTTATAAGGCCGATCCATCGCTTCCTTACCTGCGAAACATCAGGATCGGCACGCAAACGGAGGCGGCCGGGGCGCTCGAGATCTACGAGGAAATTCTGCGCGACCTTGGCGCAGGCTATCAGGACTATGCGCAAAACCACATGGCAGAGGGCGCGCCGCTCGTGAACGCTGCGCGCATGAAGATGAACGAGCTGCTCCAGGCCGGCGAAGAGCTGGCGAAGGGCGGCATCGGCATTCCATTCTGGCCGCCAACATGATCGCCGCCCACTTTGTCGACACTTCGCCTGACGTTCATCTGTTCGATACCGAATTCGGGCCGCACGCATTGCTGGCGGATGCGTCGCAGGTCTTCGCCATCGACGATGAGACCAGGGAAGAGCTGAAACGCGCGGCAGGACTGGGCGGAGGCGCGGTGCGTGAGGTGCTTGGGCTGTCGCGTCCCCTTGCATCCGCCATGGAAGCGCCGCGCGATCCTCCGCTGCGGTCATTGTCGCTCGCGGTTGCGCAATCCTGCAATCTCGGCTGCACCTATTGTTATGCCCAGGAGGGAAGCTTTGGCGGCCAGGCGAGGGAGATGGCTTGGCGCACCGCCGAGACCGCCGTGCGTCGGCTGTTCGCTGAGGCAGGCGCCGGAGACGCACTCCATATCTCGTTCCTGGGCGGCGAACCGCTCGCGGCGCGGCAGTTGCTGCGCGATGCGACCGAGCTCGCCACGGCGCTGGCGCGCACGAAGGGCGCGACTGCCAAATTCTCGATCACGACCAACGGCACCTTGCTGCGGCCGGACGATGGCGAGTTCTTCGAACGGCACGGCTTTGCCGTGACGGTGAGTCTCGACGGCATCGGTGTAGTCCACGACCGGTTGCGGCCGTTCAAGAATGGCCGCGGCAGCTATGAGCGGGCGATCGAGAATGTGATGCCGCTGCTCGCGATGCAGCGTCGCATGCAGATTTTCGCCCGCGTCACCGTCACGCCCGACAACCTCGATCTGCGCGAGGCGCTGGACGGCTTTGCCGAATTGGGATTCACCAGTGTCGGATTCTCGCCGGTGCTGCGTTCGCCGACCGGCAAGAGCCAGCTTCGCGAGTCCGATTTCGACACACTGCTCGCGCAGATGATCGCCTGCGGGCGTGAATTCGAACGGCGCATCATCAGCGGCGGGCGATATCCCTTCGCCAACCTGCATAGCGCGATGCGCGAGATTCATCGCGGCACCCATCGTCCTTACCCCTGCGGCGCCGGCGCGGGATATTTTGGCGTGTCGGCCGATGGCGGGATGTTTGCCTGCCATCGTTTCGTCGATGATGAGGTCGGCGCAATGGGGCACGTCGAAACGGGTGTCGACCGCGCGCGCCAGCGCCAATGGCTCGAAGAGCGCCTGGTCGACCGGCAGGAGCCCTGCCGATCCTGCTGGGCGCGTTACCTCTGCGGCGGCGGTTGTCATCACGAGGTGATCGCGCGCGGGCGGCCGGCCTGCGACTTCATTCGCGGGTGGCTGGAATATTGTCTGCAGGCCTATGTGCGGCTGTCTGTCCAGTGTCCTGACTATTTCGGCGAGGCGGACGCTTCCGGAGTTCGCGCTGCGGCCGAGGTCGCCGTATTGTCATGACGCGCGTGACGACCGAGGTATGTGTGATCGGCGGCGGGCCGGCAGGCGCGGCCGTCGCGTTGCGCCTGGCGCAACTCGGTCACGACGTCGTCCTGATCGAGCGAAGCGCCTTTCCGCGTCCGCGCGTTGGCGAAGCGATGGCGCCTTCGATCTGGACGATGCTCGATGTGCTCGGCGTCCGCGAGGAGATCGCGCAAGCCGGCTTCGTGCGCGTCGATCAATCGATCCTGCGATGGGCGTCCGGTGCCGACGAGAACCTGTCGCAGCCGCCGGGCCGTTTCGGCTTGATGGTCGACCGCGGGCGCTTCGATGCCATTCTGCTTGAGAAAGCGAGGAAGGCAGACGTGCGTGTTCTCCAGCCGGCGCGGGCGAAGGCGCCGCGCGCGCCTCGCGGAGGATGGCTCGTTCCTGTCGAAGGTACGGAAGGCGAGTTGCGCGTCGAGGCACGATTTCTGGTCGACGCGGCGGGCCGCTACTCCAATATTCGCCGAACGGAGGCGCCCTCCGAGCCCGCGACGGTCGCGCTTTCCGGGCATTGGCGGGGCACGTCGCTCGTCCCCGGTCCGAATCGAATCGAAGCCGGCAAGACCTGTTGGTATTGGGGCGCGCCGCGGCCGGATGGCGCGTTCTGCGCCATGGTTTTCGTCGATGGCGAGCAATGCCGCGGCCGTCGCCGGCGTGAGATCGAAGCCGATTATCGGCGCCGGCTTTCGGATTCCATGCTGCTCGCCGATTGTTTGCATGGCGTGCTGGAAGGCGGCGTTCGGCTCCATCAAGCGACGCCACATCAGAGCGACGTGTGCGTGATGGACAACTCGATAAAGGTAGGTGAGGCGAGTTTCTCGCTCGATCCGCTGTCGTCGCAAGGCGTGCAGGCGGCGATTGGCTCCGCCATCCAGGCGGCGATCGTCGTCCATACGATGCTGACGCGGCCTGAGGACGCTGAGGCGGCCAA
>Ga0105240_10013479_pt1 | contig 11229 bp, 8 predicted proteins | sample KBSC54metaG_FD_80426 | JGI IMG/M metagenome (GOLD analysis project Ga0105240, IMG submission 80426) | Corn rhizosphere microbial communities from Kellogg Biological Station, Michigan, USA - KBS C5-4 metaG | ecosystem: Host-associated > Plants > Roots > Rhizosphere > Soil | place: Michigan, USA...
ATCGCAAGGCCCGCGGCCTTCGCGCGCGCGCAATTCATCGTCATGAATCCGGCACTGTCGGTGTCGCTCGCCGGCAACCAGAGCGGCAGGCCGGTCCACGGCGCAATGCCGTGCGCGAGCAGCAGATCGTCCGCGACCCACGCGGGCGTTGGCGTCGCGGGTGCGGCTTCGCGCAAGGTTTCGACGAGCGTGCGCATTCGCCATTGGAATGCCGGGCTGCAGGCGTTGAACGTGCCCGCGACATCGCGCGCGGCGAGCTCGACCATCCAGGCCGCAAGGTCGCGCGCGTCGATGAGCTGGATCGGGCGCTCGGGGGGTGCCGGAACCACCGCGCGTGCCGGCCGATCGCCCAGCAAATGCGGATGGATGAAGCGCGCAACCCAGTAACCGAAGCGGTCGCTGCCATCGAACGGACCGACGATGAGCCCGGGGCGCACGAGCGTCGCACGCGTGCCGAAGCTTCGCGCGACGACGGCCTCGCAGGCCGCCTTCAACCCGCCGTAATGCTCGAGTGCCTGCTCGGTGTCCGGATCGTCGAGTGTCGCCACCGGCGTGCCTTCGTCCATGTTCGGCCGATCGGTCTTCGCGTACACCGACATCGACGACACGAACACGTAGCGCGACACGCGCGCGGCGAGGAGCCTTGCGCCGGCTTCGACGATGCGCGGCAGGTAGCCCGTACAGTCGATCACCGCGTCCCACGCTCCGCGCGCCAGCGCGCCGAGCCCGGGTGCTGCGCGCGGATCGCGATCGCCTGTGAGCGCCACGACACCGCGTTGCCATGGCACGGGCAAGCGGCCGCGCGTGAAGATCGTGACCTCGTCGCCGCGCGCAAGTGCGGCATCGACGACGTGCCGGCCGAGAAAGCGCGTGCCGCCCAGGACGAGCAGCTTCATCGGCCGGCGATTCGTCGCAGCAGCGCCGCGTGCAGCGCGCGGTCGCCGCAGGCGAGCACGTCGCCGCCGGCGTCGCAGCGCCCGCCGTCCCAGTTCGACACGACGCCGCCCGCGTTCTCGATCAGCGGAATCAGCGCCTGGATGTCGTACGCCTGCAGGCCGGTCTCGATCACGACGTCGACCAGTCCCATCGCAAGCTGCGTGTAGCAATAACAGTCGCCGCCATAGCGCACGAGCCGCGCGCCGGCGGTCGCGATGCCGTACGCGGCAAGTTGACGCTCCGAGCGGAAATGGCGCGGATCGGTCGTCGCGACAACGGCGTCTTCGACCCGCGCGCAGCGCCGAACGCGCAGCGCCCGGCGATCGTCACCGCGACGCCATTCGGCGCGGCCGGCGGCGGCGACGAACGATTCGCCGACATACGGCTGGTGCGCGACGCCCACGATCGGGCGCGTGCCGTCGTTCAGCGCGATGAGCGTGGCCCAGTGCAGCAGGCCGAGAATGAAGCTGCGCGTGCCGTCGATCGGATCGATCACCCACGTGTAGCGCGAATTTCCCGGCGCGCGTCCGTGCTCTTCGCCTTCGAGGCCGTGGTCGGGATAGCGTTTGCGAACGGCGTCGCGGATCACGGTTTCCGCCGCGCGATCGGCCGCCGTCACCGGATCGTAGCCGCGCGTCCCGCCCTTGTCCTCGATGTCGATCGACCTCCGGAAATGCGGCAGTATTGCGTCGCCGGCGTCGCGCGCCGCCTGCAAGGCGAAGTCCGCGAACGCGGCGTCGTCCGTCATTCCACGACCATCCGCCGCATTCGCCCGACCCGCATCAGCGCGGCACGATCGAAACGCCGGCGAGCTTCTCCTGCGCCTCGATCAGTGACGGCACGTACTTGTCGCCAAAGCCCAGCGCATTGGCCATGACGAGGCTCTGGTGGACGGCCTCGCCGACGATCGACGGGATCATCATCGACTCGGTGAAGTGCGTGTAGTAGCGGAGATCCTTCGCCGCGTTCGACAGCGTGAACTTCAGCCCCGAAAGATCGCCGCTTTCCAGCATCCGGCCGACGATCATCTGGAAGAGGCCCGAGTTCACCGCTCCGGCCGATACGACCTGATGCAGCTTGGCGAGCGACAGCCCTGACTTCGCCGCGGCGGCGCATGCTTCGGCGGTCGCCGTGCAGATCGCCTGCGCGATGAAGTTGTTGAGGAGCTTCAGCACGATGCCGTGTCCGGGCGGGCCGGCGTGGACGATGTTCTCGCAGAATGCCGCGAATACCGGCTCGAGCGTGGCGAACGTCGCCTCTTCGGCCCCGACCATGATGTTGAGCCGGCCCTGCTCGGCCTCCGCGGGCGTTCGCGCGAGCGGCGCGTCGATGAACGCAACATCCTGGTCCGCGAGCACCTGGCGCATCCGTGTCGTCGTCGCCGGCTCGCTGGTCGACGTGTCGACGACGATCAGTCCCTGGCGTGCGCCGGCGGCGATGCCGTCGGGTCCGAGCACGACCTCCTCGACTTGTGGCGCGCCCGTCACGCACAGGATGACGATATCGGCAGCCCGCGCGAGATCGGCATGGCTCGCTGCCTCGCTCGCGCCGGCCGCCAGGAGGTCGGCAGCGGGCGCGCGGTTGCGATGCACGCGAAAGGCCAGCGGAAAGCCCTTGGAGACGAGATTCTTCGCGATGCCATGTCCCATCAGGCCGATGCCGACGAAACCGATCTTGGGTTTGTTCATGTCGTAATCCTTATGTGAGGTGCTCATTGAACCGTTACCGGTTCGACGACGAGCACCCGTGCGCGACGCCGTTCATGCAGCGTAATCAGCAGGCCGCTGCCGGAGATGACCACCATGCCGGCGACCGCGGTGGCGTTCGGAAAGTCGCGATAGACGAGCCATCCGAGCAGCATCGCCCAGACGAGCTGCGCATACGTGAACGGCGTCAGCGCCGACGCCGGCGCACGGCGAAAGGCGAGTATGAACAGGAAATGCCCCAGCGTGCCGAACAGGCCCCCGCAAATGATCAGCAGCACATGCGTCCACGGCATCGAGGCCGGCCAATCGAAGCCGGGTGCCAGCGCCGACAGGAACACCGTGCCCATGATCGCCGGATAGAACAGCAGCACGCGCGGATCCTCGCCTGCGAGCATGCGCGTCGTCACCTGGTAGCTTGCGTAGAAAATGGCGGCGACGAGCCCGAAGAACGCCGCGCCGCGGAACACATCGGTACCCGGCTGGACGATCAGCAGCATGCCGGCAACGCCTGCGGCGACGAACGCGACCCGCGCCTGCGTCATCCGCTCGCCGAGCAGGAGACGCCCCATCAGCACGACGATGATCGGCGTCGAGTAGTTGAGCGAGGTCGCCTCGGCGAGCGGCAACGAGCGCAGCGCGGTGACGAAGCACAGCGACGACGCGAGCAGCAGGATGCCGCGGAAGAGCTGGAAGCGCAGCCGTTCCGTGCGCACGAGATCGAAGCGCATGCTCGGTCCGAGCCACGCGATCATCGCGACGAACTGCACGGCGTAGCGGGCCCAGACGAGCACGGGGACGGTGTAGCGCTGCGTCATGAACTTCGTGATCGTGTCGAGTATCGTGAAGCACAGGACGGAGCTCGTGATGAGCAGGATCGCCGATATCGGCACGGGAGCATGGCGCATCGAAGCGATTATCCCGCCCCGCGCGCGACTCGTCGATACGGGCATAATCGACGTCTTGGCGAGCCGCCGCTCGCCGTCACTCGCGCGGAGGTTACGATGTCGGTCGTCTCGTTGGCTCGACTGCTGTGCGCTGCATCCTTGACGGCGCTTGCCGCGACGGGCCCGCTGGCCGCGCCCGATGCGGCCGCGCAAACGGCGGCAGTCCCGCACAGCCGCGTGGTGATGCAGGTCAGCGACAACGATCCCGCGAAGTGGAACCTCGCGCTCAACAATGCACGGAACCTGCAATCCGACCTGGGCGCCGCGAACGTCGAGATCGAGATCGTCGCCTACGGTCCGGGCATCGGCATGCTGAAGGCCGAATCGGTCGTCGGCAATCGCATAGGCGAGGCGCTCGGCAGCGGCGTCAAGGTGGCGGCGTGCGAAAACACGATGCGCGGACAGAAGCTCACAAAACCCGACATGCTGAACGGCATCGTCTACGTTCCGGCCGGCGTGGTCGAGATCGTGCAGAAACAACAACAGGGCTGGGCGTACCTGCGACCCTGACAGGCGATGGAGCGGGTGAAGGGAATCGAACCCTCGTATGCAGCTTGGGAAGCTGCCGTTCTGCCATTGAACTACACCCGCGCAAACTCGGCTGCATCCGCGTAAACTCGCTTGCCTTCGGCCGCGCCGCGGCGCGCCGGCACGACGCGCTGCGATTGTATCGCCCTGCGGGAGGATGCGAGTTGTTTCGGAATGTGTCGCGCAAACGTCGCCGCGATAAATCGGCATAAACTCAAGCGCTTGCAGGCGCCTATCGTCGCCGCCCGCGGGAATCATCGCCCGCCCCCACAGTCCTAGCACGATGTCCGCTCCTCGTCGCACCCTGATCGCCGTCGCCTGCCTGCTGCTGCTCGCGGGGGCGGCAGCGTTCGCGTTTCGTTACGCGCCCGGTTCGCGTGCGGCGATGCCGAAGCCGGTCGTCGCCGTTCCCGTCAACGTCGCCCGCGTCGTCCTGAAAACGGTGCCCGTCCGCCTGCGGGCGATCGGCAACGTCGAGCCGTTCACGACCGTGGCGGTGAAAGCGCGCATCGATGGGCAGATCGTCGCCGTCCACTTCAAGGAAGGCGACGAAGTTCATAAGGGCGATACGCTGTTCGAGATCGATCGCCGGCCGCTGCAGGCGCAATTGCAGCAGGCGCAGGCGAACCTGCTCAAGGATCGCGCGCTGCTCGATCACGCCAACGAGCAGGACAAGCGCTACAAGGATCTGCTCGAGAAGAAGTTCGTCTCGCCGGACGCGTACGCGCAGATCCGCACGAACTCCGAAACGGCAGCGGCGCAGGTCAGCGCCGACCAGGCCGCCATCGAGAGCGCGCGCCTGCAGCTCGACTATTGCACGATCCGCTCGCCGATCACCGGCTACGCGGGAAAGATCCAGATCCAGGAAGGCAACCTCGTCAAGGCGAACGACACCTTTTCGCTGGTCGTCATCAACCAGGTGGTGCCGATCAACGCATCGTTTTCGGTGCCGGAGCAAAGTCTATCCGCCGTGCGCAAATACCAGGCGGACGGCGAGCTCCAGGTGACGGCGCAGGTGCCCAATTCCGGCTTCGCGCCGGTGCCCGGCAAGCTGTCGTTCATCGACAACACGACCGATGCGACGACCGGCACCATAAAGCTCAAGGCGCAGTTCCCGAACACCGACAAGGCGCTGTGGCCCGGACAGTTCGTCGACGTCGTCCTCACGCTCACCCATCAGGACAACGCGATCGTCGTGCCGCCGACGGCCATTCAGAACGGACCGAACGGCCAGTACGTGTTCATCGTCAAGCCCGACGGAACGGTCGACATGCGCGACGTCAAGGTCGCGCGGAGCGAAGGCGATTTCGCGGTCGTCGCCTCCGGAGTCAAGCCAGGGGATACGGTGGTCACGGTCGGACAGCTTCGGCTCGCGCCCGGGACGAAAGTCGCGATTGCCGACGTGAAGGCAAGCGAGTGACGGACGTGCAATGAGCGCAGGAAAGTCATGACCGACGAGCGCGGAACTACCGGCGCGAACATCGCGGCGCTCTTCGTCGGTCGCCCGGTGATGACCGTGCTCGTCATGCTCGGCATCCTGATCTTCGGCATCGTGTCCTACCGGTTGCTCCCGGTGAACGCGCTGCCGAACGTCGACTTCCCGACGATCCAGGTGTCGGCCAGCCTTCCGGGGGCCAGTCCCGACACGATGGCTTCGGCGGTGGCGACGCCGCTCGAGAAGCAGTTCTCGACGATCGCCGGCATCGACTCGATGACCTCGCAGTCGACGTCGGGCAGCACGTCGATCACGATCCAGTTTTCGCTCGACCGCAACATCGACGCGGCCGCGCAGGATGTGCAATCCGCGATCGCGGCTGCCGCCCGCCAGTTGCCGTCGTCGCTGCCGACGCCGCCGACGCAGCGCAAGGTGAACCCGGCGGAGTCGTCGATCCTGCTGCTCGCGCTGACGTCGGAGACGCACCCGCTGTCGGTGGTCGACGATTACGCTGAAAACAACCTCGCACAGCGAATCTCGACGATCAGCGGCGTCGCGCAGGTGCAGGTGTACGGCTCGCAGCAATACGCGGTGCGCATTCAGCTCGACCCGAACGCGCTTGCGACGCGCGGCATCGCGCTCACCGATGTCGAGCAGGCGGTCGGCAATGCGAACGTGAACCTGCCGACCGGCACCCTGTACGGCAGCCAGCGCGCGACGTCGGTGATGGCGACCGGGCAGTTGAACGACGCCAAGCAGTACGCGCCGATGATCGTCGCCTACCGCAACGGCGCGGCCGTGCGCCTCGACCAGCTCGGGCGGGTCTTCGACAGCGTCCAGAACGACAAGGTGGCCGCCTGGTACAACGGCACGCGCGGCGTCGTGCTGGCCGTAAGCCGGCAGCCGGGCACGAACACGATCGAGGTCGTCGACGCGATTCGCGCGATCCTGCCGTCATTCCAGGCAGCGCTGCCGCCGTCGATCAAGCTGTCGATCCTCTACGACCGGTCGGTGTCGATTCGCGAGTCGGTGCGCGATGTCCAGTTCACGCTGCTGCTGGCCCTCGGGCTCGTCGTCGGCGTGATCTTCGTGTTCCTGCGCAGCGTCACCGCGACGATCATCCCGAGCCTGGCGCTCCCGATGTCGATCATCGGCACGTTTTCGATGATGTACCTGTTCGACTACAGCCTCGACAACCTGTCGCTGATGGCGCTCACCCTTTGCGTCGGCTTTGTCGTCGACGACGCCATCGTCGTGCTCGAGAATGTCACGCGGCACATGGAAATGGGCAAGTCACGCCTGCAGGCTACGCTCGATGGCACGCGGGAGATCGGGTTCACGATCGTGTCGATGACGCTGTCGCTCGTCGCCGTGTTCATCCCGGTGCTGCTGATGGGCGGCATCCTCGGGCGCCTGCTGCACGAATTCGCCGTGACGATCATCGTCGCGGTGCTGCTCTCCGGATTCGTCTCGCTGACGCTCACGCCGCTGCTGTGCAGCCGGATGCTCAAGGTGGAGCACAAGGAGGACCACGGCCGGATCTTCGCGGCGAACGAGCGCGCGTTCCAGGCGGTGCTTGCCGCCTACCGGCGCAGTCTGCATTGGGTGCTCGGGCACCGGCGGCTCACGATGGTCGTGTTCGGTGCGATCTTCGCCGGCACCGGGTTCCTGTTCTCATGGATGCCGAAGGGCTTCCTGCCCAGCGACGACGTCGGCCAGCTCTTCGTCATTACCGAGGCCGCGCAGGACATCTCGTTCGACGCGATGACGAACCTGCAGCAGCAGGTAGCCGCGATCATCCGCCGCAATCCGCACGTCGAGAACGTGATGTCGTTCGCCGGCGCGGGCGGACCGAGCTCGTCGCTCAACAACGGGCGGCTGTTCGTGACGCTCAAGCCGCGAAACGAGCGCCCGAGCGCCGATGCCATCGTGCAGGAATTGCGGCCGGCATTGACGCGCATCCCCGGGATCAACGCGTTCGTGCAGAACATCCCGACGATCCGCGTCGGCGGCCGGTTGAGCAAGAGCGAATACCAGTACACGGTTCAGGCGCCGGACACTGAGGAACTGTATAAATGGGCGCCGCAGCTCGAAGCGAAATTCCGGTCGCTGCCCGGCCTTGCGAATGTGACGAGCGACTTGCAGATCACGCAACCGCAGATCACCGTCGACATCGATCGCAACAAGGCATCGGCGCTCGGCGTGTCCGCGCAGACGATCGAAAATACGCTCTACGACGCGTACGGCGCACGCCAGGTGTCGACGATTTTCGCGCCGACGAACCAGTACTGGGTCGTGATGGAGCTCGAGCCGCGCTATCAGACCGACCCGTCGGTGCTGTCGCTGCTCTACGTTCGCTCGAACACCGGCGCGCTCGTGCCGCTGAACGCGGTGGCGACGCTGAAGCCGACCGTCGGCCCGCTTGCGATCAACCACCAGGGCCAACTGCCGGCCGTCACGATCTCGTTCGATGTCAAGCCGGGTGTCGCGCTGTCGCAGGCGATCGAGGAAATCAATGCGGCGAGCGCGCAGATGCGGCTCCCCGCCACGCTGATCGGCACGTTCCAGGGTACGGCGCAGGCATTCCAGTCGTCGCTGCGCGGCATGGGTGTGCTGCTCGTCCTCGCGATCTTCATCATCTACCTGGTGCTCGGAATCCTGTACGAGAGCTTCATCCACCCGGTCACCATCCTGTCGGGACTCCCGACGGCCGGCTTCGGCGCGCTGCTGACGCTGATCGCGTTCGGCAGCGATCTCAACATGTACGCGTTCGTCGGGATCATCATGCTGATCGGCATCGTGAAAAAGAACGCGATCCTGATGATCGATTTCGCCATCGAAGCGCAGCGCCGCGAAGGCAAAGCCGCGGAGGACGCGATCTTCCAGGCGTGCATGACGCGTTTCCGCCCGATCATGATGACGACGATGGCCGCGCTGATGGGCAGCCTGCCGATCGCGCTCGCGCTCGGGGCCGGTGGCACATCGCGGCGCCCGCTCGGGCTCGCCGTCGTCGGCGGACTCGTCGTGTCGCAGCTGCTGACGCTGTTCATCACGCCCGTCGTGTATATCTACTTCGAGCACTTCCGGCAGTGGGTCGGCAGCCGGCGGCGCGGCGCGCATCCGCAGCCGGCGGGTGCCCCGGCCGATTGATCCGCCGCTTCGGCTCGGCGAACGGATAGCGAACGCGAAGCGGCGCGCGCGAATGCGCCCGAACGTCAGAACAGATCGTTCAACGAGAAACCCGCACCGAACACGGTCTGCCGGAAGTTGTAATCGATCAGGCTTTCTCCGTATCCGGTGAACACCTGAACGTAATACCGGAACGCTCCGATCGCCGGCGCCGACCACTCGATCTGTGCCGCGCCCTTGCGCGTCCGTGGATTCCCGCGCCCGGTGAACGTCAGCGTCTGCTCGCCGCGGCGCCACAACAACCTCAGGTCGCCATAGCCGAGATAATCGGTGATGTCGGGGTTGTCATCCCGGGTCGAGCGCTCGTGCAACCGCACCCAGGGGCGAGCCAGGATGGCGAGCTTGCCGCCTGCGAAATGATCATCTTCAACGCCGAATTGCGCGTAAATGCGGTTCCAGCTTCGCGACCCGGGATCGGAGAGACCGTTCGACTGGTGGACGAGCCCGACATTCAGCAATTGCCAGCGCAGGCCGCCGATGAGCGCGCGGTCGGGTTGCATGACGAACATCAGCTCGGGCTGATAGTCCGATTCGCGGAAAGGCCGCGATTGCGGCGCATTGAGCGCCTGCCAGTTGCTTTGTTGCGTGTAGCCGAGCCAGGTGGCGTAGCGGCGATCGCTGCTCTCCCAGAGTCGCGACTTGAAGCTCACCTGGAACTTGAGCTCGTCTCTTTCGATGTCACGGCTGATATCTGCGTCTGGATGCGCCGGAGAAACCGGTGCCACGTTGACGCGGTTGGAATGGCGCAGCATGACGTAATTGGCATCGTGCAACCGCACCAGGAACGGGTACCCGGCGGCCGGCTCGTACCGTGACCAGCGCTCTCCGATCAGCGAACGCTCGTCAGCCGCCGGCTGGCCGGTCGAGTCTTGCGGCTGCGCATCCGCCGCCGGAGGCGCGCGCAAATCGGTCGTCGCATCGCGGTGTGTTGTCCCCGGCCGCTCGACGGTGAACGCGGCGTCGTAGCACGCAAGGCGCACGTGATCGTCGGCGATCGCCGCGCAGGTCGCAGGATCTCCTGCGAGCGCAGCCGAGGCAACGACGGCGACGACCGAAAACGCCGAGCATTGAAGCGTCAGGCATTGCAGTAAGGAGTGGCGCATGGTGAGTCGCGATGTCGACTGCCGGACGTCCCGGTCGCACCATGCTGTCACATTTCGCCGCAGTTGACGCGTCTGCGCGGGCGCATGACTCCGGCGGGCTGATGCGCAATCGTTTGCTATGCTCGCAAACTCGAGCCCGGCGCCCCGTTCCGCGCGGTCCGGAAACGAGGATGCTTGCGCCATGATCCCTGGAGATCGCTTCCATGAGAGACGCCTCGCTGCCCGTCACGCTGATCGTCGTCGGACTCGGCTGGCTGCTGTGGGAATACCGGCTCTTCCCCGACGTCGACTGGATCATTTCGCTGGGCTTCGTCGTCGGCGGCATCGCGGTGCTCGCGATCGATCGCATCAACAAGAACTCGGTCGTCATCGGCCCATTCCTGATCGCGATCGGCATCGCGTGGTTCATGCATGATCGCTACGGGACGATCTGGCGATTCATCATCCCGGTGATGCTGGTGCTGCTCGGCGTGCTGATGCTCATCGCGCGCAGCCCCAGAGTGCCGGAACGACGAACGAGCCAACGTTCGGAACCATAAGACGCAGTGTCGGAGGTGCAATTATTCGCAGACGGTTGCGCCAATAATTACACCTCCGACACCGTGGACGGACCCCGCAGGCGTAAACTTCCTCCGACGCTAGGGGTCCTTCCTGCGAATGGCGCAGGTCGGTGAGACAACACCCTTGGAACCTGTTCGGATAATGCCGGCGCAGGGAAGCGTGGTCGCCCATCGCTCCTCCTCCGCCCGGATACCACGAGGAGTCCCATGAACGCCAACGACCAGTTCTTCGCGCGCGACGCGAAAGTCGATTCCGCCGCCGTTGCGCCGCTGCCCGCTTCGCGCAAGATGTACGTGCAGGGCACGCGCGCGGACATTCGCGTGCCGATGCGCGAGATTGCGCAAACCGACACGCCGGCGTCGATGGGCGCGGAAGCCAATCCGCCGCTCGCCGTCTACGACACGTCGGGTCCGTACACCGATCCGGATGCGCGCATCGACATTCGTCACGGGCTGCCGGCGCTGCGCGCACCGTGGATCGATGCGCGCGGCGATACCGGGGCCCTCGAGGCGCCGACTTCGGCCTACGGCCGCGCCCGGCTCGCCGATTCGACGCTCGCCGGCCTGCGCTTCAATCTGCATCGCCCGCCGCGCTGCGCGAAGAGCGGTGCGAACGTCACGCAGATGCATTACGCGCGGCGCGGCGTGATCACGCCGGAAATGGAGTTCATCGCAATCCGCGAGAATCAGCTCCGGGAGGAAACGCTCGCGCGCATGCCGGATAGCGTGCGGCGCCAGCACGCCGGCCAGAGCTTCGGCGCCAGCATCCCGGCGACGATGACGCCGGAGTTCGTCCGCGACGAGGTGGCGCGCGGCCGCGCCATCATC
>Ga0105240_10013480_pt1 | contig 11228 bp, 11 predicted proteins | sample KBSC54metaG_FD_80426 | JGI IMG/M metagenome (GOLD analysis project Ga0105240, IMG submission 80426) | Corn rhizosphere microbial communities from Kellogg Biological Station, Michigan, USA - KBS C5-4 metaG | ecosystem: Host-associated > Plants > Roots > Rhizosphere > Soil | place: Michigan, USA...
GACGTGGTCGCCTTCCTTGACCAGGATCTGGGTGACCGGCTCGGACACTTCGGCCGGCATCGCGATGCGATCCCATTCGAGCGTGCCGAGCAACGTGCCGGCATCGTTTTCGCGCGCGCAACCGGCAACGGAGAGCGCGGCGAGGGCGATGAACAGACTAGCGCTTCGGTTTCGCATGGATCGGCTCCAGTACGCTGTCGATGACGGTCAGGGTGTGCGTGATCAACGCCTCGTCGATGCCATCCTCAAAGGAGGGCTGCTGCGCGGCCATCGTCCTGGCCCAGGTGCGCAGGGTCTGCGCCTTGTCCGCGGCGACGCCGTCAAGCATCGTCGCCGCCATGCCACGCCAGACAGGCAGCGCGGCGAACGGAAATACGACGAGGCTGATCAACGACAGGCCGAGCAGCAGCGGGTGCAGGTCGCTGCGAATTTCGCCGCGGCGCTGCGCGGCGCTGATCTGATACAGCGCCTTCGGCGCGATCGTCGCCATGAACTGCGCCTGCACCTGCGCGCGCAGCGCACCGCCCTCGCTGAGCACCTCGCGCGCCATCAGCCGTGGCATCCACGGATTCGCCGCGATGTTGCGCATATGCGTTTCGAGGAAGCGGCGCAAGGTAGCGCGCGGGCTCGGCAAAGGCTCGCGCAGCGGCGCCACCGACACCGCGATGAACGGCGCGATGCGTTCGTCGAGCAGGGTCTGCACGAGCGTGTCCTTGCTCGCGAAGTAATAGTGCAACAGCGCCGGTGTGACCTGCGCGCGGCGTGCGACCTCGCGCAGCGGCGTCGCCGCAATGCCGCGCTCACCGAACAGCGCGACCGCGGCGTCGAGCAGGCGCACGCGTTGGTCGACGCCCGCTGCCGCGCTGGGCCGTCCGGGACCACGCGGCGCGGCGGCAACCGCCTTCGGCGCGCGCGACCGCGTTGCCTTCGCCTTGCCTGCGGCAACTGGCCCATTCGGTTTTGCGGATTTTCTGTCGCGCATGACGGAAATAATAATTAAATGATTAATTAATTTCAACTGCGGTACTCACGCCCGTACAAAGCGCGACGGCCCCTTCAGCGGCGATCGGTCATCCGCGCCCCGCGCCCCATCTCCGGCATCGCGGCGGACAGATGGGCAGCGACGAAGTCGACGAATGCGCGCACCTTGGCCGGCACGAAGCGCGCGCTCGGATATACGGCATAGACATCGCGCGCCGCAGTCGACCAGCCGGGCAGCACGCGCTCGAGGCTGCCGCGGCGCAGGTCGTCGGCGGCGAGCACCTCGGCGACGAGCAGGACGCCGACGCCGCCACGGCAGGCCGCGAGCAGCGCCAGCGCGTTGTTCGAGCGCAGCGGCCCGTCAGCGTCGTGGCTGGCGCGCGCATCGCCGCGCACCAGTTCCCAGCGGCCCGGCGGGAATGTGCCGCCGACGTGGACGAGGCATTCGTGCGCGGCAAGCTGCTGCGGCCGCCGCGGGCGGCCATGGCGCGCGAGATAGTCGGGGCTGGCGACGAGCACCTGCCGGTTCGGCGCGAGTCGCCGCGCGATCAGCTGCGAATCGGCAAGCTCACCGATACGCAAGGCAAGATCGAAGCCCTCCTCGACCAGGTCGACGAAGCGGTTGGACAAGTCCAGGTCGAGCCGCAGCTGCGGATGCGCGGTGAGAAAACGATCGAGCACGGGCGCGATATGGGTCAGGCCGAAGCCGCTCGGCAGGCTGACGCGCAGCGTGCCGGTCAGTGTCGAGCCGAGGTCGCGCACCGCGGCATCGGCGCCGTCGAACTCGCCGAGCAGGGTCTCGCAGCGCTGGAAGTAGGCGCGCCCGGCCTCGGTCGGCGCGACGCTGCGCGTGGTCCGTTGCAGCAAGCGCACGCCGAGCCGCTTCTCCAGCGCGGCGACCGCGCGGCTGACCGCGGAGACATGCCAGTCGAGTTCGCGCGCCGCAGCGGCAAAACTGCGCCGGCGCGCGACCTCGACGAATGCCACGACTTCGGTGAAGCGATCCATTGTTGCTAATCTCGCAATAGTTCATTGCGTTCCAGCCAGTTTATCGCAAATCGGCCCGCGCCTATGCTGTGCGCAAAGTTAGACTGGAGTGCCGCGATGAAACTCGAAACGCCACCGCTGATTGTTCCATCCACGCCGCGACTGGCGCCGCCGGCCGCGGTGCTCGGCGCCGCGTTCGTGCTGCTCTGGTGCACGGGCTACCCGGCGGCGAAGCTCGCCCTCGCGCACGCGGCGCCGCTGACTCTGCTCGTGCTGCGTTTCGGCACCGCCGCGCTGCTGCTCGCCTTGCTCGCGCTGCTCGCGCGCGTGCCGTGGCCACGCGGCCGCGCGGCGCTGCACAGCGCGGTGACCGGCGCGTTGTCGCTGGCGCTGCAGTTCGGCGCGCTTTACGTCGCGGTCGCGCTCGGCGTCAACGTCGGCATCGCTGCGCTCGTGATCGGCATGACCCCGATCGCGACCGCGCTGATCTCGCGCGCACTCGGCGAAGCGTTGTCCTCGCGCCAATGGCTGGGTTTCGCATTCGGCGCCGCCGGCGTGGTGCTCGCGGTCGCCGATCGCATCGGCACGAACGATGCACCCTGGTTTGCCTACGCCTTGTTGCTGCTCGGCCTCGCCGGCATCGGTGCGGGCACGGTGTACCAGAAGCGCTTCGCAGTCGACGTCGACCCGCGCGCGGGTCTCGCGATCCAGCAGGCCAGCGCGACCGTGCTGCTGCTGCCGTTCGCGCTGCACGAAGGGTTGCGCTTCGACGCCTCGGCAGCGTTCCTCGGCAGCCTCGGCTGGCTCGTCGTGGTCAATTCGCTGGCCGCGTTCGCGCTGATGTTCGTACTGCTGCGGCGCGGCGCGGCGAGCCGCGTCGCCGCATTGTTCTTTCTGATGCCTCCGGTCACGGCGATCATGAACTACTTCGTGCTCGGCGACGCGTTGACCTTGGCCAAGATGGCCGGCTTTGCCCTGGCCGCGTTCGGCGTATGGCTGGCGACGCGCGAGGGCGCTATGCCACGCGCGTCTTGAGCGAGCCGTCGATGATCGTATGCGAGCGGCCGCCGACCCAGACGGCCGCATCGCTGTCGGCACGTGCGTCGATGCGCACATCGATGGTCGCGTCATGGCCCATCTCGCGGCCCTGGCTGACGCGATATCCGCGTGCGAGCGCGCCATGCGGTTCGCGCTGGGCGATATAGGCCGCGATCAGCCCGTTCGCCGCGCCCGAGGCCGGATCCTCGACGATGCCGACTCCGGCGGGAAACGCGCGTACGACGACTTGATAGCCATTCTTCGCATCCGCTGCACGCGCGAACGCACATAACCCAAGACTGTCGCCCGCACGCGCGAGCGCAAGGATCGCCGCGTGGTCGGGCTTCCACGCGCGCAACGAAGCTTCGTCGGCGAACTCGGCCACCCACCAGCGGCGGCCGCCTTCGACAAATGCTGGCGGCAGCGCGCCGAGCCGCGTGGTGCCGAGCACGGCTTGCAGCAATGGTTCGTCGGCGCCTTCGTGCAGTACGCGCGCCGCGGGCGCCTGGACGTATAGACGTCTGAATGCCCCTTCGCCCTCGACGCGGATCGGCAACAGGCCCGCGCCGCATTCCTGGACTAGCCCGCCGTCATGCGCCACCACGCGACCGATTTCGAGTGCGGCATGCGCGCTACCTATGGTCGGATGGCCCGCAAACGGGATTTCCTTGCTGGGCGTGAAGATGCGCAGCCGGTAGCTCGCGCGCACATCGCTGGGCGCGAGCACGAACGTCGTCTCGACGAGGTTCGTCCATGCGGCGAAGCGTTGCATGTCGGCATCGCTCCATGCATCAGCGCCGAACACGACGCCAAGCGGATTGCCGCCACCGGCGCGCTCGGCGAACACATCGATTTGCAGAAAGCGCTGGCCGGGAGTATTGCGGTTTTTCTCAATCATTTTTGACGTCATTTCATCGCGAGTGACACGGCGATGCCCACCCACAGCGCCATGCCGACCCAGTTGTTGTTGCGGAAAGCGGCGAAGCATGCCTCGCGGTCGCGGCCGCGCATGATCCACATCTGGTATGCGAACAGGCCCGCGGCAACAGCAAGACCGGCGAAATACGGCCAGTGCAGGTGTCCGCGCTGCGCGACCAGCGCCATCGCGAGCAGGAAGGTCGCCATGAGCACGCCAAGGATGGTCAGGTCGGCTTCGCCAAACAGGATCGCGGTCGATTTCGCGCCGACGCGAAGGTCGTCGTCACGGTCGACCATCGCATACTCAGTGTCGTAGATCGTCGAGAACAGCACATTGGCGAGGAACAACAGCCAGCACAAAGGCGGCGTTGAATTCGTCACCGCGGCGAATGCCATCGGGATAGACCAGCCGAACGCCGCGCCGAGATAGACCTGCGGCAGGTGCGTGTAGCGCTTGGTGAGAGGGTACGTCGCGGCGAGGAACGCGCCGACGAAGGACAGCTCGATCGTGAGTTTGTTGGTGAACAGCACGAGCGCGAAGGCAAGAGCAAGCAAGACAAAAAATAAAATCAGCGCCTCGCGCGGGCCGACCTTGCCGGCGGCGATCGGCCGCTCACGCGTGCGCTTCACCTCGGGATCGAGTTTGCGGTCGGCATAGTCGTTGATCACGCAACCGGCCGAGCGCATCAGGAACACGCCGAGGGCGAAGATGATCAGAGCCGGCCATGGCGGGCAATCGCCTGCGGCCAGCCACAGCGCCCACCAAGTCGGCCACAGCAGCAACGCCGCGCCGATCGGCTTGTGCATGCGTGCGAGTTTTGCGTATTCGGTCAGGCGCTCGACGACGCGCGATCCATCGACACGCGCGTAGGCCTGCTTCTCTACCTTGACCTTGCCGGGCGGGCGCTTGACTGCGCCGACCGTCGGCACCGAAATCTGCGGTCGTGTGCCGAGATCGGCGCGCTGCGGTTTCGCCGCGGGCGTCGCGACCTTGGCCTTGTTCGCGCCGGCTTTGGCGGCACGCTCGGCGAGCGGTAGCGAATCCTGCGCATCGGGACTCGTGTTCGTACGCGGGCGGCGAGGTTTCTGCGGAGGGGTCTGCTGATCCATTGGGCTTAGTTTACGCCAGCCCCGTCAACGCTCGCACTCGTCATCGCCGCGGGCGTATGCTCGCGCGGGTCGCCCTACGAGATGCAAGACCATGCTGCCCTCGCGCTATGTCCCTTTCGCCCTCTGTCTCGTGTTGTTCGCGCTTTCGCTCGCGCTGCTCTGGGACGGTTGGATCTGGCGCTGGACGACGGCGATCTTCGGCCTGCTGTCGCTGGTCGGCGTCCGTGATCTGCTGCAGACCCGGCATACGCTGGGGCGGAATTTTCCGATCACGAACCATTTTCGCACGTTCTTCGAATTCTTCCGGCCGATGATGCGCCAGTACGTGGTCGAGTCCGACACAGACGAAGTGCCGTTCTCGCACGCGCAACGCTCAATCGCCTACCAGCGCGCGAAGAACGTCGAAGACAAGCGCCCGTTCGGCAGCGAGCTGAACCTGTATGCGACGCAATACGAATGGATCAACCACTCGCTCGCGCCGGCGAAGATCGCCAGCCACGATTTCCGCATAACGATCGGCGGCGCGCAATGCGCTCAGCCGTACTCGGCCAGCGTGTTCAACATCTCGGCGATGAGCTTCGGCGCGCTCAGCGCGAATGCGATCCGCGCGCTCAACGCGGGTGCGCGCCTCGGCGGCTTCTACCACGACACCGGCGAAGGCTCGATGTCGCGCTACCACCGCGAGATGGGCGGCGACATCTGCTGGGAGATCGGCTCGGGCTACTTCGGCTGCCGCAACGACGACGGCAGCTTCAACCTCGAAAAGTTCGCCGAGAACGCAGTGAACCCGCAGGTGAAACTGATCGAGATCAAGCTCTCACAGGGCGCCAAGCCGGGCCACGGCGGCGTGCTGCCGGGCGTCAAGGTCAGTCCGGAAATTGCCGAAGCACGCGGCGTTCCGGTCGGCCAGGACTGCGTTTCGCCGGCGGCGCACAGTGCATTCTCGACACCGCTCGGCCTGCTCCAGTTCGTGGCCACGCTGCGCGAGAAATCCGGCGGCAAGCCAACTGGTTTCAAGCTCGCGCTTGGCCATCCGTGGGAATGGTTCGGCATCGCCAAGGCCATGCAGGTAAGCGGCATCTTGCCTGACTTTATCGTCGTCGACGGCGGCGAAGGCGGCACCGGTGCTGCGCCGCTCGAATTCACCGATCACGTCGGCGTGCCGCTGCGCGAGGCGCTGCTGCTGATCCACAACACGCTCGTCGGCCTCAACCTGCGCGACAGGATCAGTCTCGGCGCCAGCGGCAAGGTCATCACCGCGTTCGATCTCGCACGCACGCTCGCGCTCGGCGCTGACTGGTGCAACGCCGCGCGCGGCTTCATGTTCGCCCTCGGCTGCATCCAGTCGCAGAACTGTCACACCGACCGCTGCCCGACCGGCGTGGCAACGCAGGATCCGGGCCGCTGGAAAAAGCTCGACGTGCCGACCAAAGCCGAACGCGTGTACATGTTCCACGACAACACGCTCAAGGCACTCAAGGAACTGATCGCCGCCGCCGGCCTCACCCATCCGGGCCAGCTTGGCCCCGAGCACATCATCCGGCGCGTCTCCTCGACCGAGGTGCGCTCTCTCGCCGCGTTGTATCAATACGTCGAACCGGGCGCGCTGTTGAATGGCGGTATGCCCGAGCACGCAGTGTTCAAGGCGTTCTGGCAGGATGCGCGCACCGACACGTTCGCCGCGCCGCAGGCGCTGCTCGATCTGCGCCAGACCAAATCACGCTGAAGCGCGTTACGCTGCGGCGAACCTGCGCCTTCGCGCCGGCGTGCCAATCAGGTCGAGGAAATTGTTGAACACCGCGTGCGCGCGTTCCTGCATCGCCTCGATGCGGGCATAGGTGTCGGTACGGATCGATTCGGTGTCGCGGCCGAGGCCGGCGGCGATCAGTTCGTCGCGGTAACTCGGCAGGTTGAGCCAACGTTCGATCAGCGGCTTGTCCATTTCGAGGTGGAACTGGAAACCGTAGGCGTTGTCGCCATGGCGAAACGCCTGGTTTTCGCAGGTGTCCGTACGCGCGAGATGCGTGGCGTCGGCGGGCAACGAAAACGTGTAGCCATGCCACTGGAAGATCGGCGCTATGTCACCGAGCTGGCCGAACACGGGATCGCTGCGGCCCTCGGCAGTCGTCGCAAGATCGTACCAGCCGATTTCGCTGACGTGGTGGCGCCGCACTTCGCCGCCGAGCGCGTGCGCGAGCAGCTGCGCGCCGAGGCAGATGCCGAGCACGGGCTTGCCCTGCGCGAGCGCATCGCGGATCACCTCGATCTCTGTTTGCAGGTGCGGACGCGCATCGCGGTCCTCGACGTTCATCGGTCCGCCGAGCACGATCAGGCCCTTGTAGCGGTCTAGCCGCGGCTTCGCCTCGGGCTGGCGTTCGAAGTTGACGAACTTGACCCGGTGCCCGCGTTTGCGGATAAGCGGATCGAGCGTACCAAGCGGTTCGGCGGCAACGTGCTGGAAGACCAGGATGCGGGACATGTCGTTAAAAAAAACGGGCTCGCGAGAGCCCGTTTTTACTTGAATCGACGCGTGCTGTCGATCAGAAGCCGTAGACGAGGTTGGTCGTCAACAGCTGGTCGGTCTTGTGGGTGTAGCCCGAAAGCGCCGGAATATCCGTGTTGTGGCGGACCTGGTAGCCGGCCTTGAGCGCGAGCTTGTCACTCATCTTCACCTGCAGGCCGAGATCGTTCTGGAAATAGGTGTTGCTGCTGCCGGCTTCGACGAGGAAGGTGTCGACCAGCGAGGTCGTCTCGTTGAAGTTGTGCTTGTAGTTGACCAGGCCACGCGCGACGACGTAGCTGTCCGAATCGCCCTTGAAGTAGACCGGAGGGATGAGGCTGTAGTCATACGCGCCCTTCGGCTGCTGCACCTTGTAACCCGGGCCGACTTCGAACGAGAGTTCATCGGCCGAGTTCTTGAGCAACTGGTAGCCGTAGCCGATCGAGGCGGTGTACTGGTACTGATAGGGCGAGAACGCATCGTGCTCGTAGCGCAGCGCGCCGACGATGTAGCTGCGATCGTCGAACTTGTAGCCGGCGGACGCGCCCGCGTTGTAGCGGTTCGCGGTGAGGTCGTACTTGCTTGTGCTCTCGATCACCGGGTTGCCGGCCGAGTCATGGCCGATCGTCGTCGAGGTGACGTTGGCCTTGTTGCGCTGTGCTTCGAGAAAGAAATCGTACTTCCACAGATCGTCTTCCTTCTTCAACGCCAGCTTGGCGTTGATGTTCTGCGACTTGGCGTTGCCGCTCGCAAGGGCGAGACCGGCTTCACCGCTGCCGTGCCAGTTGCCGTCGTTCGTATCGGCCGCATGCGCCGCGAACGGGAGGGCCAGCGTGAGCGCGCAGGCGAGAATGGTCTTGTTCATCGTGGATCTCCTTGTTGATTCTGTGATCGGGTTCGAAAAGGGGGCGCATTATGTCCCACGATTCCGCTATCGAACCCATGTCAGCTTCCGTTCATTCAGGTACCCATCAGGAAAACGTTAATTTGTATTTTTTGGGATAAGTGTACAATTTACATTTGTATATTTTTCTTTGGAATCATTTGCATGTCTTCTCGACACGCAGGCGGGCGGATGAGTGCGGCGATGTGCGCCGCGCCAGGGCGAAGCCTGTCGCACCGGGCATTCGCGAGTTCGCGTACCATAGCCACATGGACCGCTACGAACGCATTCTGACCCTGCACCGCATCCTCAAATCGGCGCGCCGGCCGGTGCCGCTGGCACGCTTGCTCGACGAGCTCGAATGCTCTCGCGCAACGGCGTACCGCGACATCGCCTTCCTGCGCGACGCGCTCGGCGCACCGATCGAGAGCGACGGCGAGAACGCTGCCTACAGCTACGCCGTTGAGGAAGGCGAGCGCTTCGAACTGCCCGGCCTGTGGCTGACCAGCGAGGAACTGCAGGCCCTGCTCGCGCTAAACGAGCTGATCGGCCGCACCGGGCCCGGCGTGCTCGCCTCGGCGCTCGCTCCGTTTCGTTCGCGCATCGACAAGCTGCTGAGCAACCAGGCCGACGGCAGCGTGCGCAAGGCACCGCTCGAGCGCATCCGCGTGATCGGCTACGGCACGCGCAAGATCGACGAGGCGACGTTCCGCCACGTCGCCAGTGCCGTGCTCGAGCGCAAGCGCCTGAAGTTCAACTACCGCGCGCGTTCGACCGATCAGGCGACCGCGCGCGCGGTCTCGCCGCAACGCCTCACCCACTACCGCGACAACTGGTACCTCGATGCCTGGGATGAAAGCCGCGATGGCCTGCGCAGCTTCGCCGTCGACCGCATCAAGGACGCACAGGTGCTCGACACCGCCGCGATCGATCGCGACGACGAGGAATTGAACAAGCATCTCGCCTCGAGCTACGGCATCTTCTCCGGCGCGCCGAAGAACTGGGCGACCGTGCGTTTCTCCGCGCATGCCGCGCGCTGGGTTGCCGACGAGCACTGGCATTCGCAGCAGCAGGGCACCTGGCTCAAGGACGGCCGCTACGAGCTGAAATTGCCGTACAGCAATTCGAAAGAACTGCTGATGGACGTGCTCAAGTACGGCCCCGACGCGGAAGTGGTCGCGCCGCTGAGCCTGCGCGAGGAAATGAAGATCCTGCTGCAACTGACGATAGGCGGCTATGCGGGAGCGCCGGCGTGAGTGCCACGCGCGCCGCACCGACCATCTCGCTCGTGCTCGGCTCCGGCGGCGCGCGCGGCTACGCGCACATCGGCGCAATCGAGGAACTGCGCGCGCAGGGCTTCGACATCCGCAGCATCGCCGGTTGCTCGATGGGCGCGCTCGTCGGCGGCATCTACGCCGCGGGCAAGCTCGATGAATACCGCGATTGGTCGCGCACCTTGCAGCGCCTCGACGTGCTGCGCCTGCTCGACTGGACGCTCTCGGGCGGCGGCTTCATCAAGGGCGATCGCGTGATCGGCCAGATCAGGAACTTGATCGGCGAGGTGCGCATCGAGGAACTGCCGATCAGCTACACCGCGGTCGCCACCGATCTCTACGCGCAACGAGAGGTGTGGTTCTCGCGCGGGCCGCTGTTCGATGCGATCCGCGCCTCGATCTCGATCCCGACCGTGTTCCGCCCGCATCACTACGAGGGGCGCACGCTCGTCGATGGCGGCCTGCTCAATCCGGTGCCGGTCACGCCGACCCTGCGCGATCTCACCGACTGCACGATCGCGATCGACGTCAACGGCCCCGACGAGGATCCCGGCGGCCGACCGGACATGGTTTCGGGCGATGCCACGTTCGGCGACATGGACGAAGCGCTGGCCGCGAATGAGCACGTCGAGGCAACGCCCGCGCCTGCGCATGATGCAAGCGGCACGCCGCCGGTCTCGCGGGGCAAGATCGCCAGCTTCATCGACGGTCTGCTCGAGAAGCGCGAGAAACGGCACGCGGAACGCGCCGCCGACCCGGGTGCGCTCGAGCTGTTTGCGCGCACGCTCGACGTGGTGCAGCAAACGGTGACGCGCTACAAGCTCGCCGCGCAGCCGCCCGACCTCATCGTGCGCGTGCCGCGCAACGTCTGCGCGTTCTACGAGTTCCATCGTGCCGACGAATTGATCGAACTCGGCCGACAGTGCACGCGCGAGGCGCTCAAGCACTGGCAAGTGCCGGCTCGGCACCGGTCCTGAATCAACGATTTCTGAACGCCGCAGCGCGGTTCAGGTCAACGTTCGCGTCCCCCGCGCATTATCGGTAACCGAAGCCGCCGAAACATTCGCGGTTTCCAACCTTGGTTCCGATCGAGAGGAGTGATCGAAATGCGTATGCACACCGCCATTCTTGCTACCGCCCTCGCCGCCGGCGCAGCACTCGCGCTGGTGCCGCCCAGCGCCGAGGCGCGCGTCTATGTCGACATCGCCGTCGCCCCGCCGTCGCCACGCGTCGTGGTCGCCCCGCCGCCGCGCGTAGGCTATGTCTGGGCGCCGGGCTATTGGTACTGGAGCGGTCGTCGCCACGTCTGGCACGACGGCTACTGGCTGCGCGAGCGCCGCGGCTATCACTGGGTCGGTCCAGCTTGGGAGCCGCGCGGTCCACGCTGGCACTATGCGCCGGGTTACTGGGCTCGTTGAGCCCCTGCCGGCAGTCACTGCCGCGGGCATTGCTGGCGCCGCAATAAAAACGGCCCGCTGGGGAGAGCGGGCCGTTAGGGGTCGCAATGCAGAGGCCGGGGGTAGCGGCCTGGGGAGTC
>Ga0105240_10013481_pt1 | contig 11228 bp, 8 predicted proteins | sample KBSC54metaG_FD_80426 | JGI IMG/M metagenome (GOLD analysis project Ga0105240, IMG submission 80426) | Corn rhizosphere microbial communities from Kellogg Biological Station, Michigan, USA - KBS C5-4 metaG | ecosystem: Host-associated > Plants > Roots > Rhizosphere > Soil | place: Michigan, USA...
GGGTACATCCGTGCAGGGATTTCCGGTAACATTCAGTATTGACGGAAAGCAGTACGTAGCCGTCTCCACCGGCTTGGGCGGCGGCAGCCCGCGCAACGTGCCGCGAACCATTCTGCCGGATATCCATTACCCGCAATCGGGAAACGCGCTGTACGTTTTCGAGCTGCCGGATAGCAAGTAGCACGGACTTAAGGGTGTGCCTCCGGTTTCTGTAAGGAAATTGCGCCATGCCGAAAAAATCATTTTCGCGCAGAGATGTCCTCCGTGGAACCGGCGCGCTGGTGGTCAGCTTCTCTTTCCTTCCGCCATCGCGTCTGTTGCCGCAACTCGGCGCCCCCCCGGGATCTTCTCCCTACAACAATCCTGATTATCTGGATCCCACCGCGCTCGATTCGTGGATCGCGGTGATGCAGGACGGAAGCATTACAGTTTTTACGGGCAAAGTGGATTTGGGAACTGGCGTGGAAACGGCGCTGGCGCAAATTGTCGCCGAGGAACTCGATGTTCCTTTTGAAAGAATTCACATGAAGATGGGCGACACCGCGAAAACGGTGGATCAAGGCCGCACCGCCGGCAGCAACACCCTGTTGCGAGCTGGACCGCAACTGCGCCAGGCGACCGCAGCTGCACGGCAGCAACTGCTGATTCTGGGTGCCGCATGGCTTGATGCGCCGGTTGAAAAACTTACGGTTTCGGATGGGATTGTGAATGTCGCCGGCAATACGATAAAAAGAGTTTCTTACGGCGAGTTAATCGGCGGCCGGCGCTTCGACGTCAGCATTATAGCCAGCGGCATGCAAGGCGACATGAAGGTGGCGCCGGATATTCCCGCTAAGAATTACAAGGATTACAAAATTGTCGGGACGAACGTGCCCCGAGTCGATCTGCCGGCGAAACTCACGGCGGAATTTACTTATATTTCCGATGTCAGAGTGCCGGGCATGTTGCATGGCCGGGTCGTACGACCCGCCGTGGTAGTTTCCAAACCGCTGGCCGTCGACGAAAATTCGGTAAGGCGGATTTCCGGCGTGGTGAAAGTGGTGCAAGAGGGAAGCTTTGTCGGCGTCGTCGCGGAAACCGAGTGGGCCGCGATTCAGGCGGCAAAGGCCCTGAAAGTAACCTGGTCCGCGCCGGCCGCCAAAATGCCCGCCGATGCCGACGAAATGGACGAATATTTACGAAACACAAAAAGTTTTAAAGACGTATCCCTTGCCGAGAAGGGCAACCCCGCAGTGGCGTTTACCCAGGCGGCCAAAACGTTGGAAGCCACGTATCGCTGGCCGTTTCAATTGCATGGCATGCTGCTTCCTTCCTGCGCTATTGCGGATGTTCGCGGCGACAGGGTCACGATCTGGACCGGATCGCAGGGCCCGTTCACCACGCGCGACCGGGTCGCATCGCTGCTTGGCCTTCCCAAGAGAAACGTGGACGTGCGATTTGTGGAGGGCTCTGGATGTTACGGGCGATTGACCTCCGATGATGCTGCCGAAGACGCCGTGCTTCTCTCTCGATCGGTGGGAAAACTCGTTCGAGTCCAATGGATGCGCGCCGATGAACATGGCTGGGAACCCAAGGGACCGCAGCAGCTCATGAGCCTGCGAGCCGCGGTTGATGCCCAGGGAAGAATCACCGCGTGGGAATTTCTGGCGCGCACTTTGCCGTGGACGGAGGCGCAAGGAACGCCGCAGCTTGGCGAGCGCCATCTCGGTCAGAAATCGACGGCGCCGCTTCCCGGCAGTCCGGTCGGCAGCGGCGCCAGCGTGCAAAGCTACGAAATTGAGAATCAGAAAATTGTCGGTTCGTACGTTCCCTGGCCGCAGGAAAATCCCACGCCGCTGCGCACTAACCCGCTACGCTCGCCGGGAGAGCCGGGAGGAGTTTTTGCCGCGGAAAGTTTTGTCGATGAAATCGCTGCGGACCGGCGCATCGACCCGATTCAGTTCCGCCTGAGCCACCTGCGCGGTGACGCCGGCAAGCGGGTAAGCGAAGCGCTGCGAACGGTCGCGCAAAAAGCCGCCTGGGCCGAACGCCCGTCGCCCGCCGCGCCATCCAGCGACAAGGTGGCGCTGGGAAGGGGAGTTGCTGTATCGACCCGCGCCGGCACCGTCGTGGCGATTGTCGCCGAAGTAGCCGTGAACAAATCCACCGGTCAAATTTCGGTGAAGCGAGTTGTCGTTGCCCACGACTGCGGATTGGTGGTGAATCCCGACGGCCTTAAATTTCAAGTCGACGGGAACGTGATCCAGGGAGTCAGCCGTACACTCTTCGAAGAAGTACTGTTCGATGCCCTGGTACAAAAAAACCTGGACTGGCGGAGCTATCCGGTGATTACCTACCGAGACATTCCGGAAATTGAAACGACTTTGATCAACCGCCCGGAGATGCCCTACCTGGGAGCGGGGGAGGCGGGAATCGGCCCGGTCCCGGCAGCGATCGGCAATGCCGTTTATGACGCGATCGGGGTGCGCTTGCGCGTTGTTCCGCTTACGCCGGAACGGGTGCTCGCCGCGCTCCGCTTGAAATCCGCATAGGCTGAAATGAGAGTAAGAATCGCCGCAACTGGTCCGCCAGGCTGCAAGTAGTGTTAGTAAAGGCTTGGAAATTTTCATGGGAGAGAATAAAGCTTTGCGAGATGTAACAGAGAAGGCCTCCCGAACCCCTGCCACGATTGCTGACGGCAATTTGCTCACTCGCCGGCAACTGATCGGAGGTTTTGCTGCCGTGTTCGCATCTTCGGCGATCACCTCGTTGGCTCGCGCCAGCAGCACTGCGAGTCAGACAGCTGGCATCGGTGATATCGCGGTTCCATACGATTCGTCGGTCCTCCCCGCGGGGATACGCTCGCGTTTCGTCGATAACGTAAACGGTCTGCGAATGCACGTTCTGGAAGCGGGCTTCGATGCCAAAGACAAGCCATGCGTTGTGCTTCTGCATGGATTCCCGGAGCTTGCCTACAGCTGGAGAAAGGTCATGTTGCCGCTGGCCTCGGCGGGATTTCACGTGATTGCGCCGGACCGCCGTGGATACGGGCGCACCTCAGGCGGGAACATAAGGTACGACGACGATCTCCGGCCTTTCCATACGCTGAATCAGGTGAAAGACATTGTTGCGCTGGTTTCCGCGTTAGGCTATCGCTCAATCAGCGGCGTGTTTGGACACGATCAGGGCTCGCCGATTGCCGCGTGGTCGGCGTTGGCGCGGCCCGATATTTTTCGTTCGGCTATCATGATGAGCTCGCCGTTTGCGGGCGCGCCCAGCCTGCCCTTTAACACTGCGGATGCTCCGCCGATTGCCAAAAGCTCGCCAGCCGACCGCACGGATGAAGATCTGGCGGCACTGCAGCCTCCGCGTAAGTACTACCAGCATTACTATATGACGCGACCGGCCAATGAGAACATCTGGCATCCCCCACAAGGAATTCACGACTTTTTGCGCGCCTATTACCACATGAAAAGCGCGGACTGGAAACAGAATGCGCCGTTTCCGCTCAAGGCCAGAACCGCCAGCGAGTGGGCCAAACTTCCGCGCTACTACGTGATGGATTTGAACAAGGGAATGGCCGAGACAGTCTCTTCCGAAATGCCCTCGCCGCAAGCCATTGCTTCCTGCAAGTGGCTTCCCGACGCGGAACTCAAAGTTTACAGTACCGAATATGGCCGCACCGGATTTCAGGCCGGACTCAACGGCTATCGCGCCAGGCTGTCTGCCGAAGATGCGGCGGAGTTGCGCCTTTTTTCCGGTCGCACCATCGATGTGCCGTCTGCCTTTATCGGCGGCAAGAGCGATTGGGGAGTTTATCAAACTCCGGGAGATTTCGAGAAGATGCAGCATGCGGCGTGCACGCAAATGAGAGGAGCAAATCTGGTGGAAGGCGCCGGGCACTGGGTACAGCAAGAAAAGCCGGAGGAAGTAAGCAAAATATTTTTGCAATTTCTGCATGACTTTGAACGGGACGAAGCATTGCGCGGGAGACGCACTTGATTCTAGATCGACCCACACCAAATCAGGGAGCATCGCCAATCCTTGAATCCGAATTGAGCGCAGGAACTCCCCGCGATCTCTGCTTTCTGAGCGCCGCCGAGATGATTGCAATGCTGCGAGCGAAGAAGATTTCCGCGCGCGAGGTGATGGCGGCGCACCTATCCCAGGTCGCGCGGCTAAATTCGGAAGTGAACGCCTTTGTCACCATGGTGGACGAAGAGCAGTTGATGGCGCAGGCATTGGCAGCCGATGAGGCGATCGCCAAGGGGAACTCGCTTGGTCCGCTGCACGGCCTGCCGGTGGCTGTGAAGGACCTTACCGAAACGAAAGGGATTCGCACTACGTTCGGGTCGCCACTATTCAGCGAGTTCGTGCCGGATCATGACGCGATTGTCGTCGAAAAAATGAAGAATGCCGGCGCAATTGTGATCGGCAAGACGAACACTCCTGAATTCGGAATGGGCTCGCAAACGTTCAATCGAATTTTTGGAGCGACGCTGAATCCCTATGACCTGACAAAAACTTGCGGCGGCAGCACGGGCGGCGGCGCGGTAGCACTGGCGTGTGGAATGGCGCCGCTAGCCAGCGGCACGGACATGGGCGGATCGCTGCGCAATCCAGCCAACTTTTGCAACCTGGTCGGAATTCGTCCCTCGCCCGGGCGTGTGCCGAACGACCCGTCTATGTGGCTGGCTTGGTCCACGCTGAGCGTTTCCGGGCCAATGGCGCGCAACGTGGCGGACTGCGCCCTGTTGCTGAGCGCGCAGGCGGGATTTGACCGCCGCTCGCCCATTTCCATCGACCAATCCGGCAGCCAATTCCGTGAGGCGCCGGGCGGGCGCGACTTTAAAGGTGTGCGCGTGGCGATGATCAAGAATTTGGGGCTGCCGTGGGAACCGGAAGTAATGACGGCGTTTCGCGCACAGCGAAAAATATTTGAATCCCTGGGATGCATCGTGGAAGAAGCCGAGCCGGACCTTCGAGACGCCGACGAGTGCTTTCTGGCATGGCGCCACTGGGGATTTGAGCTGGCGTTCGGAAATACGGTCGATGCGCACCCGGAAAAAATAAACGCTTTCGGCCACTGGCATGTGGAGGAGGGTCGCAAGTTAACCGGACCCTATTTAGCCCGGGTCGAAGCCAAGCGGTCGGCGCTGTACCAGCGCATGCGCGAATTCATGGAGCGCTACGAATTTCTGATTCTTCCCGTAAATCAAGTCTTGCCGTTCGATGTGAATCAACAATTTCCCACTGAAATCGCCGGCGTCCCAATGGAAAACTATATTGCCTGGATGAAATCCACCTACTACATCTCCGTCGTGGGGAATCCGGCATTATCCGTGCCCTGCGCTTTTTCCAGCGGCGGACTTCCCATAGGCATTCAGATCGTCGGACGCCACAATGATGACTGGGGTACGCTGCAAATGGGATACGCGTTTGAGCAGTCTACGAAGATCGGAGATAAACGCCCCGCGATCAGTATGGGTTCTTAGTGGCATAGCTTCCAGCCTGTGCTCGGTTTTATCCTCAGCAAGCCAAAATCACTCCGCCCGAAGTTTACGCAACCCGAGGCCTGCTTTTCGATGTCTGTGGCGCAGGTACGACGATCGCAGTAACCTATAGGGGGAACAGCTAGCAATGTTGTCCACAAACGGAGTGGGCATTTTATGAGCTATCATCCAAGTCATCGTGTAAAAATCCGATACATCGTTCTGGCCGGGTTAATGTTGACGCTTGCCGGCGTGCTCGTCGCGCAAAACACCACCGGCCGGGTTTTGATTGTGAACGGCAAGCCGATCAGCTCGGTGATGCAACTGAACGGACATTCTTATATTGATATTGATACGCTGGCGCAAATTACCAACGGCACGGTCACGATGGAGCCGAAACGAATTCTTCTGACGATTCCAGAGTCCGGAGCGACAAACGCGTCAAATGCAAATTCCAGCGCCGCACCCGCGCCAAACGCCGACGTACTCTCCAGAGAATTTGCCCGGGGGGCCATTGCGGAATTGGCGGAAATGACGGCGTGACGCGGGGCCATCGGAACAATTCTTACCTGTGTAGTACCGGTCGTCGTAACGTGGCCGCAGGATTATCACGACCGCGTGAATACAAATTTGGGGCAAGTGGCGGTCAGCGCGACTACGGCCGGGGATCATCTGGCCTTGCAGTTGCTGGATAATCAATTTGGCAGCTTGTCGGATTGGTCCGCGAACGTGGTCTCTACGCGGCAATCGCTAAACGCCACGAATACGGTGAATCCCAATGTGACGCAAAACGATCCGATGCTCGCAAAAATTTCCGAGTGCGGCCGATTTCTGAACTCCATGCTGGTGAGCGGCATTTACGCGGATAACTCAAGCTGCCACTGATCACGCGTCCCCCTCCCCCGAGTTCGCTCTCCCGCGAGTTTTGACTTTCCACATTTTCCATCGCAGCATATTCTTTTTTCGAGGAACTTTAGTTTCATGCAGGAACTCGATTCGGTCGCTGAATTTGCGCTCCCGCGGGATGCCGATTTTTTTGCGTCGATGCCGGCGCGTCCCGCCATCTTTGTGATTGAACCGCGCACCGAACTTTCCGGCGCTGAGCCGTACCTGTTGCGCACCGCCAACCTGCGCGAGCGACTCAGAAAATTGCTCGGGCCTCCTGAAGCGCTTTCAAAGCGGTTAAACTTGCGCGACTTCGCCGGGCGAATTCGCTATTCCGTGGTGGGATCGCCGTTTGAATTGAGTTTCCTGCATTGGCAGCATGCCAGGCGAATGTGGCCCGCGAACTATCGCGAACACCTGCGAATGCGTCCTCCCGCTGTATTGAAAGTGAGTTTGGCCAACGCATATCCGAGATGCTATGCCACCCGTCGTATCGGACTGAATGGCTTCTATTTTGGCCCGTTCACGTCGCGCCGGGCGGCGGACGCGTTTGCATCGGGTTGCCTGGATTTATTCAAGATTCGCCGCTGCCAGATCAAGATCCGGCGAGACCCCGCGTTTCCGGGCTGCATGTATTCAGAAATGAAGATGTGTTTAGCCCCCTGCTTCGCTGGATGCACAAAGGAAGCGTACGATGCGGAGGTCAGACGCGTTGTTTCCTTTCTAGGTTCCCGCGGTGCGTCGCTCTCCGCAGAGTTGGAGCGCGAACGGGAGCGTGCCAGCGAGGCCCTCGATTTTGAAGGGGCCGCTGCGGTTCATCGCCGCGTGGAAAAAGCCGCCGATGCGTTGCGCGGACTGCCGGAGCTGGCGCGCCGCTTGGATGATCTGAATGCGGTGATCCTGCAGCCGTCCTCGCAAAGCGACGGCGTAGTCATCTTTGCGGTGCGCTCGGGGCGAATCGCCGAGCCGCGCACGCTGCGCTTTGGAGAAATGGCCGGCGAACCGCGTTCGGTAGAGCAGATATTGCGCGAGTGGCTGGAACCTTCCGGGATCGTGAATCCAGTGCCCGACAAGCCAGCGGCATCGCGCCAGGATTGCTGCGAACTGGAGGATCAACTGGCCCTGCTGGCGCGCTGGTTTTACGGAAAGCCGCGCGTCGGCGAAATATTTTTCCGAGAGGGCGCCGCGCGAACTTCTCTTTCTGATGCGCAGGATTCCGCCCGGTCCCGCCGCAACAGCGAGTGGCCGTACCGGCGAATTCTGCGCAGCTGCTCGCGTATCTTGGCTCCTCCAGCGCCGGTAGAACCAAAGGAAGGGCAGTAAATGATGTAGACTTTTGGGCTGCAGGGCAAAGCTGTGCCGGTGCCGGCAGACCATGGAGGTTTGATGAAGCAGGCGGAAGTCACGGAGACGTTGCGGAGTCTGGTGAAGGATCGCGTCCGCAGTAGTATCCAGGCGAAGCAGGCTTTGCTATCTGATACCGGCTTTCAGGATGCGGTGGCAGCGGTGGCCATGAAAATCGTGGATTCGCTGCGCGAAGGAGGAAAGCTGTTCTTGTTTGGAAACGGCGGAAGCGCGACCGATGCCGAGCACCTGGCCGCGGAATTTACCGGACGCTACTTGAAAGAAAGGCGCGGTTTGGCAGCGATGGCATTAAACGTGAACTTATCCGCCATGACCGCCATCGGAAACGATTACGGATTTGAGGCTATTTTCGCCCGTCAGATGGAGGCGCTGGGAAAAGCCGGAGATGTGGCCATCGGCATCACCACCAGCGGAAATTCGCGTAACGTGATTCGCGCACTGGAAGTCGCGAAATCGATGCGGATATTTACGGTGGCGCTAACGGGTGAGTCCGGCGGGAAAGTGCAAAATATTGCGGAGTGCACCATCCGGATTCCTTCCCAGGAAACTCCGCGTATCCAGGAATGCCACATCCTCACAGGACATATCATTTGCGAGTTGGTCGAAAACGCAATGTTCGAAGATAAGTAGCATAGGCTTGAAATCTAAGTGAAACCACGGGCCAAAGATCGGCATTGCATTTGGCCTTATCGGCAGTGCACGATTAGGTGCGAATGTTGCACGAGTCGGAGATGGAATAGATTCCAGCTAAGAGGAAATCTGGCGTGAAACTAGCGGTGATTGGGTGTGGGTACGTGGGATTGGTTTCGGGCAGTTGCCTGGCGGAAGCCGGCCATGACGTCGTAGCCACCGATAACGACGTCGCCCGCATTGCCTCCCTGCAGGCTGGGAAAATTCCCATCTACGAACCGAATCTGGACAAGGTTCTGGAAACCGTGGTGCGCGAGGGGCGGCTGAAATTTACGGCCGATAGCGCCGCGGCCATCCGTGACGCCGACATCATTTTTATTTGTGTTGGAACTCCGCCCACCGAAAGCGGGGAGGCGGACCTCTCCGCGATTGACAGCGTGGCCCGCATGATCGCAAAGGAATCGCACTCGCCTAAACTGGTCATCGAAAAAAGCACGGTGCCGGCGCAGACCGGGGAGCATTTGAAGCGCGCGCTCCAGGTCTATGGCCGCAATTCTGGAGCCAGCTTCCGTGTGGCTTCGAATCCCGAGTTTTTGCGCGAAGGCACCGCCGTTCTGGATTTCTTTCATCCCGATCGTATCGTCATTGGGGTTGAGGAAAGCGAAACCGAACAGCAATTGCGCGAATTGTATCGCCCCATCCTGGAAGGCCGTTTCCGCTGCCCGGTGCACCAGCCGAATTGCCCGCCCGCGGCCACGCCGGATTTCGTCGTAACCACGATTGCCAGCGCGGAATTAATCAAGCACGCGTCCAACTCGTTTCTGGGACTGAAAATTTCCTATGCCAATGTTCTGGCCGATTTGTGCGAGCGTCTGGGCGGCAATGTGGACGAGGTGACGCGCGCCGTGGGGCTCGATCCGCGCATTGGAGGACAATTTTTAAAAGCCGGTCTGGGCTTTGGAGGATTTTGCCTTCCCAAGGATATTCAAGCGTTTATCAAGCTGGCCGATCGCGCGGGCGTCGATTTCGGATTGCTTAAGGAGACTGAGCGGGTCAACAAGCAGCGCGTTGACCGCCTGCTCGAAAAACTGAAGAAGGCGCTGTGGGTCATGAAAGAAAAACAAATCGGCGTGTTAGGAATCGCTTTCAAGCCGAATACCGATGATATTCGTCTGGCTCCTGCGATTGAGGTGATTCGGCGCCTTCAGTCGGAAGGCGCCGTGGTGCGTGCCACGGATCCGGAAGCGATGGAACGCGCCCGCGTGGTATTTCCAGACGTATGCTACAACGCGGATCCCTACCAGGTAGCCCATGGTGCGGACGCCCTGCTGCTGCTTACCGAATGGGAGCAATTCCGGCGCCTGGATTGGAAGCGAATACGAAATGAGATGGCGCGACCGCTGGTGGTCGATGCCCGCAATATGCTGCGTCCAGAGGAAATGAATGCCCTCGGATTTGAATATTTGAGCTTCGGGCGTCCCGACGGAGTCGCGGCCAAAGTCACGCAGTCGGCCTGACGGGTCCGCCTACGGGGAGCTTCGAGCATGCCGCAATTTCATTCCGATTCCTGTGAAAAATCTGACATCGGCGCGTGTCTTTGTTTTTGCGTCGCCTATTTTGTGCTTGCGACTCCGGGCATTCACTCGCGCGCGCCAGTTGGCTGGCTCCTACATCTTTCCATTTCGTGATTGGAGTCTGAGGGAAAGCGATGGCGATTCTGGTTACCGGCGGAGCGGGCTACATCGGCAGCGTGACGGTGGAACGCCTGCAGGCCATGGGCGAGGAAGTTGTGGTGCTCGACGATCTGGCTCGCGGCCGCAGCCCCGTGCTCGACGGGAATACGCCTTTCTATGAGGGGAAAATCGGCGATCGCGAACTGGTCGCACGGATTGCCCGAGAAAATAAAATACAGTCTTGCATTCATTTCGCCGCGCTCATTGAAGTAGGCGAGTCCGTAATCGACCCCGCGAAATATTATGAAAACAATGTCGCCCAAGGCATCGCTTTCATGGGTGCACTGGTGCAGGCCGGCGTGCGCAGCGTGGTTTTTTCCTCCACTGCGGCCGTGTATGGCGACCCCGAGCAGATTCCGATACCTGAGCACAGCCGCAAGTGGCCGAAAAATCCCTACGGCTGGTCCAAGTTTTTTATGGAGCGCCTGCTCGAATCCTACGATCAAGCGTACGGATTGAAATTCGTTGCGCTTCGCTACTTTAATGCGGCGGGCGCCACTCACCGATGCGGGGAGCGGCACGAACCGGAAACGCATTTGATTCCTAACGTGCTGTTTGTGGCGCTGGGCGATCTGCCCGCGGTTCGCGTCTTTGGAGATAATTATCCGACGCCGGATGGCACGGCGATTCGCGACTATGTTCACGTAGTCGATCTGGCCGACGCGCATATTCGGGCGCTCGAACATCTTCGCCGCGGCGGCTCATCCGATTGCCTGAATTTAGGAACCGGGCATGGGTTTTCGGTTTTGGAAGTGATTGAAGCAGTTCGCAGGGTCACGGGTCGCGAAATCCCCGTGCAGGTCGAGCCGCGGCGCGCAGGCGATTCCGTCCGGCTGATCGCCGATCCAACTCGCGCCAAATCCGTTCTGGGCTGGGAGCCGGCAGTATCTGACCTGGAGTCCATCGTCCGCTCCGCCTGGGAATGGCGCCTGCGCAATCCTCGCGCGGCAGCGGCAAAGAAATAATCTTCCGACCGACCTCACGAAATTCTATGGAAAAGTATACGTCGCGCTTGCCACACCGCTGGACGTCCACCCAGTCGCGGCGGCAATCGCATTGATGGTTGTGGTCGCCTTGACGGAAATAGCGCCGCTGTAGCGCGTTGATGACGTGGTGGGAGTGCTGCCATCGGTCGTGTAATAGA
>Ga0105240_10013482_pt1 | contig 11227 bp, 11 predicted proteins | sample KBSC54metaG_FD_80426 | JGI IMG/M metagenome (GOLD analysis project Ga0105240, IMG submission 80426) | Corn rhizosphere microbial communities from Kellogg Biological Station, Michigan, USA - KBS C5-4 metaG | ecosystem: Host-associated > Plants > Roots > Rhizosphere > Soil | place: Michigan, USA...
CGCATCCATCGTCTTGTACTTACTATTTTGCGAACTCTGGCCGAGACGCAAAGATGCGGCCTGGATCGTAGCCGCCTTAGTTCTACTCTACCCGGGATTCACGCAGCAAGCTGTCGCGTTGACCTATCTCTCCCAGAACTCCAGCTTTTTGCTCTTTGTCACTTCGTTGCTTCTCACTGTGCTCGCTCTGGGCCGACCGCGTTACAAGTGGCCACTCCTTCTGCTCTCATTAACATCCGGCGTGTTGTCGTACCTCATAACCGAATACTTCGTAGGCCTGGAGTTTATCCGCCCAGTCATTATTTACATCTACGTCTTCAAAGAAGCTGGACTTGACCGTAAGCACCTTCAACACGCCCTTCTGAGATGGAGCCCCTATGCTGCGGCATGGGCCGTGTACGTTTTTTGGCGAAGCTTCATCTTCCATGAGATTCATTACCATCCCATCGCTGATAAAAATGTTTCTTACCTGCTGTCGATGGCGAAACACAACCCTTTCAGGATGCTTGGAGGGCTTGTCCTGAACGGAACGCACAACATTTCGATGGGAGCTTTTTACGCTTTTTCCCGTCCTTTTGCGGCTGACGCGGTTAGTTTCAGGGGCGGTGTGGGATTGATTTCAATCGTGATTGGACTCTGCGCCGCCGGTATCGCTCTTTTTACCTTGCGATCACTCTCCATTGCAGACGAGCCTGCAGCAGACGAGCCTTCATCGCGACATTCCCGTAACTACATTTGGAGTGGCATCACGATCAGCATCGTCGGCCTCTGTTTCGGTGGTTTACCATTCGTTTCCGGCCAGAGCACTTTCTTCGCCTCAGCATTATCTTTTGGTGACCGATTTACCTTTCCCTTCATGCTGCCCGCCTGTGTCGGCCTTGCGTGTGCACTGACATTCGTTGTAACCCGAACCGGCTTCAAGAGAACCGTTCTAGGGCTCGTGTTCTTCATGTTCAGTGCGTTTCAGATCCAATGCATGAATTCTTATCGGCACGACTGGCAAGCTCAGAAGTCCCTCTTTTGGCAGATTGCCTGGCGCTTTCCGGGCGTCAAGCCGGGATCCACCATTTTCGTAGACGGCTTGCCGGAGTCAGCTGCCTCGGGCGAAACTCCTGGTCTTTTGGACATGCTCTATCGAAGCGATCACGCGGGCGACTTGCAGTACATGATGTTCGACCTGCAACAATTCCCCGAGGGCAGGCCGAGCTACAAGCCCTCTACCCCGATCGTCAGGCATCTTCGCTCGTTCTCATTCGTCGGAACGACGTCACAAAGTGTAGTTTCGTGGCTTTCTCCGGATGGAGTCTTGAGAGTGGTCACCCCATCGCACGCGGGAGAAATTGTGCAAGGTCCGTTGTTATGCGCGAGCGTAGCTGACGTATCGCATCCGGAGGCAATCACTGCAGCGACGGACGGAGTGCCGGCTGGGCCACTTCTCAGTCTGTTCGGTTCGGCGCCTAAACATGAATGGTCGTATTACTACCAGAGAGCAGATTTAGAAAGAGAGCTGCAACATTGGGACTCTGTAGCCCTCCTGGGTGACGAGGCGGTGAAGCGAGGGTTCGGCCCAACGGACGCTTCAGAGTGGTTCCCGTTTATCGAGGGATACGCTCATGCTCATCGATACCGGACCGCGGAAGAATTAACCGACCAAGTGCTCAAGGTTTCTCCGGAGTCAATTTCCGCGCTTTCGTCTCTATGGGTGCGCTGCAGTCGCGAATGCGCGTCCGATTCCACCGAGTTGAGCGAGACCTTGAGCCGCCTCGGAAGCAAGTTGAGCCTGAGCCCACCGTCGCCTGAGGTTAACGTTCAGCCGCTTCACAGAAGCGTTACGTCCGATCCAAAGCACTGATATCCAGACGCATTTCTGAGTGGTCGCCCCGAGCACTTCGGTGCCGCATCGGTGGCGTCGATCTACGCCATCTAGGAGACCCAACTCGCAGTAACTAGCGCGGGTGCCATCGGTAATACAAGTCTCGCCATAAACTCCGTAAGCTCCCAGTTTCGGCATACCACGTTCGTGGAATTCTCTTGGATCAAATCGCTCCCAGTCAACAGGTTGCGTGACTAGTACAAAGGTACTCAGTACATGCCCCATTTGGGACTATCGTCACCTGTACCCAACACCTCCGCAGGGTCGATTCTGCAATCAGCCAACCGAAGCAGCTCTACATCATCATCCCCGCAGGAAGGCGGCGGGCCCTTCTGCATCGGCTGACCGAAGCACCAGATGACTTTGTGTAGGTGGCGTTTAATGCGTAAAAGCCGGAATTGTTCTTCTGACCTGATATTTAGAAAGCATCTTAGTGCGAATTCGGACTCGATCGCGCGCTCTCTCAATCGAAATGTTGGCGCAATCGCAATTTTGGCTTCTTCAATCTTCCTTGGCATGGGGCTGACCGGTTGCGGATCCAATTCCAAAGCATTTTCGCCAAACGCCTCGAATGCCGTCGTCACAACTCCGTCCTCCGTCGACTTCGGCGACGTGAAGATCGGCGGCAGTGCCACACAGACCATCTCGATCAAGAATCCTGGAACCTCGGCACTCGAGATCAGTGAATTGAGCAGTTCGAGCACCGCTTTCACCTTAACCTCGGCGTCTCTTCCGATTACACTCGCCGCTGGACAGAGCCTGGATGTCAAGGTTCACTACGACGCCAAGTCGACCGCCGATTCTACGGGAACGCTCAATGTCAGTACCACGAGTCTGTCCACAATGGTCAGCAAATCTTCCAGCACCACTAAGCTCCACGGACGGGGATCGAACTCGGGAACACCATCTCTCTCTAGCCTGAGCTGCTCCAGTTCGTCCATGATCGGCGCCGGCGCTGACAGCTGCACTGTCTCGTTGAGCGGCGCCGCGCCGAGTACTGGATTAGCTGTTAATCTGGCGAGCAGCAGCGCCGCAGTTTCCGTCCCTGCCTCGGTGTCCGTGCCCTCCGGAGCGACAACCACTTCGTTCACGGCGACGGTCTCGGCTGTCACCACCGCACAAACTGTCACCCTCACTGCCACACAGGGATCGACATCGAAGACCGCGTCAATCAAGCTGAGCGGCTCGAGTTCCGCTTTAGGCACTCCTTCGCTCAGCCTCAGCACATCTTCTATTGCATTTGGCAGCGTCTCAATCGGAACTGCCGTGACCAAGTCCGTAACACTGACTTCGAATGGAAGTGCCGCTGTATCCATCAGCGCCGACTCGATCTCCGGCGCCGGCTTTTCGGTATCCGGTGGAATATTCCCTGCTACATTGAACCCGGGCCAGGCGCTCGTACTCTCGGTTCAGTTCAATCCAAACGCGACCGGCTCCATCACGGGGCAGCTCGCCATTTCCAGTAATGCTCCTGCCGCAACTGTCAGCCTGACGGGCACCGGTTCGACAGTCGCGCCCACAGTGAGCGCATTGACGTGCGGCAGCACGTCCATTACCGGAGCCCTTGCTGATTCCTGCACTGTCACGCTCTCCGGATCTGCACCTTCCGGCGGCCTTAGCGTCGCACTCGCAAGCAGCAGCGGCTCTGTTGTCGTGCCTGCTTCTGTCTCCGTTCCCGCCACCGCAACCTCTGCCACTTTCGTAGCCAATGTAGCAGCGGTTACCACCGCAACCTCCGCATCCTTGACCGCCTCAAGCGGAAGCACATCCAAGACAGTCGGGCTGCAGTTGAACGCCGCCACCGCAACGCTCAGCGTGAATGCCAGCAGCATCTCATTCGGCGCAGTGGTGGTCAATCATGCCACCACGCAGACAGTCACGCTGACCTCGAGCGGGACAGCCGCTGTCACCGTGAATTCCATTTCCGTCACGGGAACCGGCTTTTCAGCTTCCGCTGTAACTCTCCCGGCCAAGCTAAGCCCAGGGCAAGCTTTGAGTCTCACGCTCACGTTCGATCCAACGGCAGCCGGAAACGCGTCGGGCCAGTTAACAATCTCAAGTACATCGTCTACCAATTCGACGATTTCCATCGGGCTCAGCGGAACCGGCAACCCACATCAGGTGGACCTTGCATGGAATCCCCCAAGTTCCACCGGCATGGCCATCACCGGATATAAAGTCTACCGTGCGATCAGTGGCTCGGGAGGATTCGCATCATTGTCCTCAATCGGCCAGACCTCGTTTACTGACAATGGTGTTCAGAGTGCAACTAAGTACGACTACTACGTAACAAGCATCGACTCAGCCGGAGTCGAGAGCTCGCCATCGAACACCACCACAGTTGCGATCCCTTAAGCAACTCACTCAACCGGTGCGCCGCTCCGAATTGGGCGGCGCTTCTATTTAGCAACAAGCTCCAGAATCCTCTCGGCCGCTTCCACAACATCGCATCGCGTTCCGGCGTAACAGTCCGCGGCAGCCGCACAACAGGTAAACAGCTCGATCATCTCCGGCGATTGGTCCATCTCATGAGGAGTGTTGCGCAAGAGAAGCATGACAGCTTCTCCCTGCGAAACTCTCTTGATGTTCCATGCTGCTTCAGGGTCGTAGTCAACCGCAAGAATCCATCCCACTTCAGCCGGTTCCACTTGAAATCGGGCATCGAGATCGCTGGGCAACACAAGCGTCTGCCCCGGGCCCCCATTCCGCAGCAAAAGCGGCCTTGGATATGAATGCACGCGACCTTTCTCATCCACCAATGCATACTCATCCGAAAGGTGTGCCGCACCGCGGCGCAGAAGCTCAGCTACCAGCGAAGACTTGCCCGCATGCGAAGACCCCGGAATTAGCAGCGCTCTTCCCTTCAGCACAACTGCCCCGGCATGCACAGCGCGCAGCTTTCTCAGCTTCTGTACAAGAGCATCGTCCAGGGCCTTCACCGCCCCCAGAGCCGCATCGTGTGTCGTCTGGGCCGAGCCGACCCTGACGTCATTCAGGAAAACTTCAAATGCCCCAGCGGCTCTCTGCACCGCGATGGCAATATCAGCCGCTTCACGCGTCACTTCGCAGCGGGCCAGAGTCGGCAATAGGAATCGATCAAGATTGTCTCGCATCTCGTCGCTTTCCGACTCAACACGCACCATCGAGTCGAACGCGTGGATACCGAAGACAACGCTTCTGTTCGGTGTCATAGAAATAAGGCTAATCGAAGCACACAAGAAAATGGCGGCCAATAGAGGCCGCCATTCTCAACATCGCTTGCCGAAGCCCGCTCCATAACCCAGGAATGGAACGAAAGTTGGCTGATCCAGGGAAAGGACATCAAAAAAGAGTTACTCGCACCCACCCAGTAGAGATCGAAACTAACCCTAGAAAGGACGCTTCTGATTCTTTGGAACATTCGCGCGAGGCCGGCCGAAGTGCTGATCGACGGAACTGGCCTTCTCCGCGTGAGCCTTCTGTTCACCTACGGTGAGGGAAACAACCAGTGGAAGTGCAACCGCGCCCAACCCGGCCAAAAGCTGCCGGCGCGTGGCCTTGAATCCCGAACCTGAAATTGAGACCAACTTCTTCTCTTGCAGTTCGGCGAGGGATACTTCTGCGAGCTCATCTGTGACGCTTGGGCCCAGGGAACGCCGCATTGTTTCAGCGACACCCGACACCGTGTTCGCTGTGGCGCATGCATCCCAGGCTGCAGCCGCAGTCGGATTCAGTGCCAGAACGGTATTGTCATCTGAATTTCGAACGATTTGAGAACCATCAGGCATAGTGTTAATGGCAAGATTACCGCAATTCACGCGCTCAACATTCATTGAGACTTCTCCTGGTGCAGCTATTGCTACGTGCCTCTGCTGCTGTTACTCGTGAAGAATAGCTCACCCACGATAAAGGGCAATAGCACGATGTTGCAGAACGCACGGGCCCCAAGTAATTGGAATGGAATGGTGGTAACCTGCCACTCAAGTTACTTTACGGGGATGAGATAACCACCTTGGAATGTTGGCTGGCCAGCAGACATCAATGGCAACAGGCATTTTGCGAGACAATCAAGTCGTCTCGCTGTTTGCCGATAGTGTCCTGAAAGGTGCGAATGCAGTCGCTCGATCACAACGCAGTTGATTTGCTGCGCGCAATCACCAGGCCACCGAGCAATGTCACTCCAATCGCAGTCGCTCGCATAGCGAAGGACGTCAATCGCTGGGATGACGTGATCGAGGGAGCGCGACGGCATCGCATTCTGCCGATGCTTTATCGGATCCTTGCTGACCTTCCCGACGTTCCATCCGATGTGCTGCAGCTGGCGAAAAGCGAATTTGAGCGCAATGCCTTCCATTGCATGACCAATGCGGAAGAGCTGCTGCATGTACTGCGCGCCTTCGAAACTGCCGGTATCTCAGCCATGCCCTTCAAAGGTGTTGTCCTCGCCGCTTCTGCTTACGGCGATATGACGATGCGCACGGCCGGCGACATTGATCTGCTCATTCGCTATGGCGACCTGCAACGCGCAAGCGAAATTCTCCTGCAGCGCGGATACCTGCTGAACACATTGACTCTAGACGACGGATCGCCTGAGGCGAAGGAATACTTCGAATATCATTTCGAGCGCCCGTCTGACGGCATGGTCCTCGAACTCCGCTGGAAGCTCGAACTGACCCAGCCACGATTTCGACACGAACTCGGTCTCGATTGGGCGTGGCCTCGCCGGATAATCGTCAAGCTCGCCGGCGCAGAAGTTCCGAATCTGGACCCCGTCTCTTCCCTGCTCGTGCTCTGTATGCATGGAAGCAAGCACGCATGGTCGCGCTACATGTGGATCTCGGACGTGGTAATGCTCATCCACAGCGAGCCTGAGCTCGACTGGAACTTCGCCCGCCGGGAAGCGAAGCGAGTGGGCTTGGAACGCTGTCTTGCCCTCGGCGTCCTGCTCGCGTGGCATTCCGGCGCGGAGATGCCTGACCCCATTCTCCAACTCTTCAAGGCCGATCGCGATATGACCAGGTTGGCCGAGTTCTTCGCCACGAACGTTCTCGAGAACCCCGGAGCGATGCCCGGCGGTACGGTCCCCTATTTCCTTCGCATCCTGGGATCACGCGATAGGCTCAGGTCTCTATTCTCGCCTTCCATCCTCCAGCCCAACGAGCGAGATTGCGCCGCTATCCGCCTGCCCAGAGCGCTTCATCCCCTCTACTATCTGATTAGGCCATTCCGTATCCTGCGCGACCGCTCAGGACGCTGAATCTCCGGTCGATTTACCTTGTAGATAATACCCGGCAGGGAAACATTTACACGGCTCCGCTCTGATGCTGCAGCCAGCATTGTGGAAAAATAGATGTCTTTTGGCGGAAGTTCAACGATTTACTAGACCACTACTAAAGTAACTTAAACGTCAACTTTGGTCATACTCTTGCTTCTACTTAGCTAGATATCACTCTAAGGGCTCGCACAAGTGCTTCTGGCAGGATCTCTCTGTCCTTACGGGGCGTCTCGTTCGAGATTCCATAGGGGCTGTTTCCACACGATCGCCTGCTGGAATTGTCCCGCGATCCAAACGAACACACGCTCAACCACCTCGAACTCTACGTTCTCTGTTTGCCTCGCCCTCTTTGCAAGCAAGCTGAGCGCCCGGTGAAAGTGCGTCAGCGCCGGAAGAGTTCTGCACCTGGGGAGCAGTTACAAACACTAAACATCTGAAGCTGGTCGCTTCAGGTAAGACAAGCACGAATTTCCGGTTGCCGCATTCCTCTGAGTCGTCACGCCATCTTCTCCTTCATCTCAGGGAAGGCGTTTTCAAGCAGCCGGGCCACTTGAGGTGCGCAAGCGCCTGTTGAGGAGAAGTCGATGTACGAGTCTCAGGTTCGGCCAAATCTATACGGCCGTAAACTTGTCCAGCCGCAATCAAATCGCCATCATAAAAATTCCAGTTTTTCTTTTGAACCAACTGCCTCAATCAACAGAGACCATCCGTCTGCACATTTCCAGTTCTGGCGCGTGGCCTCTCTATCTCTGCTAGCAATTAGCCTCTTGATCATTACCGGATGCGGTAGCCTCAACTACAACAGCGTTGCCACATCAAATTCGCAGGCACTGAGCGACCTCTCTTGCGGCACCCAATCTCTCACTGGAGCGCAATCGAAGTCCTGCTCGATTTCTCTGAAGGCTCCCGCCCTTACACTCACGACCGTGATGCTCTCCAGTGACAACTCTGCTCTGCAGGTTCCCGCGCAGGTGAAGATCCCCGTGGGCCAGAGTTCAGCGACTTTCAATGCTGTCACCGCTGGTGTGAAAAAGACAGCGACCGCCACCATCACCGCAACCTCCCGCGGAGTGAAGAAGACGTCGGCACTGACCCTCTACCCCGCTTCTACCGCAAGCCTCACAAGCATCTCCTGCACTGCGCAAGCCCTGACAGGTCCAGCATCAGATACGTGCACTCTCCATCTCGGCAGTGCTGCGAGCAGCGCGCTTCCCATAACGCTGAAAAGCTCCAACAGCGCAATTCAGGTGCCACAGGTAGTTACGATAAGCGCGGGCTCCGATTCAGCACAATTCCTTGCAACTGCTTCGGCCGTCTCCAGTGCACAAAATGTAATCCTGACTGCTGCGGCTGGTGGAGCAACTCAGACGATCGCAATCAGCCTTCAACCGTCCGGCTCACAGGCATCGGGACCGCACAAGGTGCAGCTAAACTGGGCCGCGCCGAGCGGTTCTGGGCAAACGATAGTCGGCTACAACATCTACCGCACTGTCACGGACGTCTCGAGCTATGCCCTGCTCACATCACTCGACCCGCAGACCACCTATTCCGACACCGGAGTCCTCAGCGGCTTGACATACGGCTATGTCGTGACAAGCGTCGACAGCAACGGTGCGGAGAGCGCCCCGTCCAATTCGACACGCGTTACGATTCCGTAGCGTCCTATAACACTTCCAGTCAGGCGCTCGTCCGCTGATTGCACAATCCGTCATTCAGCCTTCGAGCGCTTCCCCCACCTGATCCACGACAGAATCGGCAATAGCCAGGGCCGCCGTGGCAGCAGGACTCGGCGCATTCAGAACATGCAATGCTTGCCGCTGCCGAACGAAATAAAAATCCTGCAGCAGTTCGCCTGAAGGCGAAAGCGCTTGTGCGCGAACACCAGCTCCGCCATGCGTCAGATCCGAGATCTGAACCTCCGGAACCAGGCGCTGCAACGATCGGCAGAATAGTTCTTTACTGAACGAGCGCCGAAATTCATCCCAGCACATCGTCGGGTATCTCAGGAGAAACCGCCAGAATCCTGGATACGCAAATGTTTCGACCATGTCGCGCAAACGAAAATCTGTGTGGCTGTATCCCTCGCGAGCAAACGCTAGCACCGCATTCGGCCCCGCCTCAATCCCGCCGTGAATGAGCCGCGTGAAATGAACACCGAGAAATGGAAACTTGGGATCCGGAACCGGATAAATCAAGTTGCTAACCAGCTTCTGGCTCTCCGGCTTTAACTTGTAATACTCGCCTCGAAACGGGACGATCCGCGTCCGATCGCGATCTCCCGCCATTCTCCCGATGCGATCACACTGCAAGCCACCGCAGTTGATGACAAAATCTGCCTCAAAGTCCCCAGCCGTAGTCGATATCTTCCATCCGGCAGCGTTTTCGAGCCGCCGAACCTCCGCCGAGTAGCGCACCTCTCCCCCATGCGCCACGATTTCATCCGCCATCGCCTGGCTGGCTGCCTTGAAATCAACAATGCCTTCCTGCGGTACGCGAATAGCCGCAATCCCCGCTGCGTGCGGCTCATGTTCACAAATCTGCTCGGGGCCAAAAAGTTCTAGCCCTGCAAGGCCGTTTGCCGTACCGCGCTCCAGCAGAGCGTGGAGCCTCGGAATCTCCTCAGGCTCGGTCGCCACCACGAGCTTGCCGCAAATTTCGTGTGCGACCCCGTGTCGCTCACAGAATTCGACCATGCGGCGAATCCCCTGCACTGCCAGTTTCGCCTTCTGCGATCCCGGCTTATAGTAGAGCCCACAGTGCAATACGCCGCTGTTGTTCCCTGTCTGATGCCGAGCCGGGCCGCTCTCTTTTTCAAGGACCGACACTCTTACACGCGGGTACCGGCACACAATCTGATGTGCTGTCGCCAACCCCACGATTCCCGCACCAATCACAGCCACTTTCATCGAACACCTTGGGGACGCGAAGCATTTTCATCACTCTGCATTCGATATCGCCAATAAGACTCTTTCACCACCCCGGCGAGCCACCAAACCTTGGCCTTCGAGTCGAACCGCCGTGACGAGCTGAATGACAGATAAGAGCGCAGGCTCCAAACCGCGAGTCTCCGCACAATCACCAATGGAACCCCCACCATGCGCAGTTGCTCCTCGCCTGTGAGCATCCCTTCGCGCACATCTGCGCGCCCTTTGCCATGCCACCACTGTAGGAAATAGCTCTGATTCACGCGCTGCTTCGGGATTGAGTGATAGACCACCGCTTCTGGCTCGTACCACAGGCGCTCCCCCCCCCGAAGAACCCGCATGCCAAATTCAGTATCTTCGCTTCTGATTTCTGAGCCAGGTTGGGGTCCTAAGTCGCATCTGAAATTGCCGAAACGAAGAAATACCTCGCGGCGAAACGCCATGTTGGTACCAAATGGCGGCTCCTTTAATTCACCCGGCTGATCGCCAAGGTCGAAGACAGCCAGAGGGGCCAGGGCATATCGGTCAGAAGTCTTCAACCACTCCGGCGCTCTGAAACCGGCTTCCGGCAGAATGCGGCCACCTGACCCAGCATAAGATCCATCTCCAAAGACCTTCGTCAGAATGTGCAGCCAGTCGTGCCTCACTTCCACGTCGTCGTCCATGAACGCAAGTACATCGGCATCGGTTTCCTGAATTCCCCGATTCAGCGCATGTGACTTTCCAGCCTTGGATTCGAAGACATACCGGAACTTCCCAGGAAAACGATCCTGGCAGTTCCTGACTACCAGGGCAGTGTCATCAGAGGAGTTGTTGACAACAACGAGCACTTCCCAGCGCACGTGCTGAGGCATCTGAGAAAGGCCTACGCTCTCAAGCGCTCTGGCAAGGCTCTGGCAGCGGTTATAGGTGCACAGGATGACTGTAATCTTCATTGCATGCATTCGACGCTGTGGAGGCGTTCAGCCATCTCGTTTTGACGAAGCAGGGTCAGGCACTGTGTCTCCTGCCGAGCGGGAGGAATCTGGGGCAAGCGACTCGGAGATCTCTCCCGCAAGCATCCACGTCCACCCCTTATGAAAAAAACGTGCCTTCGGATCTCGACTCACCAGCCAGCGCAACGCGGAACTCGGAAGCATCAGAGATGTGGTCTTCATAATCCTGAAGTACCGCCGA
>Ga0105240_10013483_pt1 | contig 11227 bp, 5 predicted proteins | sample KBSC54metaG_FD_80426 | JGI IMG/M metagenome (GOLD analysis project Ga0105240, IMG submission 80426) | Corn rhizosphere microbial communities from Kellogg Biological Station, Michigan, USA - KBS C5-4 metaG | ecosystem: Host-associated > Plants > Roots > Rhizosphere > Soil | place: Michigan, USA...
ATCCAGCTCTGGTGATTACGCCGCCCTCGTTCCCGACCGGCACCGCAGGCACCAGCTATCCGGCGGAAACGTTTACCGCGACCGGAAGCTCCGGGAGCGGCTACACGTACACGATCGCATCGGGAGCCCTGCCGTCTCCATTAACCCTGGGCGCCAACGGAACCATTGCCAGCGGCACACCAACAACCGGCGGGACATACACGTTCGCGGTGAAAGTTACCGATTCCCTCGGCTTTACCGCTACGACCAGCAACCTCAGTATCACTATCAATGCAACGCTGGCCGTCACGCCTCCTGTTTTGCCTGGCGCAACCTTCAACGCGGCGTACACGTCCCCGGCATTCACAGCCTCGGGAGGCTCGGGAACCGGTTACGTCTTCGCGATCGCTTCGGGGTCCATTGCGCCGCTCACGCTCAACTCGTCCACCGGGATAATTTCCGGAACGCCCACGGCAACCGGCACTCTACAGTTCACAGTCCAGGTTACTGACTCGCTGAGCAACACAGTAACGACGGGTCAACTGAGCATTACCGTCAGCCCGGCCTGCACTAACAACTGCACGCTCTCAGGAACCGTGACGGGGCCCTTCGTATCCGGTGTTTCCATTTCGCTGTCCGGCACGGCTACGGGCAACACCACCACCGATTCGAACGGCGCATACAGCTTCACTAGCCTGACCTCCGGTAGCTACACGATTACTCCGTCGCTGTCAGGCTATACTTTCTCGCCCAGCGCACCGACGGTTGGCATCAACTCGAATACCACACAGGACTTCACGGAGTCATCCGCGCTCACGTCCTACAGCATCTCCGGAACCCTGACCTATTCCGGATCGAAAACCGGCAGAACCTTCATTCGGGTCTTTCAGAGCAGTTGCACGGGATGCAGCGCGGTTGCGGGGATCAGCATTGCGAACGCTCCTTCCCCAACCGGAACCTCCTATACAATCCGCGGTCTGCAGGCTACAGGCAACTCCGGACAGCCCAGCGGCTATGTTGTCTCAGCGGAAGTGGATACGCTGGGAACAGGGGAGCTAAATGCCGCAAACCCTGCAGGATCGTCGGGTACAATTACGGTTCCGTCCTCAAACGTGACAGGCGTGAATATCACGGTTTCCGACCGAACCCCCACGCCGGTCACCCCCAATACGCCCAGTGTCGCGCCCGGGGATACCATCGCGTTTGTTCAGGTCAAGGTTCCACAGGATCCGACAACCAGCGAAGAGATCGCCACGTCATACAAACTGTACGTCGCGAACAACTCGGCCTTCACCGGCGCCGTAGCCCATACCATTCCCGCGCACGGCACACATGATAATGTGTTCATCCTCAGTGGCCTGACCAATGGCGCCGGATTCTATTTCCGGATGACGGCCCTGGTGGGAGCTACCGAGAGCGCACCCTCTGCCGCTGTTGGGCCAGTGACGGTGGGACCAGGGAGCGGTGGGAGCACGGTCTCCGGGACAATCACCTTCCCGGGTACGCCCACAGGTCCGCTATATGCGGGTGTTTTCGACAACAACGGCAATGCAATTTACGCTGTAAGGATCGCAAACCCGGTAAGCCCGCAATCCTACAGCGTGCCGGGCGTGCCGAATAATTCGTATGCCAACTTTGCGATCATCGATAACAACAATAACGGAGTGATTGATTTGGGCGATACGACGAATGCCGGCGGACACAGCAACCCGCCGACCATCACCGTCAGCGGGAACACCGTGGGCGATATCGTCCTCACCAGCCCCGCCACTTCCGTGAATGTCGCCACCAATCATTTCAAGTTCCCCAGCAGCCCGGACAGCTACAATCTGAACTTCAGCGTGAATCCAGGGGACAAGCGGCTCGTCTCGCTGACACTGGTTTCCGGACCCAATGTTCCAGTGCCGTTTGACATGCCTGTGGACACCAACAATAACGTTCAGTCCCCTAATTTTATCAACAGTGCGGTTCCGCAGGTGGGCGACACCTACAAATTCCAGGCAACCTATTCGGATGCGACCACCGGGACATTAACAAGCTCGGTGACCACCGTGCTGAATTCTTTCGCGCAGTCCTTGGCGATGAATTCGAGCTTGCCCAACAACAACCTGGCCCCGCTACTGACCTGGGCTGCGCCGGCATCTCCACCGGCTTCCTACACCTACAGCGTGGGACTCTATAGCATCAATGGTTCCGGTGAGAACTGGAACTATAACGGCGGCAACAACAGCAATGGCATTCCGAGCGGCACCACCAGCGTCGTGTTCAACACGGACAACTCGGCCTCGCCCAATGCAACCTTGACGTCGGGTGTTACTTACAACTGGTACGTTCAGGTAAGCGACGCGAACGGGAACACGGCAGTAAGAACCGTGAGCTACGTGCCGTAGTAGCCTAAGAAGCACTACAAAAACTGCAAGCGTAATCCGCCCAGCGGCGCTCGAAACATCGAGCGCCGCTTCGCGTTTCAAGCGAAATTCCCAGGCGCAGGCAGGACACGCCGCGTGACCGGCAGGAAAATATTGCGTAGCGTAGGCTTCAGTCCGCGGGTTTATGCAATGCAATCCCAGCCAGAGCACGCGTCGCAATCGATAAGCAGCGAGAAGATTTTCCAACGCATAACCGGCAGCGCGGAGCTTCACGCCGGAGGCGAAAGCGCTTTGCCGTCAGGCGCACCCTGCTAACAGCCGCTCTGTCTCTGCTTTGCGAAAAGGCGCACAGGCTGAAGGCTATGCTACTGATTGCGGGAGGATGCTAGAGCGGTGAGGTACTGGACGAGTTCGAATACTTTGGGGTTGGTGCACACTTCATAGTAGAGGCGGCTTCCGGGTCCGCCGATGCTGCCGTCGGGCAGCAATTGGCGAATACATCCGCGACGAATTAGAACCGGTTCGACTCCTTCGCCCACGGGAGTCTCACCGCAGAAGAAGGTAACCCGCTCTTTGCCCCAGGGCATCACACAGTCAGCCTCCACCGAGGTGAGGGCAATCTCTTCCTGAAGCTTTTGAAATCCCTCTTCGTTTAATTCGACCCCATTCAGGTTGAAGCGAATCAGAAATTCATCGGCTTCGTCTTCCGCTACGCCTTCCATCATTGTCTGAAACAGGAAGAGCCGAAACATGGAAGGATTTTCCGAGAGCAGGCGCTTGGCTGCTTTGGAGCAACTGGAGAGCCGGTCGGAAAGATTGAGCGCCTTGGAAATCATGATGCGGGAATCGGTATCCATCCAGTAGGTCGGCGCGGACCCCTGGTAGGCAATTCCGATACCCAGTTCCAGACGGGGCAGGTCCGTGGCCTCGGAACGTTCGTTATAAGCAGAGGAAACGCCCAGAATTTGGCGAGCCAGCGCGCAGGCTTTGGAGACGGCGCGCTGCTGAGCACGATTGGATTCGGTCTCAAAAATGGCCAGCACCATGGCATCGCCTTCTAAAAACACTTTTGCCGCGCCGTAGCGCTGCAGAATATTTTTGACTGGTTCGTAAAAATTCAGGCTGAACAGCGACGCGGGATTAAGACCGCGGGCGAGCAAGTCATGCGTGATTTTTGTGGAGCCTCGTACGTCCGCCTTGATGATGGTGTGCGAAAGGACGCGATCTTCCGCGGGGCGGGCTTCTTCGGGCAGTATGAACTCGTACAGTGTGTTGTTCATGCCCGACAGTTCCCGTTTTCGTTCGTCGCGGACCAGATGGATGCGTTCCATGGCTGCAGCCAGGCGCTCATAATTGCGCGTGTCGCGCCGCAATCGCATGAAGTCTTCGGCAAAGCGAATCGCCACGGTGGAAATTTCGTCTTCGGGGGTCCGGCGAATCGTTTTTGACAATTCCTGGATGCGCTGCATGGAGTACTGGCGCGCGGGAAACTGCTTCAGAATGGCTTCCACGCGCTTGTATTCCTCGCGCGATACCAGCGCCTTCTTCAAATGCTGCAAGTGAATGGGCGGACAGTAATCGTGCCAGATATTCCTCACCTGATAGCTCGCCAAAATGTGAATCAGCAAGCCGCGTTGCTCCAGCCGGGCAATCCATTCCTCAATCAAAGGCCGTCCGGCAGGCGACAAATTGCCTTGCCTGGCCGACACTGCGCTGGAATCGAACAGGCGGCGCGCGTTCCTCGGCTCGTCTAGATAATCGCCGACGCGACTTTGATGCTGTCCGGTGAGGTATTCGGCCGTACTTCGAGCGGCCTCAATGCGCGGAGCCAGGCTTTCCAGCTTCTGGCGCTCCTGGCGCAACTGCTGTTCCATCTTTGTTATTACCAGACGCAGACTGGCCGGATCGGCACCCAATCCCACGCGGCCAATCAGGCTTTCCGAGCGGTCCAGCCGGCGAACCAGCGCGTTGTGCTCCTGTTCGATGCGTGATATTTCTGCCCGGCTGGCCATTGCGGCATTTAGCAAATCCTGATGTGCGCGCCAAGCGTCGCTCAGTTCGCTGCCACCATGCCCCGCCAAAACCAATTCACGCAAGAAATCGAGCAGCAGCCCATCGATTACCTCAAAACGATCCTGGTCTTGCGCATAATTCCCCAGCAATACATATTGCTCCACGAAAAGCACATCGTCCTTGCCTCCCTCTACAAAGGCCAGGCGGACGTTCAGAATGTCATATGCTGTGGCGGCTTCATCACCAAACAGCGCCTTCCTGGATCGCGTCAGCCCATTCTCTTCGATCTCCATCAGCGCCTGATACACGTGTTGGCCGGTAATGCGGAAGATGTTCCGGCGATCGGCTTGCAACTCCGACAAACGTGATTTGATCACGTGCGCCCGCTCGGATTGATCGAAATGCTCGCCGCGATTGCGAATCCATTGCTTGGCTTCCAAAATGAGGTTGGAAAATTGCGCGCTGATCTCTTGCGTCAGAAATTTCAGCAGGGATGCGCGGAACAGCAGATCGATTTCGACATTTTGCGAATATTTGGCGTTCTGCAGCGAGCCGTGCATCAGGTCGGAAAGAGTCCGCTTCCATGTCGAGACTTCAGGAGGACGGGCCGGCTTGCGACCCGGCTTGGTATTTTCTGTCTTGGAGAGGAACGACAGATTGGCGGCTTGACGGATAAATTCGAGCAGGTAGGCCCCGGTTAATTCGACGAAGCGGGGGCTCAGAAAAACATCGTGGTGAATGTTATCGACGCCTACCGCTAACGTGCCGAAGGGCAGCTCGGCCGCATAGGTTTCCAGGCCGATTCGCGCAGACTTCTTCTCGGGCGGCGTGAGTACTCTCTCAACCATGGTAGCGTTGTTACAATCTCCAATTCAGAGTAACAAGCCCGCCACGCTCGAACAAGACAACGAATCCAACCTGTTAACAGTAAAGGTAACACACCGAATCACTTAAGCAGGTCGAAGCCAAGGGTGCAGACACTCCTACACGGCACTGGAAGTGCAGGCTTCCAGCATATGGGGATTCCTTCCGAATTGGACAACAACAGCACACGAGCTAAGGCCTATCGGTTGAGACCAGAAATAGCGATACGGCGGGAATCGCCGTCGGCGTGCTCCAGATGAATTTCAACGCGAGGTAAATCGGACTGAAATGTGAAGCGCTCGGACCACTCAATGATGATGATCGCTTCCTCGGAAAGCGCATCTTCCAAGCCCAAGGATTCCAAGTCCTGAAAATTTTCAATGCGATACAAGTCAGCGTGATAGACCTTGCAGTGATTATGAAATACGTGGACCAGCGTGAATGTGGGACTGGTCACCTCCTCTTCCCTTGCGGCACCCAGCCCGCTGATAATCCCTTTGGTTAGAGTGGTTTTGCCGCTGCCTAGATCTCCGCTGAGCAGCACGAGAACCGGAGCCTTTAGGTTTGCGGCGATTTCCCGCCCCTTGGCGATCGTTTCCTCGGCGGAATGGGAAATGAATTGGCTATCGGCCATGTTCCCACTCCGAAACAAGCTGTGCGTACGCCTCAGGAAGGGCATCGATCAGATCCGAGGCGATGAGGGGAGCCTGCCCCACGCGCAAAGCCGCAATATCCCCTGCCAGGCCATGCAGATAAATCCCAAAGCCCAGCACCTGCGCCCAGTGTTCCGTACCAAATTGCGCCGTCAATCCAGCGAGAATGCCGGTCAGGACGTCACCGGTTCCTCCAGTCGCCATTCCTGGATTTCCCGTCGTGTTGATATAGGCGTCGCCTGTGGGAGTCGCCAGAATTGTGTGAAACCCTTTCAGGATTACATGGGCCCGCCAACGCGAGGCCGTTCCCAGCGCAAGCTCCAGCCGCCGGACTTGCACATCCTTGGCAGTGCCGCCAGCTAGGCGCGCCATTTCGCCGGGATGCGGGGTAATCGCCAATAAAGCCGCGCGTCGTTCCGTCATCTTGTCGGCCGCGCCCGCAAAAGCGTTCAACCCGTCCGCGTCCAAAATGATCGGCAGATCGGTCTCCCCAACCACCGTTCGAATAAATTGTTGCGTCTCGTTGTTGGTGGAAAGCCCCGGCCCGATGGCTAGCACGGTCTTGCCGCGCAGCACTTCCGCGAAGCGCCCATAATCCAGGTTGCGAAGGCTTGCCGTGCCGCTATCGGTGTCGAAGAGAGGGGCGGTCATGAGTTCCGGCATCCCCGCCGCCACGATCGGTAATACCGTTTGGGGTGTGGCGACCGTCACCAGACCGGCGCCTGATCGCAGGGCGCCTCTGGAGGCCAGTAGAGCCGCGCCTGATTTGCCCAGCGATCCCGCCACTATTAGAGCGTGGCCGTAAGTGCCCTTATTTGCTCCGGGGTCGCGCTCCAGGGGCAGGCCACAGAATTCTCCAGACTCCAGCCAGCGAATCTTTATTTGGGGATCGGATTCGAACAGTTCGGGCGGCGACCCGATGCTTCTAACCGCCAGTTCTCCGCAATTAGAGGCACGAGCAGACACCAACTGGCCGATTTTTGGCGCGGTAAAGGTTACCGTAAAGTCCGCAACGATAGCGGGACCGGTAAAATCCTGGCCGTCACTGGCTAATCCGGATGGAATATCCACCGCCACAACTGCAACACGCTTTGTCGGCCGGTTGCGAGCACGTGCGGCGTTGACCGATTCGATGACGTCCGTGAGGATACCTTCCACCGGGCCGCGAAGGCCCGTCCCCAGCAATGCGTCCACGATAATGTTCGCGCTATCGAGAACCGCACTCGCAGCGCCCCACTGGGAAGCATCGGTCACCACGCGCAAAGTTCCCGATTCCTGCTGCCAGCGATCCAGGTTAACGCCTGCCGAACCGCCCATGGCGCCTGGCTGGAAAAATGCGATTACCTCCGGCGAGCATCCAGACTCTTTCAACAGCCTCGCTACCACCAATCCGTCGCCGCCGTTATTTCCCTTCCCGCAGAGCACCACGATCTTGCGGCGCGTTAAACCGGTAAATTTATCGCGAAGGAATTCAACGACTGCAGCGCCGGCATTCTCCATCAATTCCTGACCGGGAATCCCGTAGCGTTCGGTGGTGAGACGGTCCACATCACGCATTTGTTGCGCCGTCAAAACTTTCATGCCTGTTGCTCCCCGGAAACCTCTGAAAATCGCGCGACTACCACGGTCATGTCGTCGGCTTGTTCAGGCGAACCGGACCATTCGCTCGCCGCTCGCATCAGGGCGTCGGCTATCACATGCGAAGATGCCTCGTGATTCTGGACAGCCACTTCGATCAGACGTTCCGTGCCAAATTCCTCACCATAGACATTCTCGGACTCCATCAGGCCGTCGCTGTACGCAAACAATAAACTGCCGGGTTCGATCTGCATGGTGCCCTGCTCGAACGGCACGTCACTGAACAACCCTACCACCATTCCTCCAGTTTCAAGCTTGGTGACGCGCCCGTTGCAGATATAAACGGGAGGCAGATGCCCCGCGTTTGTGTATCGAAGCTGTCGAGTTTCCGTGTCATAGACTCCAAAAAACAGCGTGGCGTATCGTTCATCGGAAGTGTTCCTGAACAAATGCCGGTTGAGATGCGAAACGATATCCGCGGTATTCAGGCTGGCCGGAGACCTCCCTTCCGAACCGCCCCGGTAGCGCAGGACATCGCTGCGCAGCGCCGCCTGAACGCTGGCCATCAGCAACGCCGCTGAGATTCCCTTTCCGCTGATGTCGGCCAACGCGATTGCCAAAATTGTCGGCGAAATGCGAATGAAATCATAATAGTCGCCGCTTACCGTTCGTGCAGCGGCACAAATGGCCTCTAGTTCGACTCCCGGAATTTTCGGAAGTGTGTGCGGGAATAGTTGCAACTGCACTTCATGGGCGATGGCAATTTCGTTTTCGAGCCTCTGGCGGAGCCGCTGTTCCTCAATCAGCATGGAAACCGATTGGGTCATGGAATTAAACGATTCCCCCAGCGAGGCCAACTGGTCGCGATGAGGAATCCGCACTCGAAAAGTAAAATCACCCGCTTGTACGCGCTGGGTGGCCTGATAGAGTTCGCCGACGGCGGTGGTAATGGTGCGGGTCAGAATGATTCCAGTGACCAGAGAGCCGATTTCGATGATCAGAAAGACCGTTCCCACGATCAACAACGCGGTAGCAGCAGCTCCTCCCAGCTCTCCCAGCGGGCCGAATAATTTTTGATTCAGCAGCGAAGGCCGCGTGTCAAAGGAAGCGAACACCCGTGACGCGCCCGCATCACCCGGGGGCCGGTCCAGATCGATCAGATCGAGGCTAACGATTCCTGCAATCAATTTGTCGAAGACGTTTGCAGCGCGCGGAATCCGGCGTCCGCGCGCTGCGATTTGCTGCGTTCTGACGTATTCCTGCTGGCCGATGACCACGGAAACTTCCTGATTCGCTCCGCCCTTGGTCAGACGCAACACATCGAACTGAATCGGACCGAGCTCCGGGGCCAGCGTATCAATTAATTCGGGCGTCACCGGAACAATCGCCGATACCACGAAACGCCCGTAAGGAGTTTGACGCAGAATTACGGCGCGCACCGAAAGCACTCCTCCACTCATTACCAAGCCTTCGAAACGCGTCTTTGAAGGGTCGTCGCTCCACTTCAGCAATTCTTCGCCCGTCCCTGACTCTACTTTCAGACCGGGCAACTCCGACATGGCGCCGGTCAGGTACGACTGCATATCTTCCGGCAAAACCAGCGCTCCCACTTTGCGCCCCGAGGCGGCTGAGATGACGTAAGAGGTCGCCATGGTTTCCGCCACCGCGCCTACCCGCTGTTCCCGCTCCTCCATCTGCGTATAAAGCACGTAAGAACCAAGTTGCCAGTAGAGCAGGTACGCTGCAAGCCCGGCCATGGTCAACAGCAATAACACGGGAACCACCGCGATAAATATATAGGCGGTTACCAGGCGATTTCGCAGGCTCCATAAATAGTATTCGCGCGCCCAAAGCAAGCCGCGAACGATCAGATAGATCGCTGCCAGAATGCCAAGTACAAGAAAAAATTCGGCTCCCCGGATCGCCGGCGCAAGCGCATGCAATCCGAACAGCGCTCCGCAGACGACCAGCAGGGCAAGGGCCGTAAAATCGACGCGGTTCAATCGACGCAGATAAATTCTGAAGCGGGTTTTTAGGCTAATGTTCATTGCTCGCATGAAAAGTGAGGGAAGCTGCCCCTGCACGGCGAAGCTTTTAGAGTGTAAGTGTAAATATGCAGGCTGTCCATGCGGCGCTGTACAGCAATTTTTAGTTCATGGCATTTGTCTGAAATGAAGTGCAGGGGAATGCTAGGAGACCTTCGAAGCCGCCTCCGCCCTGGCGCCTTGCTGCTGGCGGACCCGGCTATGGTGACGTCCGTAGGAGAAGTAAATTAACAGGCCAATCGCCAGCCAAACAAACAGGCGCACCCAGTTCTGCGCGGGCAGCGAGAACATCAACAGCAAGCAGCTGAGAATCCCCATCACGGGCACGAAGGAACCCAGCGGCGCCCGAAACGGCCGATGCACTTCCGGGTGAGTGCGCCGCATGATCAGTACCGCTGCGCAAACGATTACGAAGGCCAGCAATGTCCCGATGTTCACCAGTTCCGCCAGAAACCTCAATGGCAGGAAAGCCCCCATGGTGGCCACAAATATTCCAGTCATGATGGTGGACTTCCACGGCGTGCGGAAGCGCTCATGGATGGCTGCGAAAAAACCAGTTGGCAGCAATCCGTCACGCGCCATGGCCAGGAAAATTCTCGGTTGGCTCAACATCATGACCAGCAGCACCGAAGTAATTCCAGCGACGGCTCCTACCGATACCAGCAGCTGAGCCCACGGCAATCCCACCTGCCGAAAAGCGTCGGACACCGGTGCGTCGATGTTGATCTGGTTATACGGCACCATGCCGGTGAGAATTCCGGCTACGGCGATATACAACAGCGTGCAAAGAACCAAAGACGTAAGGATTCCAATGGGAACATCGCGCGAGGGATTGCGTGCTTCCTCAGCATGCGTGGAAATGGAATCGAAGCCGATGTAGGCGAAGAAAACGATGGCCGCGCCTGCCAGCATTCCCAGAGGCTGACCGTCCGCGCCGGTGCGACCCATGATGGTATGGCCAAAAAAACTCAGGCCGCTCAATCCGAAGGGCGCAAACGGCTTCCAATTCGCCGGATGCACATAAAAAGCACCGGCACCAATCACGAAAAATACGATGATTAGTTTTAAAATTACAATGGCGGTGTTCACGCTGGCGCTCTCGCGAATCCCCTTTACCAAAACGATGGTAACCAGCGCCGTGATTACGATGGCGGGCAAGTCGAACCATGTGCCTGTTAGGGTTAAATGTCCGGAAGCTAAATTGTAGTCGAACGGCGCATTCGTGAAAATATGGGGCAACGCAATATGAAAAAAGGACATGAAATCCTGAAAATAATGGGACCAGCCATGCGCCACCGTGGCCGATGCCACCGCGTACTCCAGAATCAAGTCCCATCCGATAATCCAGGCGAATAACTCGCCCAATGTGGCGTAGGCATACGTATAAGCCGAGCCGGCCACCGGGACCATCGAAGCAAATTCCGCATAACACAGGGCGGCAAAGACGCAGGTCAAGCCCGACACTACAAACGAGAGCATCAGCGCGGGCCCGGTGAGATCGTGCGCGGCAACTCCCGTTAGGACGAAAATGCCGGTGCCGATAATCGCGCCAATGCCCAGGCCGGAAAGTTGAATCGGGCCCAGCACCCTGTGCAGGTGGGTGTGTTCGCGCAATTCCTCCAGCAAGGCCTCGTGAGACTTGGTCTGAAACATTTGATTTGCCATGTCCACCTTTGCGTCCGGCTATCTACAATACCCAAAATTCGCGGTGCGGACTTCCCTTCCG
>Ga0105240_10013484_pt1 | contig 11227 bp, 9 predicted proteins | sample KBSC54metaG_FD_80426 | JGI IMG/M metagenome (GOLD analysis project Ga0105240, IMG submission 80426) | Corn rhizosphere microbial communities from Kellogg Biological Station, Michigan, USA - KBS C5-4 metaG | ecosystem: Host-associated > Plants > Roots > Rhizosphere > Soil | place: Michigan, USA...
CGAAGCCTGGTCTTGATGGTCATGACCGTGGGGCAAAAATCATCGCTCGCGCGTTGCGTGATGCGGGCATGGAAGTCATCTATACGGGCTTACGACAAACGCCTGAGATGATCGCAGCCGCCGCACTTCAGGAGGACGTCGACGCGGTCGGCGTTTCAATATTGAGTGGGGCTCACAACACACTCTGCCCGCGCATCGTCCAGTTGCTTCGTGAAAAGGGTATGGACAACGTCCTCGTGCTGGTCGGCGGCATCGTCCCCCAGGAGGATCTGCCCAAGCTCAAGGAACAAGGAGTTGCGGAAGTTTTCCTACCTGGCACGTCCACCGAAGACATCGTTAAGTTCCTTCACGACAACGTGAAACCCCGCGATTAAGCCCTCAAAACGCACAAACCATTTTTGTGTTTTTTGTGCCTTTTGCGGGCTAAAACTACAAATTTGTGAACATCTTTCGTTTTTCGGATTTTATTCGGCGAAAAATGGGCGATTTTCCTGAATTTCGTGGAGGCATGTCGGTTGCGACTGCGAACTCGTAAGTTTCTGACGGAAGTTACTGTTCGCAGGGCTCCCCTAAAACACCCTTTTCAGGAGACCAAACAATTATGAAGACCAGCTACTTATCGAGATGGCTTTTCTCGGCTGCTCTGGCGCTGCTGTTTGTCGCAGTGTCAGGCATGTCCGTGACGGTCTTGGCCCAAACCGCCAATACTGGCACAGTCACTGGGGTAGTAAATGATGAGAAAGGAGGCTTGGTCCCCGGGGCTTCAGTGAAGATAGTGAACCTCGGTACCAACGCCGAACGCACCGCGACGACAAGCTCCGACGGTGCCTATGAAATAACCCAGCTTGTTCCCGGCAACTATCGCCTGGAAGTAGAAGCTAAAGGGTTCTCGAAATACATTCAGGAACCCGTAGTCATTAGCGTGCTCCAGCGCACCACCGTCAACCCCGAATTAAAGGTCGGCGGCATTGGAGAAACAGTTACGGTCACAGGCGAAAGCGCTGCCCTCGTTGAAACAACCAAGACAGATGTGGGCGGAGTCGTCGACCAACGTCGCCTGGAAAACCTTCCGGTGAATGGTCGCTCGTTCGCATCACTCGCGATCTTGATTCCGGGCGCCACGCTGCAACCGTCGTTCGACCCAACCAAGGCGCGCGTTGGCACGTTCTCGGTTGGCGGCTCCACTGGCCGCAATCTCAACATCACCATCGACGGCGGCGACAACAAAGACAACGCAGTCGGCGGCATTCTTCAGAATTTCTCGATGGAAGGAATTCAGGAGTTTGCACTCTCGACCCAACGCTTTTCGGCAGCGAACGGCCGTTCGGGTGGTGCGTTGCTATCAGTCGTCTCGAAGAGCGGTTCTAACGCATTCCACGGATCGGCTTTCGGTTTCTTCCGTGACGATGCGCTGAACGCAAATGCTCCGAAACTTCTATCCGAAGTGAATCCGCGTTTGTTCCCCGATCCGGCTGACATCGTTAAACCGCCATTCGATCGACAGCAGTTCGGCGGAAGCTTCGGTGGTCCTATCAAGGCCGACAAGGCATTCTTCTTCGGCGCCATCGAACACACTCGCGAACGTGGCAACTCAATCGTGCCCGGAGTGGACCGAGATCAAATTGCGCTGCTCGAACCATTTGGGTATGAGGCTGTCGACTTTTTGGCGCAGCCATTCAACGATACTCAATATACCATCAAGGGTGATTTCAATATCTCTTCGAAACACCAGCTGGTTACTCGATTCGCGGGTCAAAACAACGACGCGCTAAACGATCAGGCCGGCTTCCTTATCGTTCGGACTGACGCGTCGGGAGGTAACGAGTCGCTCAATACGCTCTACAACTTCCTGGCCCAGTTGAACTCGACGATGAGTTCAAGCGTTGTCAACCAACTAACTTACCAGTACTCGCACTTTGACAATCGGATCAACGCCACGACCGATCTCAATCTTCTGGTCTTCCCTGACGGCATTGCTGTAGGCCGCAATGGTAATGTGCCTCAGCAAACGCTCCAGAAGAAGCATCAGTTCCGAGACGACCTGACGTGGGGCCGAGGCAACCATAACTGGAAGTTTGGCGGTGACTTCACGTACGTCCCATTGCTCGGCGGTTTGTTCGCATTCAACTCCGCTCCGGAGTATGACTTCAATTTCACCATCGAAGAGATCCTCAGTAACCCAGTGGATTTTCCACAAGGACTCGCCACGCCAGGTACGGTGGCCGCAGTCATTCTCTCCGGTGGCGACCCCAGCTTCACTCTGCGCAGTGATCCAAAGCAGTTCGCGTTTTATGTTCAGGACGACTGGAAAGTCTCGCCACGGCTGACGCTCAATCTCGGAGTCCGCTATGACGTCGATTTAGGTTTTGTCGACAACGCGCATGCTCATGAGAATCGTGCGTTTAGAGCTCTTCAGATTATCGGAAGCCCGTGGGCACGAAAGGTTGTCGAGGACGACAAAAACAACCTGAGTCCTCGTGTTGGTTTCGCTTGGGATTTCATGGGCAACGGCCGTTCGGTCCTAAGAGGCGGATACGGCATCTATTACGATCAATCCTTCCTGAACGTGCCACTCTTTGCGGTGCAGCAAGCTAACCCGGAGATCTATGCCACCTTCTTGAATGATGCTGACAATCTAAATATCAACTCGCCTCCGCCGGCGATTCCACGTCCGCTCACGAACCCGCTTCCGGGATCGCGCGGCAGAATGCTGGATCCGGACTTTGAGGCGCCGTACACGCAACAGTGGAACATCGGTTACGCGCAGGAAGTAGGCAAGAACATGGCCCTGGAATTTGACTATGTTCATATCCTCGGCCTGCATGAGTTCACGGGCCTGGATATTAATCCGCGTACCGGCCCACTCCTCGGTGCAGATCGCAACGATTCCGCCGGGAGCTTTCCACGCGTCCTCGCGCCACAGTTTGCGGCGCATGCGGCCGAGCTAATTGCCGCCTTCGGCAGCGCCGCGCCGTTTGCACGCATTTCAGTGGCCCAATCGGATGGACGTTCCCGTTACGATGCCTTCACGGCATCGTTCAAGAAGCGCTATGCGGACAAGTTCCAACTCAACATGCACTATACCCTGGCGAAGTCGCAGGGATGGTTTGGAATCTCGCAAGACTTTGGTCTTGCACCACAAAACGCTTTCAATAAGTTTGACCCGATCAACTTTGGGCCAACTGGAGAAGATGAGCGTCACCGGTTCGTGTTCTCAGGCATCTTTGATCTACCCTGGGATTTTCAGTTAGCACCGATCTTCCAGGCAGCATCAGCGAGGCCTTACAGCATCTTCCCGGACTGTGTTTGCGACATCAATCGCGATGGTGTGACTAACGATCGAGATTCAGTCAATCCGGGAGTCGACGACCAGCACAAGCTGCCGCTCAGCACCGAACGTGGTGACAGCTTTACACAGTTGAATATCCGCGTTTCGAAGTTCTTCAAGTGGGGCGAGAATAAAAAGCTCGGCCTGTTCTTCGAAGCGTTCAATGTTTTCAATACTGGAAACTACGGAAACCAGTTCCAGAACGTGACGGGCGAGCCTGACTTCGGCAAACCGATCAACTTCTTCGGCGCCACCGGCTTCTCCGAACCACTCGGAATTCCGTTCCAGGCGCAATTAGGCGTTCGCTTTAGCTTCTAAAGCTGAACACCTCGAACCGATGAATGCCACAAAAGAGCACAAAAGGCGCAAAACATTCCTTTTGTGCTTTTTGTGCCTCTTAGTGGCTTCAAACGTTTTTGCCCAGGGCACCTACGCCCTCGAGGGCAAAGTGGTATTGCCTTCAGGAACTCAGCCGCCAAATCCCGTTCGCGTCAAACTTACTTACAACGGCAGGCCAATTCACGAGACCTTCACCGATCTCAGCGGGCGGTTTTCCTTTCCCGGACTTAGGTCCGGCACTTATCAGCTCACTGCCGAAGGAGATGGCATTAACTTCGAAACCACTTCAATCCGTGCCGAGATTTCCGCCTTTTTCCCAGCCGGCCAGAGTTTCACCGAGGACATTCAACTGCGACCCATCGCCCAAAAAGCAATTGCGGCACCGGGCGTCATCAACGCGTTTAGACAGGACGTTCCACCGGCAGCGAAACAAGCGCTGGACGCCGGTATCAAATTAGCGGAAGAAGGAAAGACTGAAGCGGCTGTCGAGAGTATGCAGAACGCTATAAAGATCTTTCCGAAATACTTCGAGGCTCACCTGCAACTCGGAAATACGTTTCTCAAAGTAAACCAATTCAACGAAGCGATCGCGGAACTCGATCTCGCGCGAGAGATCAATCCCAATGACGAACGTTGTTACCAGACGTTCGGTCTATTGCTGATGAGGCAAAGGAATTTTGCGGTGGCAGTGATGGTGTTCGAAGAAGCTGCGAGATTGAATCCCGCTAATCCGACAAACGCCGTCATGCGTGCGACGGCCTTGATTCATCAGGCCGCAAACATAACTGCCTCGGCGCCTTCCACTGAGGATCGAGTGCATCTACTCAGTCGTGCGGAAGTCGCAATGTCACAAGCCGCGACTTTGAGTGAGAATAAACTGAAGCCGGATAGCCTGACCTTGGCTCTTTTTCACGAACTCAAAGGAGACCCGGACCGCGCGGCAGCAGAGTTGGAGTCGTATCTGAAGAAGAGTCCTCAACTCAAAAACGCGGAAGCCATTCAGAACGAGATCAAGCGGCTGCGTGAGAAGGCAAAGGCAAGCAAACCCACTCCCTAGCTGTCCTTTTTTAGAAACTTCGCAATTCCCTTCTGACAATCTTCACTCATGCGAGCGATGACGTTGACGTCAGCTCCGGTTTCGAGTGCTTCCACAAATGCGAGTCCGTCGATCTGGTAAAGAAGTGTTTTTGTTAACGCAATGGCCTGCTTGCTGAGTTCTTCAAACCGCTTGACGTACGCATCGACGTCAGCGGCGAAGGTTTCATCGCTGAATACCTGATTCACCAGGCCGGCGTCTCTCGCCTTATCAGCGGAGATCTCCTCGCCTCGTGTGATCAGTTCAAAAGCACGCTTCTCAGAGACGTTGCGTCTGAGGATCGCCATCACCATTGCGGGCACGAAACCGATTTTCACTTCCGGGTAACCGAAGCGCGCTGATGCACTCGCGAGAATTATGTCGCACGCACTCGCCAACCCACAGCCACCGGCCAGGGCTCTTCCGGTTACGGCGGCGATCACTGGAACCTGAAGCTGACGTATCAACAGAAACAGATCTAACAGCGAGCGTGCGTCGTCGGAGTTTTCGGCTACGGATGCGCCGGCGATCTTCTGGAGCGCTGAGAGATCTGCGCCGGAGCAGAAGTCTTTGCCGGCGCCTGAGATCACAATGGCCCTGACGCGCTCATCACTCGACGCCTTCCTCAGACCTTCCCTGATTCCTGCGACGACAGCTTCGTTCAACGCATTCCTTTTCTCAGGACGGTTCAGCGTTACCCGCGCCACCGCGCCATCAACTGAGTAAAGGACGGTCCTGTCTTCAGACATAGTTTTTTCTGCGTATCTCTGCGTATCTCTGCGTTAGATCTGTTTCAACGCAGAGATACGCAGAGATACGCAGAGATTTACCTCAATTCTAAAGTGTCAACCTCGGGCTCTGGTACGTCGATCTCCATCCGCAGTAACGCCGTCGAAAAAGTCTTACCCTGAGCATCCGTCATCAACGATAGCGTGCCACCGCCGCCCAGACTCTCATGAAGCAGAAAATTGAGCGCGCCAAGATTAGGCAACTCGAACCGCTCAACCTCACCAAGACAACTCCCCTTGAAATGTTGCTTAACCCTTTCAGCCGTAACCTCGCGAACCAGGATCGGATAAAACTTATCCTCCAGCGCGATCAACCCCACATTCGCAGTATCACCCTTATCACCCGACCGCGCATGAGCAAGTTTTACCAGTTGTATTTTCATGAGACGTTTTTGTGTTCCTTATGTGCCTTTTTGTGGCTCAAGTGAGCACCTCGACAACCGGCGTGATCTCCCCTTTCGGAATCAACGCCGGCCAGTAAGCAACAATTTCTTCAACCTTCGGCCGCCCGCCCGCAAAACCCGTCACCGCCGGTGGCCCGGTAAGAATCAGAGGCGCAATCTCTTTCGTGAATCTCTCCACAGCGCTGCGATCCTGTCCACGCACACCCACGCGTAGTTGGACCTCCGGAATGTCTGCGTGCGGCGGGCCCGCCAATGGACCATGCGTGGCATTGACGCCGACAAACTCAGTCAACACCTGATCGAACTTCAAACCGAGTCGATCCAGACGCCCGCGTAGAATTCGATCCGCAGCTTGTGCCTTGTCGTAAGCATCGGGCCACGAGTAAACCAACGTCCCGACAGCCTTAAAACCTGCTGAGTAGCTGATCGAAACCTTCAAAAACTCAGTCGCAGGTCGACCCTCAATTCCGAAGACCCGGACGCGATCGCGCCCTTCATACTCGAGCTTGATCGTGGTGAAGTCGGCGACGCAATCCGGTGTAATGTATTCGCGCGGATCGCCCATCTCGTAGACCAGTTGCTCCTTTACAGAAGGAATGATGATCCAGCCACCTGTGCGTTCATGTTTCGTCACCACGAATGTTCCGTCGGGCGCGGCCTCGACAATCGGAAACCCGACGTCTGCCAGGTTCGGAATACTGCGCCATTCGTACTGGCAGTTACCACCAGAAACCTGCGCGCCGCATTCGATGATATGACCCGCGATCGTTCCGGCGGCGAGCCGGTTCCAGTCATCGTTGGACCACCCGAACTCGTGAATCATCGGCGCGAGCGTCAACCCCGTATCTGTTGCGCGACCCGTGATTACGATCTGCGCTCCCTGGTTCAACGCTTCAACAATGGGCCAGGCGCCAAGATATGCATTTGCACTCTGAATCTTGTCGCGCACCGTCGAGAGTGGCTCACCGGTATCCATGTTGCGCAACTCAATGCCACGTGAAAGAAGTTCATCCAAACGCGACATGATGTCGTCGCCGGTAACGATGCCGATGCGGACCTTCCCGCCAAGGCCCAACTCGCGCGCGACGTCGATCACCGCGCCGGCGCAGCCTCTAACGTTGACCCCACCAGCGTTAGCGGTGACCTTTATCCCTCGTTCGAAACACGCGGGCAGGATCCGGCGCATCAACGGAACGAAATCTTTCGCGTAACCCGCATTCGGATCGCGTGCCTTCTGTTTTTGCATGATCGACATGGTGACTTCCGCCAGATAGTCGAGCATCAGATAATCGATTGGTCCACCTTCAACCTGGCGCACAGGTGCGTCAGGAAGATCTCCCCAGAACCCTTGTCCGGCTGCGATGCGTATTTTTTGTTTCATCAGGAATTCTGGAATCTACCAGACGCCGCAAAAAAGCACAAAAAGCACAAAAGGAAAAAATCCTTTATGTGCCTCTTGTGCCTTGTTGTGGGCTTCACTAGTTTGCCGGCCGAACGGTGGGGGTTGGAGTTGGACTGGGCGTTGGACTCGCACTGGGACTCGGAGTCGCCGTGGGACTCGGCGTCGGCTCACCTGGCGACGGCGCAGGCGTCGGCTGCGGCTCCGGACTCGGAGTGGGTACCGGCGTCGGCTCCGGCGTTGGACTCGCCGTCGGACTCGGGCTCGGCGATGGAGTTTGACTCGGCATCGGCTTCTCAGGACTCGGCATCGGGCTCTCAGTCGGAACCGCGGTTGGCGTGGTAGCCGGATTGCTCACCTCAGTACCAGTCGCCGCAGGCGTGGTCTGATTTCGTCTATTTCGCGCGACATTTCGCGACGGCATGAATGAACACTTCATCGCGGAACCTCCAACCGAGGTCAGGGTCAGCCGTTTGCCACTCTTTCGCGCACGCATTGAGACCACCATCGGCGTCGTAGGCGTGGCAGCCGCACCCGGTGTTGTTGTGGCCGGAGTTAATTGAAGAGCCACGGCCGTGTAGCCACCCGTCGTCGAAGCCACAATCCGGCCTGTTCTCCCGTCGGCGAGTGTGAATTCATTTCCGTTGACGGTCATGGTCGTATCGCCGGTTAGACCAAGGGCGTCGCAGTTGAAAGTTCCGGCGTACGTTCCCGAAAGATCAGTCTGCATAGTCTGCTGCGCCGTAGCGGTCGGCAGATCTTTCCTTACATCGCTTGGCTTTTGCGGTGGATCTTGTGCCTGGCTGGCCCAAAAACCACCGACGACCAGCGAAAATGCAAGTGTTACCAATAAAATCTTCCTCGTCATAATTCTCTCCTCCCATGTACGTACCTGCGCGCTCTGCTGCTCTCGGCGCGCTATGCACACATTTTTAAGGGGGTTTAAACCACAAGAAGGAGGGAACGATGATTTTGTACCACTCGGGCGCACAGATCTCAACCGCACAAGCACCAGGAACAGGAGCAGCTAAGCAGGAGCAGGATTCCCTGCTCCTGATCCGTGCACCTGCCGCTTCTACGTTTCATTAGTGCTTTGCCTCTTTGTGCCTTTGTGGTAAACATGTCCCGCACAACCTAAAAAACGAATCCGAGGAATCCAATGCGACTAAAAAAATCGACTCGTCTGATCTCCGTCTTTGTTTGCGCACTGGTATGCACGTTCATTCTGTCAGGTTGCCAACCGGCGCCGTCGGGCACTAACGCGCCCGGGGCTGCCGCCGGAACAAAACACAAGCTGGCTTTCGTGACGAACAATCCATCCGACTTCTGGGTTCTCGCTCGCAAAGGAACCGAGAAAGCGGCCAGAGAGATTCCCAACATTGAAGTCGATTTCAAGATTCCCGCCGATGGCACCGCGGCCGAACAACAGCGCATCGTCGACGACCTGCTCGCACGAGGTGTTCACGGAATTGCGATCAGTCCCGTCGATCCCAAGAACCAACGGCAGTTGATCAACAACGCTGCCAGCCAGACGCTCGTCTTAACCCAGGACAGCGACGCTCCCGAAAGCAACCGCGCGTGTTACATCGGCACTGACAACGTCGAAGCTGGACGCCAGGCGGGCGCGATGCTCAAAGAAGCATTGCCACAAGGCGGCAAGATCATGGTCTTCGTCGGCGTCCTCGATGCCGCCAATGCACAGCAACGTTATCAGGGTCTGAAGGAAGCACTCTCCGGATCGAATATTCAAATCCTCGACGTGCGCACTGACAACACTGATCGCGTGCGTGCAAAAGCAAATGCCGCAGACACGCTGGTAAACAATCCCGATATCGCGGGCATGGTGGGTCTGTGGTCCTACAATGGACCAGCAATACTGAGCGCTGTTAAAGAAGCCAACAAAGTCGACAAGGTGAAGATCGTCGCCTTCGACGAGGAACCAGCGACGTTGGCTGGAGTTAAAGAAGGAGCGATTTACGGAACGATCGTGCAACAGCCATTCGAGTTTGGCTACCGGTCGATGGCGTTGATGGCGAAGTTCCTGGATGGTGATAAATCACAGATTCCGGCCAGCAAACAGATTTTGGTGCCGACGATCATGGTGAAGAAAGACAACATCGAAGAGTTTACGAAGAAGATCAACGAACTTCGTGGTAGCTAAACATCGATGACGGCGCCAACCTCAATTCTCGAAATGGAAGGAGTCAGTAAACGGTTCCCGGGGGTTGTTGCGCTCGATAAGGTGAATCTCAGCGTCGGCAGCGCCGAGATTCTGGCGTTGATTGGCGAGAACGGCGCGGGGAAATCGACGTTGATGAAGATCCTCGGCGGCGTCACCTCGCGCGATACGGGTAACATCAAAATCAACGGCAAGCCGGTTGAGATTGGCTCGCCACGCGAGGCAAGCGCGCTCGGGATCGAGTTCATCCACCAGGAGCTAAGCGTACTCGACAATCTCGACGTCGCGGCGAATATCTTCCTGCGACGCGAGCCGACGAAAGGCGGTTTCCTGAAGCTGGTGGACCGCAAACGCATCTACCGCGAGTCGGATGAAATCCTGCGCCGGCTCGGACTGAATATTTCGAGTCGCACGCCACTTGGTCAACTCTCTTTGGCCCAACAACAACTCGTCGAGATCGCCAGAGCGCTCAGCACAGGCGCGCGCCTCATCATCATGGATGAGCCGACGTCGAGCTTGACGCTCACGGAGACACGTCGTCTGCTAGGGATCGTGAAGGATCTGAAGGCGGAAAACGTTAGTATCATTTACATCTCTCACCGCATGCACGAGGTTGAAGAGATTGCCGATCGTGCTGTCGTGCTTCGCGATGGGAAGAACGCAGGCGAGATTAAAGGGACGGAGATCACGCGCGATCGCATGGTGCGAATGATGGTCGGGCGTGACCTCAAAGAGTTTTTCAAAGCCGCCAGAGGAGATGGAGCCGACGGGGACGGCGGTGGTGGTTTTGAGGTGCGGCGGCTGCGTACGCTCAGATATCCGAAACACACGATTTCGTTTCGTGTGCCGAAAGGCGAAGTTCTGGGATTGGCAGGATTGGTTGGAGCTGGACGGTCTGAGGTAGCGAGAGCGATTTTTGGCGTCGACGAGGCGCTGGAAACAGAAGTTGCTCTCGACGGTAAAGAACTGCAAATCGATGATCCACAAGACGCGATCACGCACGGCATCTATCTTGTGCCCGAGGATCGTCGCTTGTGCGGACTCATTGTGGACTTCAACATACGAGAAAACATCTCGCTGCCAAACCTCGAGAGTTACGCGTCAGGAAAGATCATCAATTTCAGAAAAGAAACCGCTGCTGCACGCGACGCAATCAAAGCAATCAACATCAAGACGCCGACCTCGGAGATGCCGGCCGCGAATCTCAGCGGCGGCAACCAGCAAAAAGTCGTATTGGCGAAATGGCTGACGTTCGCGCCGCGCGTTTTGATTTTTGACGAACCTACGCGCGGAATCGACGTCGGCGCCAAAGCGGAGATCTACGAGCTGATACGCAAGCTCGCGGCCGACGGTGTTTCAGTGATCGTGATCAGCAGTGAGATGGAAGAGGTGCTTGGAATCAGCGACCGCATAGCAGTGATGCACGAAGGCCGGTTAACCGGCGTTCTCGAACGCGCGCAATTCAGCGAGGAAGCCGTGATGCGTCTCGCGACCGATACGGAAGGGTAGCCGCAAAAAGGCACAAAAGGAACAGAATATTTATGGTCGTACGAGTCAAATGTCCTCCTCACACTTTTCTCTTCACTTATGTGCATTTTGTGCCTTTTTGTGGCTAATTCATTTTTGAGGCGACTATGAAAAAAGAGCTCGGTATCTTTGTCCTGCTGGTTGTTCTCTGCATCATCGTTTCCGTTATCAACCCAAACTTTCTGCTC